>JAEEGK010012650.1_pt1 | contig 19142 bp, 13 predicted proteins | sample 8958771 | NCBI WGS metagenome assembly JAEEGK01 (sample SAMN16246547, study PRJNA631951) | gut metagenome | biome: gut microbiome; feature: rumen; material: SC-attached | host: Bos | place: Iran: Karaj | collected 2018-10
CGACAGCATCCTCCGTGGCAGCCGTTTCTGCTGCCGCATCCTCAACACAGACGACCGCATCTGACGCAACGGGGATGCCCAGGTCGCTCAGCGTCTCCACGCGCCACAGCAGATGGCATATCAGCACGATGCAGAGCACCTGGACGATATACTCGTAGGCCATACTGCCGTCGCCACTCACGTAATAACCTATTACGAGCACGATGACCGCCAGTACCACGAACGTCTGCCACACCTCCTTGTGCTCCAGATCGGCGTAGTTGTCGCGCAGCCAGCGCCCGTACTGCCACACGGCGTGCATCATATAGACGAAGAGGCCGATGCTCATCAGCAGGAAATAGATATGCGCCAGCGACAAATAGTCAGAGCTGCAGGTGGCCATGTACGCCAACACGCCCATGACAGGCGGCAACATCAGCACCCAAGCAGGCCACAGCGGTCGCCGGCGGTCCTGCAGCATACAGAGCATGACGACTATCACCATGGGAATGGTCAGCACGCAGTCGAGCAGTCCACCCACGAGCATGCACATTTTGACGTCTTCATCCGTGAGCACGGCAGCCGGCAAGTACCAGAAATGCCCCACGACCAAGACGGCGAAGAACGCCGCCGTCCATCGCCTGAGCCGCATTGGCGGCGTAACCTCCGGCGCAAAGGCGTTGCCCCGGCGCAGCAACAGGTAGAGGCAAGCCCCCACCGCCGTCGCCGTCCCCATGCCGTAAAGCATGAAAAATAGTATCGTATCGAGAGAAATCTGTCCGAACATTTGTATCTAATTCGCTTTTTGCGCTGCAAAGGTACGGATTTTTTCCGAAAAACCGCATTTTCAAAGGGTTTTAACGCGATTAACGTAAGCGTCTCTGATGTTACGCCTTGCATAATCAATGACGATTGTTTACATTGTTGCCCATCTGTCAGGCAACAGTTCACGGTACTTGCTTAATGGTGTGTTTGGCTGCCACATGGCGGTCTTGTCAAGGATGTCTACAATATAGTCAAAGAGGTTGATGTGATTCGTCTTGGCTGACAATGCCAGCGTATATAGCACGGCAGCACGTTCTGCACCTGAGTGCGATCCGAAGAAGAGCGAGCTTCTTCTTGACATGGAGAAATATCGGTTCATCCTCTCAACGAGGTTGTTATCCAGGTTGGTGTCGCCGCGTTTGAAGATGTCCGTCACGGCATCCCACTCCATGTCGAGATACCCTGCGGCAGATGCGAGATCGCTCTTGGGCAGCAGGTCCGGCTTGGCGAGTATCTCGTCAAGGAGTTCCCTGATGTCGGCCAGTATACCCGGGGCATACTTCTGTCTCCATTTCAGGTGGTCGTCCACAGTCCAGCCTTTCTCGCCGACCTTGTGTTCATGGTCCCTCTGGTAGAGCTTGTTCAGGAGCCTGACCATCCTGGCCGCGTCAGGCTCATAGTCCTGACACTCAATGAACCGTCGCTTGATGTGCTGTATGCAGGCTATACGGACGATGAAGGGATAGTCACTACCCTCTATCTTCTTGTAGAATGATGCCGCGTCGCTCTGCATTGTCCCCCTGTAGTCCTCCACCTCCTTGAATATGACATCACCTGATCGCGATCCGTCCTCGTACACCACATACAGCAGGCCGGCATTAACTGCCACGATGACCCAGAAGTAGCCTTTCCTGACGCCCTTGCCCTTGGAGTTCTTCTCAGGCACGAGGATCTTGAAATAGGTCTCGTCGGCTGCAATGTAGTCCTCTCCGAGCACTGCCTGGCGGATGGCGGCATAGAAGCGGGCGAATGCCTCGGCGGCACGCTTCATCAGGAAGCTGGCCGTCTTCTTGTTGAGGTTGAATCCCATGTCCTCGAAGTAGTGGACGATACGCTCCATGGGCATGGCGTACATGTAGCGCAGCTGCATCAGCCCTGCCACGAAGGAGGAGTCGTAATTGGAGTTGAGGAATGCCGACGGCGGAGTCTGCGGCTCAAACACCCTGCCGTCCTGCGTGAAGGTGTGCATGCGGTAGACGTGCTTGGTGAAGTGGCCCGGTGTGTAGGTGTAGCGCACGCACTCGCGGTACTTGGGACGACCGTCTTCTCCCGTTTCCTCCAGAGGACGGGCTTTCTCCATGTCGAAGTCAGGATCGTCAGGATACACATCATGGTACTCCACCTTCACTTCCGTGTGGCTGTCACGCCTGGCCCCGTTGTTGCCGCGCTGTTTACGCCGGATGGCACGTGCCTCCTCCAGCACCTTCTTCTCGTCATCGGTAAGCTCCGGCTTGGGAGGCTTCTGTTGCTCGCTATCCTTCTCCAGCAGTGTGGTGAGACCTTTGTTCTTGTTCTTCTCCTTCCTGATGGTCTCATCCTTCTGCTTGACGGACTGCTCGATGGACTCCAGACGGGCAAGAGCCTCCTTCAGCTGGGCAGTCAGCTCTGCAACACGGTTTATCAATGCTGCGTTCTGCTCATTGGTAGCCTTGAGCTGCTCCATGAGGTTGGATATGATCTCGTCCTTCGTCATCATTTCGGATGCGAAGGTACGAAAAAACATCGGAACAACCAAGCATTTTGGCGATTATTTTCAAACTAATTTATTGATTATCAGACGGTTGAAAAAATATTCAAATGGCAATATTGAGCCTCTTGCGGTATCTGACGCTCCGTAGCGAAATTCCCTCCATGATCAGAGAAAACGTCTTCCAGGGCAGTCTGTAGGCTCCTGATGCCGCATCGAAACGGGGTGTCTCGAACGTGCCGCGCTCCAGCCGCTTGTGGTAGAGCAGAAAACCGTCGCCGTCCCAGCGCAGGATCTTCACACTCTGGCGGTTCTTCGAGAAAAACACGAAAGCACTGCCTGAAAGCGGGTGCTGCTGAAGCTCCGTGCGCACCAGCCGGTATAGCCCGTCGATGCCCTTCCGCATGTCCACAGCCTGACGGCACAGGTATAACGGGGTACTCTCTGTCAGGGCAAACATCACACACGTCCTCCGCGATAGCCGTTCAACAACACCAGCAGGTCCTGTGGCGGGTACTGGTCTGCCGACAGAAGGACACCATTTGGAAAAGTCAGTTCAATACGACTGGAACTGCGGACAGGCACTGGCATCTCAGAGGATAATGGAACGAATGGCGAATCAGAGCCTGCAAGCTCTGCCACCTCCGCCTTTATCTTCTTGGTAGTTATGCCATAATTCTCCATCCAGTGGTGGACGGCACTGATACTTACACCGACACTGCGACAATAGGCCGACAGAGTAGCCTTGCCGTTTAATCGCAGCTCATTCCTGTAGCCGCTGATCACATGACTATAATCTTTCTTTGCATCCATAATTTATACTTTTGATACATGGGTGCAAAGGTAGCAACTTTCGAGCAATGCTACAATGCGGAAAAACGGAGACGCTTACATAACAACTACCTTTTCCCTTTTTGCACGTTCCTTTTCCCCAAAAACAAATGATTATCCGCAATCTCCCGATAGTGTGCCCGTCCATTGGAGCAAGACGACTCCTCATGAGAATGTATCATGACAGTTACAAGCAAGGCTTGCGGTAACTCAATTCTCCCCCTTGCAAAGGGGGAGTTAGAGGGGGATTCATCTGCGCAAAGTTTCATCCCCCCCTGCCCCCCCTTTCCAAGGGGGGGAATAAGTTACTTTTGCGGCAGCACATGTTTGTCTGATAATGTATGGTGTACCCAAAAGGCAATGGGTATGTTATTCGACTGTACCTCTGACAATATAAGTGTGCATCTACAGAATATCTATGATACGGACGAACTAAAAAAGGAGGCAACTACCGAGAGAATTTCGGTAGTTCGACATGAAGGTACGATGGGTGTACTGGGCAAAGCAAATAGACACCATCTTAGCCAGCAGGTCTTCATTTTTATCATTTTAAAATTGTCCGTAATTTTTCTTTACATTTCGTACTGACAGTCCGAAGCCTTCGGACGAAGAGTCCGAAGCCTTCGGACAGAGCGTCCGAAGCCTTCGGACGGAGTGTCCGAAGCCTTCGGACTTTTTTGGGGGGTGTAGTCTTTATTGGTTCTTCCCTTCAGGACTCGGGGAACAAACAGACCTAATTAGCGACGTAACTATGTCATAATTCCATCCACACAGGTCGAAAAAATATTCATCAACATCTCTCACTAACTCCCATCGGGGGCGGTACTAAGAGCCGCTCCCGATTTTTCTTAACCTAAATAATAGACATAAAAACGCTTTTTTATCAGAAAAAGTTGTAATTTTGCACCCAAATTGTGCAATTATTCATTAAACAACAGGATTACAATGACTACAGGAAACGTAAGGCCGGCCGATATGGAGCGCATCACGACTCCCGCCTTGGCCCAGAAATTCATTGACGAACAGATGAAGGAGCTTCGTGCTCAGATTGGTGACAAGAAAGTGCTGCTGGCCCTCTCCGGCGGTGTAGACTCGTCGGTGGTGGCCGCCCTGCTGATCAAGGCCGTCGGCCGCCAGCTGGTGTCGGTGCATGTCAATCACGGCCTGCTGCGCAAGGGTGAGCCCGAGCAGGTGGTGCGCGTGTTCCGCGATGAGCTGAATGCCAACCTGGTGTATGTCGATGCCACCGACCGCTTCTTGAACAAGCTGGCCGGCGTGGCCGACCCGGAGCAGAAACGCAAGATCATCGGCGCTGAGTTCATCCGCGTCTTCGAAGAGGAAGCCCGCAAGCTCGAGGGCATCAGCTTCCTGGCTCAGGGCACCATCTATCCCGACATCGTGGAGTCAGGACCCGTGAAGTCGCACCACAACGTTGGCGGACTGCCCGAGGACATGCAGTTTGAACTGGTGGAGCCCATCAAGCTGCTGTTCAAGGACGAGGTGCGCGTTGTGGGCAAGGAGCTCGGCCTGCCCGACAACATGGTCTTCCGTCAGCCCTTCCCCGGCCCCGGACTGGGTGTGCGCTGCACCGGCGCCATCACCCGCGACCGACTGGAGGCACTGCGCGAGAGCGACGCCATCCTGCGCGAGGAGTTTGCCAAGAACGGACTCGAGGGGAAGGTATGGCAATACTTCACCGTCGTGCCCGACTATAAGTCTACCGGCGTGAAGGACAACAAGCGCAGCTGGGACTGGCCCGTCATCATACGTGCCGTGAACACCCGCGACGCCATGACGGCCACCATCGAGGAGATACCCTACCCGCTGCTCCATCACATCACACAGCGCATCGTCACCGAGGTACCCGGCGTGAACCGTGTGCTCTATGACCTGACGCCGAAACCCACAGGTACCATCGAGTGGGAATAAAAAAAACAATACCTTAGACAGACCATGGCATTAAAATGTGGCATCGTGGGCCTGCCCAACGTGGGCAAGAGCACACTGTTCAACTGCCTGTCGAGCGCAAAGGCACAGGCAGCCAACTTTCCCTTCTGTACAATAGAACCCAACGTGGGCGTCATCACCGTGCCCGACGAGCGGCTGACCCGTCTGGCCGAGCTGGTGCATCCCGGACGCATCGTGCCAGCCACGTGCGAGATAGTAGACATTGCAGGACTGGTGAAGGGAGCCTCGAAGGGTGAGGGACTGGGCAACAAGTTCCTCGGCAACATCCGTGAGACAGACGCCATCATACACGTGCTGCGTTGCTTCGAGGACGACAACATCACGCACGTCGACGGCACCATCGACCCCATACGCGACAAGGAAATCATCGACACCGAGCTGCAGCTGAAAGACTTGGAGACCATCGAGGGCCGTCTGGCCAAGACCGAGAAGGCCGCTGCCGCCGGCAACAAGGACGCAAAGACGGAGGTAACCGTGCTGAAGGCCTATAAGGAGGCGCTGGACCAGGGCAAGAACGCCCGCGTCGTCGAGTTTGACACCAAGGAGGAACAGGACTGCGCCCGCAACCTCTTCCTGCTCACATCGAAGCCCGTGCTCTACGTGTGCAACGTGGCCGAGCAGGACGCCAAGAACGGCAACGAGTGGACGCAGAAGATTGAGGCGCTGGCCCGTGAGGAAGGCGCAGAGATGATGGTCATCGCCGCAAAGACCGAGGAGGACATCGCCGAGCTGGAGAGCTATGAGGACAAGCAGCTCTTCCTCGAAGAACTGGGACTGGAGGAGAGCGGCGTCAACCGTCTCATCAAGAAAGCCTACGCCCTGCTCAACCTCGAGACCTTCATCACCGCAGGCGAGATGGAGGTGAAGGCATGGACGTACAAGAAGGGCTGGAAGGCTCCGCAGTGTGCCGGCGTCATACACACCGACTTCGAGAAAGGCTTCATCCGTGCCGAGGTCATCAAGTACGACGACTACATCCATTACGGCTCCGAGGCCGCCGTCCGCGAGGCCGGCAAGATGGGCGTAGAGGGCAAGGACTACGTCGTGCAGGACGGCGACATCATGCACTTCCGTTTCAACGTGTAAAAACGTTACTCAGCAAATAAGAAGAAGCGGGCGAATTGTTTGGCAGTTCGTCCGCTTTTTCGTATTTTTGCACGCACAATTATCAATAATGAAAATTACACTGCTATTCTTCCTTTCCATCGCCATGACCACGATGGCACAATGCCCCGAGGCAAAGCTGCAAGTGAAGCGGCTGCCAAGCCTGCATGTCCCACGCGCAGGGCACGCCGTGTTCGTGTCAAACGGCGAACTGACCGTAGCGGGTGGTCATACCAGCGGCTTTGTGCCCACGGCCACGGCTGAATACTATAGCAACGGCGAGTGGCATCTTGTGAACACTACTTACACCCACGACCAAGGCCTCTGCGTCCCCATGAGCGATGGCTGCGTGCTGATAGCCGGAGGCCATGAGCGCGAGCTGGGCATCGGACAGACCTTCACCGTAGAGATGTATCATCCCGACACCCACACCTTCGAGGGCTTCGGCTGCCTTGACAAGAAACGGTGCTTTGCCAGCGGCATAGAGATAGATAGCGGGCGCGTAGTGGTGAGCGGAAACTGGTATACCGACGATGGCATAGAGATGTTCTACGGCTCACGACAGCTTGTCGCCCTGCACCCAGTGGCACAGCAGCGCTCGAAGCCCTACATGCTGCGCACGACAAACGACAATGTCATCATCTTCAGCACTTCCGACGAGCGCGGCGACACCATCGACAACATCATCGTCGACCGCATCAAGGGCGAGCCGTTCACCGTGCCGCTCTTCAGCACATGGAGGCCAAAGTACATGCACCTGCCGCCTCACAGTGAAGACTGCTGCATTGGCAATGGACGATACCTGATATCAGTGGAAGACAGCACCGGACAACTGGCCATCGCAAGCGTACAAGACGAAGACTTCCAACTGCTGCCCACCACCTGCCCCGTGCCTATGGAGAGCCACGGCCAGCGCATCAACTATTACTCGGCTGTAGTGGCCGACAGCTCTGCACACCGCGCCTATATCGTAGGATGTGATGCAGACATCCGACTCTATGTACTTAGTATTAATTATGAGAACAATCCTGCCTCCTTGATCCTCTACTGTAGCGAGCCGCAGAGCCCTATGGGGCTCGGTACGCCACCCGTCCTCACGTCTGATGGACAGCTGGCCTTGATAGGCGGCACACAGGGAAACAACTATGTGCCATCTGACGCCGCCCTGTTGTTGTGTGTAGGCTCAACAAACGCCACAGAACAGCGGACGACAGCAGACGCAGGTGGGCAGCGGTCTACAACATGGCTGTGGATAGCAGGAAGCCTGTTGCTCGCAGCCAGCATGGGGGCCGGATGGCTGGCCATCCGCAAACGAAAAGCAAAACGAGTACAGCAGAGCGAGGCCGTTGCACCCAACGAACAAACGGAGCTCATGGAGCGCCTCTGCCAGCTAATGGACCAGCAGCAGCTGTACAGAAACAGCAACCTGAAGCTGCAAGACGTGGCAGACATGCTCCACACCAACCGCACCTATATCAACGACTGCATCAAGGCAACACGACGACAAACACTCACACAGTTCGTCAATGCCTATCGCATAGAATATGCCAAGCAACAGCTGACGAATAACCCCGACAAGAAAATGTCAGCCATTGCCATCGAAGCAGGGTTCACCACCGACGCCTGGTTCTTCCGCACCTTCAAGGCGGTCACCGGCATCACACCCAATGAATGGAGGGCGCAGCAAACACAATGATTCCTAAAATCTCACTACAATTTATACACATCTCATTGAGGTGTCAACGCCGCACCACCCGACCCCATTTTACTTCAATACCTTATTTAACCATTAAAACGACTAAACTATTTACAAAGTTTAGTCGTTTTTGTAAATAATATAGTCCCTTACTCACCATTCTTTGTAACTTTGTCAAAAATTGGAATAACTAACCAAACAAAAAACGTCAACTAACTGAAAGTAATTTCTTATTAAAAACAAATAAAAATGAAAATCACAAATTTCTTCAAGCTGGCCACCATGGCCTTCTTCACCATGAGTCTGTTTACCTTCGGCACCTGTTCCGACGATGAGGCAGAAGACAACAAAGAGACCACGGGCACCACTCCAAGCCTGAAGGTGACACCCAGCACACTGAAATTCGAGGCAGAAGGAGGAACGCTGAGCCTCAACGTCTCCACCAACTGTAAATACTACGGAGTGGAATTTGATGTTGACTGGCTGTCATATAAATATGATGACACACAGGACATCATATACATCAGAGCGGCCGCCAACACCACCGAGAGGAGCCGCAAGGCCGACCTCACCGTGTTTGGCAGCAACGACAGCAACGGAGCCAACGTACTGAAGAAAGTAACCATCAAGGTGGAGCAGGAAGGCGGTGAAGGCAATACCTCCACACAGCGCACAGTCACCATCACAAAGGGCAGTAGCGGTAAGGTCGATGTGGGAGACTTAACCCTCAACTTCGGCAGCGGCACTTTCAACGACGATGCCACCGTCACCGTGACGAAGGTGCCCAAAGGTTCGGTGCGTGAGGACGACGAGGTAAGCGACTGCTACACCGTGGAAATGCCTGTCACGTCAAACAAGGAATTCACGGTGAGCATCAAGGCTGCTCAACAGAGCGACGTGGCAGTGATGGCACAGGCTCCCGCAGTGCGGAAGGGGGGAGACATGTCTGAAGGAACCAGCGACGTCATCCTTGCTACCACTTACAGCAACGGAGCATATCAGGCACAAGTGCCGGCATTCGAGAACGAAGGAGAGACAGCCACCGCCAAGTTCACACTGGCACTGGTGAAGAACACCGCAGCTGCCAGAACAATGATGAACACTCGAGGCACCACCAACGACGGGAAAATCACCTTCTATATCGACTGGCAGAAACAATACTATAAAACCGGGGACCTGGAACTCGATATCGAGAACTATGTGCAGGAATCGATCAACACCATCCTCTCGCTTGGATTCAAATTGCCGGAAGCACGCAACATTCCAGTCGTCATCAAGGAACTGAGCGACAACGAGGCTTACGGCTACTTCATGCAGAGTGCATTCACTGACAAGTGGAGCACACTGGAAATCAACGCGAAGATAGTGGGAAAGAACGACAACGAGCTGAAGCAGACCATTATACATGAGCTTTTCCATTATTTCCAGTCAGCCTACGACCCGCGCAGCTCATTCTCAAAGTACCGCAACGTCTATCGCGACCTGCTCATGCTCGACGAGGCCGGCGGCGTGTGGATAGAGAAACTCATTGGCAACCACTCACCGTCCGAGATACTCATCAACAACGCCAACCCGGTGCTCAACAGCTTCGACCCCATCGATGAGGTCTATCCCTCGGCCAAGGAACGCAGCAAAAAATACCAGAGCCACGGCTACGGCCTCGGACTCGTGCTGGAATACCTCTCCAAGCAAGCGGGCAACGACGCCATTGTCTACCTCTATCAGGCAGTGAAGGATGGCGCACAAACCACCAAGGAGGCCGTACAGCAGTTCGCACTGAAGACAGGCGTCGACTTCTTTGCTAACTACGCCGACTTCTCAGAGAAAGCCGTTACAGGGCAGCTGTTCGAGGATTTCGGACTCTCACGGGCAAGCGACATGACCGCAATAGACATCAAGGACGACAAAGAAATAGCCATAGATAGAGACCTATACAGATATGGAACACGTATCACACACTTGAAGCTGAACCCAAGCTACACCGACGCCAATGGCAGCCAAAACATGGACAAAAAAGCTCTTATGGGCCATGACGAAAAGCCATACATCGTGACAGATGTCTACCTTATGAACAAAGACAACAAGAAAGGGAAGAAGATAGGAACCATCTGGAAGGATGAAAGCGAGCTCGCATGGGCAGACAAAGATGTCCTCGAGGCTGCCATCACCTACAACTCAGGAGGACCCAATACACACATCTACTTAGTATCGCGCAGCTATCTCAACACCAACGAGCAATCGAAGATCAAGATACAGCTGGCAGACGCCATCGACCCCGACTTCACCGGCTGCAAGATGGAGATAGGATTCACACCAAGCAACAGCGCATCACTGCCGACGTCCATGCAGGAGCAGTATTTAGACATTCCAATGGCAAGGACCACGTTTGAATATATGATGGAAAACAATTACTATGCAAACGGCACAACCACCAACAGCAATCTTGTCAGGACATTCCATGCAACAGCAACAGAGTCAACATGGGAGGGAAGCAAGCAAACATACGACATCACAGTGCGCGTGGAGGCACCCACAGGATGGGCAAGCCCAGCCAACTACATCCTCAGCGGAGCCGTCAGCTGGAAAAATGAGCAACAACCAAATCTGCCTGACGAAACAGAAACTCAGACACTGTCATTCAAGTTCAAGCAAGCTGAGTATATGCCGCATCTCTCTACCAACGACTGCTTAGTATTTACTCTCACCGGCAGTGACGACACAAACCACTGGTCAAGTCACATCACCGACTACAGCAACGTATTCACCGGCTGGGTATACGAAGACTACTACGACGACCAGGGAAACAAACGCCAGAGGAAGGTGGAAAAGACATGGAATATCAATCCACCCACTGACACATACGTACTCAACATCAAACTGAGATACCAAGACATGAAATAACCCTTCGGCACCGCCACACAGACCGCCCCGCCCTCTCCCCCTGACAGGGGCATTGGGCGGGGCGGTGATACATGACACTTTTCTCGGGAGACGTCGGCTATTGCGCTGCTGCTGGGTGATAGTCTTCCACCAGATAGTTCGGCCGGTGCTTGGTCTCTGTGAAGACACGTCCGAGGTATTCGCCTATGATGCCGAGGCAGATGAGCTGCACACTGCCGAGGAAAAGCATGACGCAGATGAGTGTGGGATAGCCCGCCACGGGGTCGCCGTAGGCCAGCGCCTTGATGAAGGTGTAGATGAGATAGACGAAGGCACCCAGCCCCGTGATCATGCCCATGACGGTGGCGATGCGCAGCGGTGCCGTGGAGAAGCTGACGAGCCCCTCGATGGCTAGGCCCGTGAGCTGCAACAGGCTCCAGTGACTCGCGCCGAAGCGCCGCTCTTCCTGGTCGAACAGAATCTCCTTTTTGCGGAATCCTATCCAGCTGTAGAGTCCCTTGGTGTAGCGCTCCGTCTCGCGTAGCTCTCGCAAGGCGTTGACACATTTGCGGTCTAACAGACGGAAGTCGCCCACATTCTGCAGCACCTCATATCGTGATGAGCGTGCCAGGATGCGATAGAAGAGCATGGTAAGCCGGCGGCGCAGCCAGCTCTCCTTGCCACGTGTGCGCCGACGTGCATAGACATCCTCAAACCCTTCCTCCCACTGCTGCAGCATCTCTACGATAACGACGGGCGGATGCTGCAGGTCGGCATCCATTACCACGGCGCAGTCGCCGCGGGCGTGGTCGAAGCCCGCCAGCATGGCGGCCTCCTTGCCGAAGTTGCGCGACAGCGTGACAAAAGCCACGCGGCGGTCTTTGGAGGCCAGCTGCTGCAGGATGCGCTGCGTGGCGTCGGTGCTGCCGTCGTTGACGTACAACAGCTCGAAATCATACTGCGGCAGCCCGTCGGCCACCTGGCTCACGGCTTCATGGAACGGTAGCAGCGAGGCCTCCTCATTGTATGCCGGCACGATGATGCTCACCAGCTTTCTGTCTCTATTCATAGCCTATCTCTATGTCTTTGATTCGTCTTGTAATGTTTGTTGTGGGGCGCGTGAACACTAAGTAGGGTCTTCCGCCTATCTGAACGGTCTCAAAATGGAAGTCATCGAGCTCATACGTGTCGCCATCATACACCAAGGGTCGCTGCCAGAAATGCAGTGCCGAGACATCTTCGTCGCTGAGGATGAAGCGCACGGAGCGCACGGGCCTGCTGTCAGCCATCCGCCAGAGGTAGAGGCTGTTGTTCATGTCGGTGTCGTAATGGCTATAGGCCGTGCTGTCGCGCTCTATGCGGCGCACCGCGTCGGCAGGCAGGAAGACGAGGCGCTGCTTGCCGAAGAGCTTGGCGGCACAGCGCATATTGCTGTCGGTGGCATCGAAGCCCATATAGACACAGTAGAAGCCAAACTCGGCCGAGGGCATGACATAGTGCTGGCGGAAGTAGTCCATCAGCATGTTCTCCCCCATCTGCGGCATCTGCACGGCCACGAGCTCGCGTCCCGGCTCACGCATCTGTTGCGACATGTCGTCCCACATGTCGCGGTTCTCCTGTCGCACGATGTAGGCCGGCACAAAGCACACCAGCATAAGTGCACAGGCCGCCACCGTCAGCCTGCGGAGCCACAGGGCAGAGAGCTTCGCCGACAGCAGCCGCAGCAGCAGGAGCATGGCCATGAAATCGGTGAAGAAAGCGACGCGCTCTAACGACGTGCCGCACAGCAGCGTGATGGCCAGCGACACCGACAAGGCGATATAGGCATAGACGTGCGCCTGGAGGTGTGCCAACAGGAACGGCCGGCAGCGCCTTGCCAGAATCAAGAGCACAAGGAGCAACAGCCAGAGGACGCGGATATTCGACAGGCAGGTCATCGCGGCGCTGATGAGTCGCGTTGTCAGGGTGATGCCTTCGGTGGAGCGCCCTATGATGCCCGGCGAGAGGAAGCACAAGGCGGTGCCCAAGAAGAAGCACAGCAGACAGATGACGATGGAGCGCGAGAGGCGCTTTCTGTTGATAATCAAGAAGAAGAAAAACGCCACAGCCAAAGGCAGTGACAAGCCCTCGTGGCTCCATCCCGCCAACAGCGCCAGGGGTGCGGCATAAAGGAGGTGGAGGCTGCGTGCCGTCTGAGTGTTCGACATGCCAACAGCATATTCCCTGCGGAGGAAGAGCAGCAGCGCCAGCACGGCCACCAGCACCCACAGATAGTTGAACGTGCCAAGGCTCCACACCATCGTGGTGCGGAAGCCGCTGAACACGACGAACAGCAGGAAGACCACCATGACGGCAACAAAGAGAGGTTGGGACATCTCTGACAAACCACCCCTAACCCCTCCTTTGGAAAAGGAGGGGAAAGAGGGGAAGGAGGAAAAGGAGGGGAAGGAGGGGAAGGAGGGGAAAAGAGGATTGGTGCGTCCTATCCATAAAACACACAGATGGACGAGGACGACGAACAGCACCGTGTTAATGACCTGCAGCACGACGGCGGGCACAAACACCAGGAAAGCCTGTGCCAGGAGATGCATGGGCAACCGCCCGTTCACCGTATGGTAATGCACCCACTGGGAAGAGATGAGGTCGCCGATGCCGCCGATGGTCTGCACCTCAGCATCGGCGTCGGCACTCCACATCATGCGATAGACCATGTCGTCGCTCAGCGTGGGCATGTCCAACAGGTTGAGCAGCAACATGCCAAAGCCTGTCAGCCGGCGGAAGATGATGTCCGAGTCGGCCTGGTGCGGCACCCGTCTCAGGGCATAGCGCACCAGCAGGAAATTGATGGGCACGGAAATGACAAACGTAGGCAGCGGTGCTATGGCAGGCGACAGCCCCAGCCATAGGAAGACATTCAACAGTGTCAGACCTACGAAGTAATTGACCAGATGGCTCAATGCGAAGCTGGAGAACCGCTGCACCGACATCGCTACGCGGAAGGTGAAGCGTGACGACAGCACGTAGTTGCATACGAAGCTGACGGCATAGCCGATGGTGAACGCCACGGCAGGACTGGCAACGCTCAGCAGCAGATAATACAGCCCGTAGTGAAGTGCTGTAGCCACAACACCGACCATGCCGAAACGCACGGCTTCCTTCAGGCTCTTCTGACTGAGGCTGTCAGTGATTCTGCTCATCTCAACGCATCAGTATTTTACGCACACTGCCATCGTCACGACGCTCGATGACCAGTCCGTGACGACGGGCAGACAGCCGACGGCCCCACACATCGTAGCAAGTGCTGCCGACAGCCTGCTGCACAGAGGCGACAGAGGTCACCACATCGTCGCCCGACGTCGTGCCCAGCATCTCATCGATGAAGTCGTCGATATCCTCCTGAAGCACATTCACGCGGGTCTTCCAGAATGTATAGAACTTCTCTTGCAGTGTCTCGCCGTAGAGCCCGTCAATGTAGTCAATAACAGGGTCGATATCCTCTTTTTTCTTGTCCAAGCCGCCAAACGACGACAGTTCATAGTCCTTCACCAGCCCATCGTAGGGCACGCCGAGAAGTCCCTCTAAGAGCAGCGCCAGATAGCCTGTGCGGTCAGCGCCCCAACGGCAATGGAAAAAGACGGAACGGCCGGCACGCAGGTTCTCGACGATGAAGTGAAACTCCTGCCGCCACGACTGCAGATACCTGGCACTCGTCATGTGACTGAGCAGCTGCCCGCTGTCATTGGTGTAGAGAAACGAGGGCACCTCGCCATAGTCCACCTCTCTGACATCCTTGAAGCCGAAGGCCGAGACGCCGTGCTCCTCCTCATAGCTGGCACGCAGGTCAATCTCTGCCGAGACACCCAGCTGCTTCAGATGCTCGATGTCGGCCACGTCGGCCTGATGCAGTCCGTTGAGCTCGCTGCCACGTATCAGCTTGCCATACTTCACGGTGTGGCCGTCGGCCGTCGGCCAGCCACCCATGTCGCGCACATTGCGAACTGAGGGCGTATAGAGCATACGCACAGGACCCTCAGCAGACATCTCGCCTGATTTCAGCAGAATCATGTGCAAGTACATCTTATAATAATAGGTAACACCAGGCAGGAGGTCATACACCGCCACGCTCGTTTCATTGGGCTTCAAGTAGACCGTATCGGTGATGCTGGCGTCAAAGCTGTTGTCCGGGCAATAGCACAGGCTGACAGCACCGTCCTTAATGTACTTATGATACTCCTCCGGAACATCCACCCATGCCGGCTGTGGCAAGTCGAGAGGCGCAGCCGACGGCACGACATAGTCGGCCACACGGCTCACGTCTTCCTTGGCAGTATAGGTCACCTCATTCATATATTTGCTGACGGCATCGTTCTGTATATTCACATGGACAGCTGTGCCCTGGCCCATGACGCAGGCGGCATACATGCAGGCGATACACGTCAACAACGATGATAATCTTTTCATGTCTGTAATGCTTTGTTTAACTCAACTGCAACATCTTTTCTATGGGCTTCACAGCGTCGGCAGCAAGCGCAGGGTCAATCTCCACGCTGGGCCATTCATACTTCAGACAGTTGTAGATTTTCAGCAGGGTGTTCATCTTCATATACTGGCACTCGTTGCACGAGCACTCCAGGCCGCTCTCACTGATCTCCGGCGGCACGGGTATGAACTCCTTGTCGGGACAGGTGCGCTGCAGCTCGTGCAGGATGCCGGCCTCGGTGGCCACGATATACTGTGTGGCAGCATTTTGCTTTGCAAACTTCAGCATGTCGGCCGTAGAGCCTTTCACGTCGGCCACGGCCAGCACCGGAGCCTTGCACTCTAAGTGCGCCATCACCACGGCTTCGGGATGCTCGCGCTTCAGCTCGATGATTTTCTCCACCGAGAAACGCTCATGCACATGGCAACCGCCGTTCCACAGCAGCATCTGGCGGCCCGTCACGCCGTTGATGTAGTTGCCTAAGTTGTAGTCGGGACCGAAGATAATCTTAGCATCCTCCGGCAGCTGGTCGATGACGCGCTTGGCATTGCCGCTGGTCACTACGACATCGGTCAATGCCTTGACAGCCGCTGTGGTGTTGACATAACTCACCACCAAGTGTCCGGGATGCTCGTCCTTGAACGCCTTCAAGTCTTCAGCCTTGCAGCTGTCGGCCAGCGAGCAGCCGGCATTGAGGTCGGGACAGAGCACCGTCTTCTCGGGCGACAGCAGCTTGCAGGTCTCGGCCATGAAGTGCACACCGGCCATCACCATTATCTTGGCATCGGTCTCAGCAGCCTTGCGGGCCAGGGCCAACGAGTCGCCAACGAAGTCGGCCACGTCCTGTATGTCGCCCACAGTATAATAATGTGCCAAAATGATGGCGTTCTTCTCCTCGCACAGCTTTCTTATCTCTGCTTTCAGGTCAACGCCCTCGGCCACGGCCTCGTCAATGAAGCCTTTCTCTTTCCATTCGGTTTTCATCATCTTATTTGCTTAATTGTTAGGAGTTAAAGGAGTTAAGAGAGTTAAAGGAGTTAAAGACAAATGACTCTCCATGAAAAGCCTTTGTCTCTGGGGTGAAATCCATAGCAAAGCTATTGTCTTTAACTCCCTTAAATACTTTAACTCCCTTAACTACTATAAAATGAATCATCTTATTTAGGGCACAAAGATACACAGAATAAGTGAGACAGCAAAAAAACTGATAAAAAAATCCAGTTTTTTTATTCTCTTCATTTTTTTCTGTATCTTTGCATTCCAAAGTTTTCGTTACGAATCATTCGTAATGGCAGATATGAAGCAAGACAACAAGCCCCAAAATCCCTTCCTGCTATCAGGATATGTCTCACCCGAGTATTTCTGTGATACAGTGTCTACGACCGTTTCCTTTCACTATACCTTGCCAATATTGAATTGATGTAACTTCGCTCTTCGTCATTGATATGGAATAAATCATAGACAGCATCATCAACAGCCGCCTGTTGATGAGTGTTGATGCCATTCATAAGAATGTCATCGACGAGAGCTGACAGCAGCCGGTCTTGCTCGGCAGTGAGTTGCGGGAAGGGCAACTGCTGCAGGTTTCCTTTCAAAACCTTGATGTCGGAGAACTTCAGGCTGTAGTAATAGCGATAGAGTGACGAGTTGAGCAGCACCGCCACACTCTTCACCGACATGCCGTCAACGTCGGGTATCAATACATTGGCACTGTTGAGGCAAAGCCGCTGCCGGTTGTCGTAGGCCACAACGGGATATTTCGCAATGAAGCGATAGATGAGCTTCTCCGTTGAACGGTAGAGCGCCTCCTTGGCACACTGTTGGAAAGAGTCAGGCGCAAAACGAATGAACGACGTCTCTCCTTTCAGCGTGAAGGCCTCCACCTCTTTGCCTGCATACACAGGCTCCATGCCTTCAGTCGGCTCACGCTTCACCTTCTCTTTGTTGTTGCCCGTGACGATGCCCAGCGCCCATTGGCTGTGACTCAATGTGTCGTGACGCATACCTTCCATCTTCTTCACTATCATCTGGTCGACGTCGCTGAAGGATTCGAAGGGAATGTCGCCCGTGGTCAAAGCATCTGCCATGAGTATTCCTTCCGAGGAGCCTGCTGCGTGCTGTATGGCGTAGCGATAAGGACACGACGCCGCTTTAGCTCTCAGCTGCAGACTGAAAAAGCCGGTGAAGACACCATCGAAGCGGCCGTCATAGTGAACAATCTTTTCAATGGCGGCATGGTGCAGGATGTAGCGCCTGATGTCTTGATGCGTCTTGATTGTCAGCAGCGACAAGGGTAAGAGGAAATGCAGCACACCGCCTTTCTTCAGCTTTGACAGCGACTGCACCATGAACATCGAGGCTCTCTCCTTCGATTTCACCATGTCATAGCCGCCGGCATAGCGTCCTTCCTTGTCGGCACCCCACGGCGGATTGGTATAGATATAGTCGAATGATGAGGGCAGACACGCTTTTTCAGTTGAAAAACGGCTGCCGCCAATGAAATCCATACAAAACACATGAGGCACGAAAGCCGTATGACGATATTTCACCAACAGATTGGTGACCGTCAGCATCACCGCCACAGGATCGATGTCAGCGCCATAGAGCCGTCGTGGGTCATCCGTCTGAACTGCCAAAAGAAAAGCGCCGCTGCCGCAACAAGGATCCAGCAAGGTCTCGCCGTCACTCACAAAGACGTCGGCCAGCATCTCGCCCGCCACTTCTTGGCGAGTGTAGTATTGCCCGGTGCGGTTGCGCTCGCCTTCCGTCAACAGCGACTGATAGACATAGCCCAGCAAGTCATCCTCCTCCTCCCACAAATCATCATCCACGGTAAGCGCTAATAACTTGTATTTTTCAGCGAATGACTTGAGCGACTCTTCTACATGAGTAAGATGTAACAGTCCATAGTGTTGCAGTTGCAGACAGCAGAGCGAAAACATGACGTCGGGCAGCGGCTCGCCGATATGGCTCACAGCAGCCAACAGCCGCTGAGCTTTGTCCGACGACACATAGCCGGAAGCCACCACGCGTCGCGTCGACCACGTCTTGTTGGCACGCGCCGTCAGCCTTCCCTCGCCACAGGTATGTAGCCGATGCCAGTTCTGCGCTGTCGCCTTGCTGATGGTTTTCAACATCACATTTTTATATTTTATTCTTTTTTTCTTTTTAAAAAATAGAAATGAAAAAGATGATGTGGCGTGGATAAGTGGAAAACTTACCCGCTTTTTTCTTGTTCATTCCGTTTTCCACCCGTAGCAGCAAGGATATGCACTGCAGGTGTGAATTGTTGATTGCTGATAATGAAAGGAATAGTACATTTATCCACAATTTGCTATTTCGGTGCAAATTTACGAAGTTTATATTTTTTCTCAGCACTTTTCTGTGGAAAAGTTTGTTTTATCGAAGGAATAAGTGGCCGATTTTGCACGGTGTGGATAGCTCCTACTCGTTTTCCACCAAGTTTTCCACAGTTATCCACAGAGTTATCCACAATTTTCGGACTATTAACTGCCTTGCCTGCCGCAGGGACCCCGTGAGGCACTCCTCTCCCTTGTAGGGGAAGGGCAGGGGTGGGGTCAGTAATTTCTTAGCCGCCTCATATTCGCTGCCTCTTCTTCGCTGATAAAATATTACAGATTCAACTTTCGCAAGTTTTGGAGTTAAAGGAGTTAAAGACAAAAGTTTTTCTG
>JAEEGK010012657.1_pt1 | contig 19140 bp, 7 predicted proteins | sample 8958771 | NCBI WGS metagenome assembly JAEEGK01 (sample SAMN16246547, study PRJNA631951) | gut metagenome | biome: gut microbiome; feature: rumen; material: SC-attached | host: Bos | place: Iran: Karaj | collected 2018-10
TTAATAATCTATTTATTTCATTTAAAAAATTAGCAAAAAGACATTTACTTTTTTTTTCATTTGTAAAAACTTTTGCTAAATTTTCACTTGAAGTTCCTTGAATTGTTTCTATTAAAAATTCCAATATTACAAAGTAAATATCATAAAAATATTCATCTGGATTATTATCTCTTTTATTCATCCATTGAGATAATAAAATTATTTTTCCTAAAACACTTAATAAATATTCAAATACTGATGCTTTTCTTGTATAAATTCCACTTATTCCATTTCCATTTGTTTCTGTTGAAACTTGACTTCCAACTGAGAAAATTGTTCTTCTTTTATGAGTATAAAATTCATCATTTTCTTCATTTTGATTATTATTTTTTTTTCTTTTTTGTTTTTTTATTTTTAAATGATTTTTATATCTTACAATAACATCTTTTTCAGTTGTTTCAGTATTATTAAAAAATAATGTTTGAAAATGTGGATTATGTTCTTCACAGAAATATTTCATTATTTTAATATGCATAATTGAATGATAATATTCTCTTCTATTTTCATATCCATTAAAATTAATTTCTTTTAAAATAACATAAATAACACTTGAAGTAAATGAATCAACTAAACTATTAAAATTAAATAAAGGTTCTTTTTCATCATTATTATCTTCAATTTCTTCAAAAGTTTCTTGTATTTCACATGTATGATATTGTAATAATCTTAATAAAAACCATAAAACTTCTTCTTTATATTTTTGTCTTTGTGCATTATTAAAAAATAAAATACATTTACATAATAACATTCTATAATTTGTATTATAATGTGTACTTGTTTCTCCTAATGCTTTAATAAAAGAACCATTATCAATTGTACATTTCATATTAAAATAATGGAATATTAAAGAAAAAATATCTTGTTCAAATTGAGTTTTGTATCTTCCTTGTTTTTTAAATTTTGATATTAAACTTTTTTTCTTTTCATCATCAAAAAATTCATTTTTTTTCTCAAATAAATCTTTATATCCTTCAACTTGAGGGAATTGAATAAAATTTTGAGTATGTGATATAAATATTTGACTTAAATTTGCATAATTTAAAAATTCAAAATTTTCATCATTCATTCTTTTTAAATCAAAATTAACTCTTTCTTCATCATTTTTTGGATTTTTAACTTTATTTTTCTTTTCTTTCTTTAAATATCTTTTATCAAAAGCATTTTTTTTTTCTCTTTTTTTATTATCATCATGACTTATTTTATCAGGATTAATTAATTCAACAACATTATTATGTCCTTTAAATTTATTTCTAAAAAATATTTTTTTATGTTGATTTTCAATTCCTTGAAAAACTTCAGGTCTTGAATAAATATATTGTTTTAATTCAAGAAAATAATAAATAATCTCATATAAAGAAATACAATTATAACCTGAAGAATCAAAAATTAAACTTGAAAATTTAGAAAAATAAACAACAACACTTTTAACAACAACTTCTAAATATCTTTTTATTTTTGCTTTATCAGTTGTCATTGTTAAAACACCTTGAAAATTTAATAATTCATATTTAACTACATTTGCTTCATTTTCAAGTCCAATTAAACCAGAATAACTTCCACTTTTTACTAAAAATTCAAAAAATTTATGATATTTTGGATTTTCTATAATTTCATCTTTTTTTTCTGATTTAAAATCATTTATTAAAGCAGAAGCAAAGTAATTTGTATCTTTTGTATCAATCAATGTTTCTAAATAACATTTTCTATAATATTCAAGTAACTCTGTTCTTAATGAAATATTTATTGTTTTTGCATATAATATTCTTTTTAATTGATCTTTTCCAGTTATATTTTCAAGAAATTCTCTTTCTTCTACTATTTTTTTTGAATTACATAATTGATTTAATATTCTCATATATTTTTTTATTAATTTTTCTGTTTCTTTTTTAAAACATTGTAATTTATCATTTTCTCTTGAACTTGCCATTAATATAAAATAGTTTTTAAATGTTAAATGATAATTAAATATTATTTTACACATTTTCATTACTTTCTTTTTCATTTTTTCCTCATCTGAAAAATTAACAGTTAATAACATTGTTTGAAGTACTTTTAATAATTCATTTAAAATTTCTTGATTAGAACTTTTTAAAATTGCAATTTTAATTAAATGAGTTAAATTTGAATCATTAGTAATTTCTCTTTTAGAATTAGCAATAAATTCTAAAGCAGTATTAACAAGAGCTAATGCTTCAACTAATTGAGCATCATTTAATAATTCAAAATTACTAGTAAAATCACTTTGTAATAAATAAAAAGAATTATCAGGAGAATGTTGAATAAAATGAAATAAAATTTCCATCATCATTCTATAAATTGACTGTTTAATTGCAAAAGTTTCAGGAGGATTTTTTTTTGAAATATGATCATAATATAATATATGAATATATTTCATCATTGATTGAAGAAGATATGATTTTGTTACTAGAAATTTATTATTAAAATTATTTGAATTTGTATTATTTTCTCCAGGTGCTAAATTACTGTTATTTGAATTTCCTGAAGCATTAATACTATTTTCAAAATTTCCCATTTCTTCATTTATTTGAGATAAATTTTCACTTCCTTCTAAAAATTTTAAATTTTCATCATCTTCTTTTTTTTTAACTAAACCATTATCTTCTTCATTAAAAAAAGAATAATTTTTATTAAACTCACTAATTATATCTTCAAATTTTTGACTGAATTTATCTTCAAAACTTTGACTATTATAATCTTGGAAAAAATTATAATAAGTTTCTTCTAATTCTTCAGTAAAATAACGTACTTTTTTAATAAAATCTCTTTCATTTGGTAATAAATTTCCTTTAATAAACTTATATAAAATTTCTTGATTTTCATCAATTAAACGAACCATTCCACTTTGATAAACTTCATCAATATTTAAAGGTAAATCAAGACAAGCATTACAATTTTTTATTATATTTCTTAAACATCTTATATAATTTTGTTTTTGAGGTAAAATTTCAGAAACTTTTGCAACTGTATCTGAATAATATACTCTTTCTCCTTTTTTTTTTTGGGCTTCTTTTTCTTTTGCTATTACTTCATCATCAAATCTTTGTGTAAATGTTAATGCTAAAATTACATTTTGTGTTACATTTTTACATATTTCAGTTTTTCCATGAAAAAAATTACATTTTTCAACTACTCTTTCTCCTTTTAATGCACTTATTATTATTTGATCATTATAATAATATGATAAAAATAATAATATTTTTATCATTGGACTTATTACTTTTATTTTTAAAAAATCTTTATCAGGAGATTTCTTTTCTTCGTCAAAGTATGTTAATATTTGATCATTTAATTGACATAATTTTGATAATTGTTCATGATTAAATAAAGAATATTTTGCAAATATTTCACAAATTTTATATAATTTTGCAAGGATTAATAATAATATAATTGATTTTTCTTCACTATTTAATAAACTTTCAATTGAATTTAAAATATTATTTAAAAAATTCATATTTAAATTATTAACATAAGAAGAAACTTTATTTTCTGTTTCTATATTTGTTATTAAAATATATCTTTGTAAAGGAGATAAAAGTGAAATATCTCTTATTTTAAAATTTGGATAACTTGCAAAATCTTTTGCAATATAAAAATTATAAAAAATAGTAGTTAAATAATATTTTAATTGCCAAATATTTCTACTTTTAAAATCGAATTTTCTTTCCATTATTTTAAAAAATATTTTTTCATTTAAAATATTTTTAATAATATCATTAAAATAACATAAAGTTCTACATCTAATTTTTCTAGAAGAAATTTCTCCTCCTTCAATTCCAACAGTTAAATTTTTAGGAGGTTTTTTTTCAGGATCTTCTTCATTATTATCTTCATCATAATCATTTTTTTTTTCAATTCTATTTTTAGCAGAATAAATATTTTTACATCTTTGAGAAAATACTAATAAAACTTGACTCGTTAAATGTAAATCATTTAAATTATTATGTTCTTCAAAGAAATAATTAAAATTTTGTAAATTTTGATAAGTTTGATTTATTTTTTCTGCGAAAGAATGGAATAAATTATGAAAAGAATTTTTAGTAGAGAAGAAGATATTTAGAAACTGAATAAAAGTCATTCCTTCAAAATTATACATTTTTAAAAAATTATTATTTTTAGCTAAACTTCTTAATTTTCTGAAAATAATTCTAATATCACTATGATTATGATTAGTACAACAGCATTTAAATCCTTTTAAATCAGTGAGAGGTTTTTTAATAAAATTAGCATCATTGTTATAACAAATATTATAGCAAACAAGGCAAATTTTAGTATTCGATTCATCTAAACTTTGATAACAAAAATTTAAATCATTAATTCCTGCTAATTCACCAAAAGTACAACTTTTCTTATATTGTTTATCTTGTTGTGAATTTTCTGTAAATAATCTATGACATCTATATCCACATATACATACTGCATTCATTGTACTTGATTTTATTAATTTATGTGGATATTCATTTCCTCCTTTATGACATGTGTTAAAACAATTTTCACATATTGGATTTGTCCTCTCTGGATCACATTCACATATACAAAATGTCTCTTTTGTTTCTTTTATTCCTGATTCTAATATTTGACATTCTATTTTTAATATATCTTCTGCATATTCCATTAATTCTTCCTTTTCAAAAGCTTTTCCTGCTATTTTTGAATTTTTTTTTAAAATTGAAGTTTCTTCTTCCATTTGTTTTTATTTATTTTTTTTATTTTTTTAATTTTTTAAGTTTTTTTGATTTTTTTTATATAATTAAAATTTTTTCTGATAAAAGTAACATTTGTTCATTATTAACAATTTCAAAAGTATTTTTCTCAGGAGTTTCCACTTTAAAATTTTCTTGAAATTCAATATCTCTAATAAACATTGCTTTTCCGACTTTATCAGTAGAAATTTTGTCACAAAAAGGAATAAATTTAACCAAACCTTCTCCTAATCTTTCATCATTATTTCTATCTAATAATAATCCAGGATGAAAAATAGAAATTAAAGGAATAGACTTTTTATTTTTTAACTCTTCTTCAGTTTCACCTTTAATTCTCCATAGCATAAACAAAGATTTTTTATTAGCTTTATTAGAAGAACAAAATGAAAAATGAGGAATTTTATATAATTCACATATTTTATATATTTGTAAAATATAACCATATTCAACTTTTTTAAATTCTTCTTCTCCTTTTTTTACTCTACTTCCTAAAGTAATAAATATTGAATTATATGAATTTATATCTGGGATTAATTGTTCTATATAATTTAAATTATTTATTAAAAAATCAAGAGAATCTACTTCAATTATATTTAACATTGATTTTTGGCTTTCTGATAAAGACTCCCATTCATCTAATTTTCTTCTTACTATCACCGTTATTTTTATATATTTTTTTGAAGATAATAAGTATTTTAATAATTCTCTTCCAACTGCACCTGTTGAACCAAATATTAATGTTTTTAAAAATAATGTTCTTGCTGCTGAAATATTTTTTTCCATTAAATTAAAAAAAATTAAAAAAAGATAAATGGAATTTAAAAATTAATATTTGAATTTATTTTTTTTAATTATAATCATTTGTTTAGATTTATTTTTTTTTTTCGTTTAACTTTTTAATTTATTGTTTTTCTTAGAAAAAAATACCTTAATACTTTTTAAATTCAATAAATAAAAAAATATAATTGAATAAATAATGGTTCATAAAAAAAAAATTAAAATGAAAGTAATAATGTCAAAATTCAAATATTTGAGAACAAAGGAAAGTTTGTAAAAATAATGAATTTTTTAGATTTTAATCTTTTTTTTGTTTTTCATATAATACTTTTTTTTGGTTTTTTTATTTTTTATAAAATATTAATTTGAATTTTTTTATTGTAACTTGCTTAAATATAATTATGAATAAAAACGTTTAAATCTCAAATTTTTTAAATTATATTTATAAAAAAAAATGTTATTCAATGCTGATAATCAGACTAAACAAAGAATATTTAATAAATATAAACAAGATGCAATAGATTATCATCAAAGAAAAGAAGATGAAAAAAGAAGAAGAATTCAAGAAGAAAGAGAATTTATTGAAAATAATCAAAAATTAGAAAGAGAAAAAGAACTTAAATTGAGATATGAAAAAATGGAAAAATTAAATCAACAAATGAATGAATATCAAAAAATGCTTTCTGAACATAACGGAAATCCATTATTAAATAATACAAGAAAAAGAGAAGTTGTTTCTAAAAATTATGGTTATACTCCAAGTCAAAGACCAAATAATAATATGAATAATAATAATATGGGAAATAATAATATGAATAATAATATGGATTTTAATAGAGATAACAATAATATTATGAACAATAATATGAATAATAATAATAATATGGGAAATAATATGGATTTTAACAGGATACATAATATGAATAATAATATCAATAATAACATGAATATGAATAATAATATGAATAATAATACAGATTTTAATAGAAGAAATAATAATATGAATAATAACATGAATAATATGAATAATAATATAAATAATATGAATAATAATATGAATAATATGGATTATAATAGAATAAATAATAATATGAATAATAATATGGATTTGAATAGAGGAAATAATATAAATAATAATATAAATTACACTCCTCAAAATAATAATAATCCTCGTCAAATGAGTCCATCTCAAAGAGAACGTTCATATATTAGAAGAGATGATCAAATGGGAAATTTTTTAACAGATAAACAAAATGAAAAGGAACTAAATATGTATATGAAAAATCAAAAAGAAAGTAGACAAAAATTTTATAAAGAAATGTTAGATGATCAAGTAAATGAAATTCAAACTGTAAATAATCGTAGATTAGTAAATGGACATTCATATAGAACAGATAATCCATTAATTAGAGAACAACAAAGAAAATATGTTTTAACTGATGATCCCTATAATACTAGAAGAAACAGTGATTTTGGAAGAACTAATCTTTCACATAATCCAATTACAAATCCAGAAAATAATTTACAATATAATAAATATATTGATAATTATATTCAGGAAAATTATATGAATGATAATTATGGAGGAAATAATTATAATAATAATATGAATAATAATAATAATTATGGAGGAAACAATTTTAATAATAATATAAATAATAATAATAATTATGGAGGAAATAATTTTAATAATAATATAAATAACAATTATGGAGGAAACAATTTCAATAATAATATGAATAATAATAATAATTATGGAGGAAACAATTTCAATAATAATATGAATAATAATAATAATTATGGAGGAAATAATTTTAATGATGGTTCGAATTATAATAATTATAATAATGGACCTAATAATAATTATGGAAATAATTTTAATGGTAATGGAGGAAATAATTTTGGAAATAATTATAATAATTATAAACATTCACCAACACCAAATGGAGAAAAACTTCGTCAAGCTGCTTCAAACTTTTTGAATTAAACAAAATAAAATTTTAAAAAAAGTATAATAATATATCATTAATAACATAATATATAAATATGAATTTTATTTCAAATTATTAGAAATAATCATTCTAAAAATAAATCTGAACCTAAAAAATAAATTTAAAAAATTTTTACAAAAAAAACTAATTATCTCTTTATCCTTCATTCAATTCTTTATTTCAATTTTTTTTCTTTAATATAAATGAATATTTTTTGTCTCTTTTCATTTAACATAAATTTAAAGCTTATCATAAAAACCATTATTATCATTTTTTTCTTTTTCAAAAAAATCTTAAAATAAATCTAAAATCATGATAATTTAACTTAAGAAATCAACTAAAATTTTTTATTTTTGATTTTTTCGATTAATTAATTATTTTTTTTTTTAATAATAGATTTTTTATATTTTTATATTAGTTTTAAATTATTTTTAATTGTCGAATTTTTTATAATAAATTAGTTATAAAAATTATGATTTAATTAATTAATTTATTTTTAATTATTTATTACATGAATTATTGACATATTTGATTTAATAGATTGCTGTTAAACATAAATTTATGTCAATATTAATTTCCTAAAATTTAATTAATTTAAATTCGAAATTTTATTTTTAAATTTTTCACTATTATTATTTTTGAAAATGGCTTTGATCATATCTCTTAATTTATTTTGATTATGATATTCATTAATAATTTTATCTTGGATTTTTTTGATTTCATCTTTATTAAAATTTATAAAATTATTTACAAATAAAAATTTTTTATTTTGTATTTCAGAAATTGAAGAATTATCAGAATCACCTTCTGTTGAAATTTCTTTTTCTGAATCACTTAAATCAAGACTTTCACAAAATTTAACGTTTAAATTTTCCAGAGAAATTTCTAATGAATTATATTTTTCATGATTTTTTTCATTTTTTATTTCTTTTCTTTTTTCTTCTTCTTCTTTTATATTTTCGTTATTTATAAATCTTTGGTCTATTGCTATTAAAAGAAGTTTTTCTTCTGAGTTTTGAAGGAGTTCTGAATACATTTTTATTTTTTTGATGGGATTTTTTTATTAATTATTATTTTGTTAATTTTTATATTATAAAACTATTTTAATCATTTTAGTTTTTTTTTAAAGTAATTAAATAGATAATAATCTTATAAATTAAAGTAATTCATTTGAGTGAATTAATTTGAGAAATTATTATAATAATAATAAAAAATTTATAATATTTTATTTTATTCTAAAAAAAATCATGAAAGAAAAAAAATAATTTGTTAACGAATATAAGAATAAAGGATTATTTATTACCAAATCATTAAAACATATAATTTAATTATAATAATCCCATTCTAATTTTCCAGAATTAGGTTCATAAGAAACAAAAACACCATTATTTTGAGAAATCATATCTTTATAATTATCTAATAACTTTTCACTTCCATTTTCAAAATTAATATTATACAAAATGCATTTTTTTTTAACATTTAAATTACCTTTTAATTCAATAATTCCTTTTTGAATATCACAAAAATCATCTAAATTTTTTCCTAATAAATTTACTTTACCTAAATATCTAACTTCACCATAATCATTATATATTTTAAAATTAGATATATTTTTTAATTCTTCTTCTGTCATTCTACATAATAATATATATTCTGGAAAAGTTTTATAACCTGGTTTAGTTAATTTAGGTAATAAATTCATTGGAACAATTTTTTCTAAATTTGAAGATTCGTTATTAAATTGATATATTATTATTGCTATTATTTCATTTGATATATTATATTCTATTAATAATTTTTGATCTGATAAAAATGAATTTGAACCTAATAAAGATATATTTTGAATTACATAATTTTGGAATTTTTTCTTTAAGATTAAATTTTTTATTTTCTCTTTTATTAAATTTTTTAAATCTTCTACTTTATTTAAAAGATTAATTGAATCTAAATGAAAAGTTAATTGAGTTCCATCTGGAACATTAAAATTTATTTCTAAAGATATATTTTGACTTTTTTTTATTGAAGAATTACCTTTTGGAATATATAATACAGTATTTTTTAATTTATTATTATTATTAGTATTTATGTCATTATTTTCTTTTAAAGTACTATTAACTAATTTAGATTTATTTAAAATATCATAATGAAAAGGTTTAAAGTTTGGATTCAATTTTTCTTCAATTGTCATTAAATTTTTCTGGAATAAATAATCATCTTCTGCTATTTTTTTTTTTCTATCAGAAATGGTGCTTTGAGATAAATTTTTATTTGAATAAATACTAGTATTTTTATTACTATTATTTGAATTATATTTTTTTTTATAATCATAGTAATTATTATATGTTGAATATTTCTTTTGATAATATTCTAAATTTTTTGGTGTTGGTTTATAATAAGAATCTCTTAAATAATAATTTGTATCATAAAATGAATTATAACCATTATTATATGAAGAAAATTTTTTATTCAAATATTTCCCAAAACTATTTAATAAATAATTATTGTCTTCAGAATATTTTTCTTCTAATTCATTTAGAAAAGTTTGAATATCTTTTTGTTCATTAATTGCATCAATAACAGTATCAGAAGGTTCAAGAAGAGTAAAATTATTATTTCCAATTTTAACATTACCATTTGGAGTATTATTGTTATTATTATTATTATTATTATTAATATTTAATTGATTATTATTATTATTTGAATTATTAAAAAGAGAATTTGAATTATTATTATTTCCAAAAAGAGAATTATTATTATTATTTGAATTACTAAAAAGAGAAGTATTATTATTTCCAAATAATGAAGTTTTATTATTATTATTATTATTATTGTTTGAATTATTAAAAAGAGAAGAATTATTGTTTCCAAATAATCCTGTTTTATTATTATTATTTGAATTACTAAAAAGAGAATTTGAATTATTATTATTATTTCCAAATAATGATGTTGTATTATTATTTCCAAATAGAGAATTTGTATTTGTTGTATTTGAATTACCAAATAAAGATGTTGAATTTGAATTTTGATTTTGATTTCCAAATAAAGTTGAATTTCCTCCAAATAAAGAATTATTTGTTGATGATGCTTGAGTGCTTGTTAAAGATACTTGAGTTTGGTTATTGTTGTTAAATAATGAAAGTGAATTTGAGTTATTTCCAAATAATGAATTATTATTATTTTTATTATTATTTCCAAATAAAGAATTATTATTATTATTATTATTGTTTCCAAATAATGAATTATTATTATTATTATTTCCAAATAAAGAGTTATTATTATTATTATTATTATTATTTCCAAATAAAGAATTATTATTATTATTTCCAAACAAAGAATTATTGTTATTATTATTATTTCCAAATAAAGAATTATTGTTATTGTTTCCAAACAAAGAATTATTGTTATTATTATTATTATTATTATTATTATTTCCAAATAAAGAATTATTATTATTGTTTCCAAATATAGAATTATTCATACCACCAAGTAGATTTGGAGCTGCATTTGTTGTGTTATTATTATTAAAAATATTATTACTTGGATTTTGATTATTCAAAGTATTATTTGAGGAATCTTTAACTTGAAATCTTTGAATCCCATTACTAACTTTAAATTCTAAATCAGCTAATCTATATTCTTCAAAAGATCCTTTACTAAATTCATTATTTGCAGTAAAAGAAATAAATTTAGAACTTGATTTATCTTTTGAGTCTTGGATTAATACTTCATTATAATTCCAATTAAATGTCGTTTCTCTAAAATTCATATTATTATTTCCAAAATTATTATTATTATTATTAGAAAATAAAGTATTATTTCCTGTACTTGTATTTCCATTAAAAAATGATGTATTATTTCCAAAAATATTATTATTATTATTATTATTAAAATTATTATTTGTGTTATTCCCAAAAATTGAACCATTATTGGTATTATTATTTGAAAATATTGAATTATTATTATTATTATTATTGTTATTATTCATATTATTAAACATTCCATTATTATTATTATTATTTCCAAAAATTGAATTATTATTATTGTTATTGTTATTGAAAATGTTGTTGTTTCCAAAAGTATTATTTGTATTTCCAAAGATTGAATTATTGTTGTTATTAAACAATGAATTATTGTTATTATTATTTGTAAAAATCGAATATGATCCATTGCTTACATTTCCCATTCCTGTACTTGTATTATTTCCAAATATATTATTATTAGTATTTCCAAATAAAGAATTTTGTTTATTTGGTGTTTGATTATTATTATTACCAAAAAGCATATTAGAGTTATTATTATTAAAAAAATTGGAATTCATTTTTTTATATTAGATTTTTGGATAAATAATTATAATTAATAGATAAATTATAAAAAATAAATTAATTTTTATAAAATATCAGAAATTTATGGTCATATATTAAAAGCTTCAAAATTATCTTTTCAATAAATATACTATATCAAAAAAAAAATTAAATTCCCAATACTAAGATATTTCAAAAAAAATTAATAATTTAACAAATCATCCCACCTAATGGTGGAAATTCCCAAATGAGAATTAATTAAAATAAGAATTAAAAATATATTTTTAAAATGGAAAAAACTAAAAAAAATTTATATCAAATAATTCTTTTAATATTCTTATATATATCAATGATAATAACAATAATGATAGGAAGAAATAATGTAATAATATCAAAGAATGAAGGAGGAGATAATCCTTCAAAGTTACCATCAAATAATTTTTCCATATCAAATAATAATATTTTATTTAATAGAAATTTACTAGGAGAAAATTCAACTGAAATTCTAGATGAAGGAAATAAATCAAATAAATCCTTAAATAGTATTTTTTATATCCTTTTCATTATTGAATCTATATTATTTTCATTAGATATTTTTTATCTTATTTTATCAAAAGGAAATGAAAAAGAATTAAATGAAATAACATCAAATAAAATATATATAATAATATTATCAATAGGGACATTAATATTAACAATAATAATTACAATTATATTAGTTTTCATAACAAAATCATTTGCATTACCAGAATTAGAAGCTAAGGGAATAATAGAAATAACAACAGACGAAACAATAGAAAATAAATTTTATGAAACAACAGAGCCAAATTTAAATATTATATTAGTAAAAAATGGTGGAAATGCAACATTAAAAAATTTAAATTTAAACAAAACTGGAAATTCATCAAATATTGAAAACTCTGATTTTTATGGTATTAACTCAGTACTATTAGTAGAATCAAATTCTAAAGCAGAAATTATAAATAGTAAAATAATATCAAAAGCGAAAGGAGGAGATGGAATATTTTCTTATGGTAAAAATTCAGAAATAACAATAACTAATAGTGTAATAGAAACATATGGTGAAATATCATCTTGTGGTTTGCATGCAACATATTTAGGTAAAATAAGAGGAGATAATATTTCTATTACTACTTTAGGGAAATCATGTCCTTCTTTAGCTTCTACTTTTCATAGAGGCGAAGGTGAAATTATTTGTTATTACTGTAATTTAATTACTAAAGGAAAAGGATCTCCTATTATTTATACTAATGGAAATATTACTGCTAATTATAATAATGGATATTCTTTGAATTCTCAAATAATTGTAAAGGAAGGAAATAGTTTTGTTGATATACTTAATTCTAATTTTTATTCTTCTGGAATTGGAAATAGAAATAATGTTGATAATTGTGGAATTATGATTTATCAAAGTAAGAGTGTTGATGCAATAGCAACTGGTGTTTTTCTTTGTGAAAATAGTAGTTTAAATATATTTAATGATAGTATTGTTTATAATAGTGCTCCTTTCTTTTTTATTACTAACACCAATGCTTACATAATTGTAAAAAACTGTAGTCTACATTTTGGAAGTAATATATTAATTTCTTCAAAAGGAACTAATGAATGGGGAAAAAAAAATAATAATGGAGGACATACTTATTTTGAAAGTGTTGAACAGAAATTATTTGGGAATATTATTTTAGATAATATTTCTTCTTTGATTTTTAATTTAACTAAAGGAAGTTATTTTGAAGGAAGTATTAATTATGATAATAAAGGAGAAGTTGATTTAATTTTAGATATTAATTCTAAAATTAAACTTACTAATAATTCTTATGTTAATAAATTTATATTTGTTGAAAAGAAAAATGTTGATTTAAATAATTTTAGTTTATTTGTCAATGGGAAAAATTGGAATGAATCTATTATTGAATAATTTTATTATAGATTAAATTAATTTAATTACTTAATCTTCTTTTATTCTTTTTATAATTAATTATATAAAATAATAGGATTTATATAAAACAAATATATAATGATTTTATAATAGAAAATTGAACAATAAAAATAAGAAAATATTATATAAAAAATTTATTTTTTACTTTTATTATTCTGTTCGATTTTTCCTCTGCAAAATGGACATTCTTCCTTATTTTCTAACCATTTTTCCAAGCATTTAACATGAAAAATATGTTTACATTTTAATTTAGTGACTTCTTCATTTAATTTCATAATAGCTAAACAAATACAACAAGTAGGTGCTTCTAATTTCCCAGAATCATTTTTACTCCAAAATTTCTTAGTCATTTTTTCTTTTTTTAATTTAGGTTTTAATTTTTCTTTTGGTAAAATATTATTTAATAAAAGTTGAGAATAGATTGAAAGTGGCTCTTCTCTTCTATTATTGTTATTATTATTAACCGAAAAACCATCAAATAAATGAGAAGCTCTATTTAAATCATTTCTCATTTCTGCTTCTAATTCCATTTCCCATAATTCTTCATCTGAAATTAAATCATTTCTATTTAATTGAGATCTATGTCTTAATGCACTTAATCTATTATAATTATCATTTCCTATACTTATACTAAACATTCCTCTATTTGGATTATTTGAATCATCAATATCTCTATTATTTGGTCTTATAATATTATTATTATTATTTATAATGTTTCTATTATTATTATTATTATTACTTCTATTATTATTATTCCTCATAAAACCTTGAAATTGTTCTCTTCTATATTCATTTGTATTATTATTGTGGTTTTGTATAAAATCCAAATGACTAGAATAATTATTAAAATCATACATATCAGGAGTTGCATCTATTAAATCATATTCATCATCAATATATTCAATATCATCATTATAATTTCTAAATTCATCAAAACCATCATAATCATTTGGTCTATTTTCATTATTAATTGGTGGAGACCTAAAATTTGTATTTTGATTCTCATTATTATTTGTCTTATTTAAAGTTGATGAAACTTTACATAATTGACCACATGTTCCACATGTAGTAAAAGTTGCTCCTGAAGGGAGATAACGTGTTCCGTGATCTTTACATCTTAAACATTTAAAATTATAATTTTCATATCTCTCCATTTTTTTCAATTATTTTTTTTAAAAAATAATTTATTAATCCTGATAAATTCAACTATTATAAAACAAAATAATGAATCACTTAAGTTTATATTCAAATACAATTCCATTATTTTATCATAAAAAAGCAAAATATTCAAATATATTTGATTATATATTAACATTTATAACATTTATTTTAACAATAATAATATCAATATACTATATTTTAGAATTAAAAAAAAAGCAACCTTTCTTATATCACCAAGCAGATACAATAATACATGAAGGAAATTATACTTTCACAGATTTTCCTTTTTATATTGCTTTGACTTTCATTAAAACTAGCACTTTTCTACCAAATTTTACTGATTATTTAACACCTTATCTTTCGTATAATAATAGAGAAGAATTTCATCAAATTATTTTAAGGTATTGTGATGAAAAACAACAAAAAGAAATCAGAAAAATATTTAATTATCCTTATAATTTAGATTTTATTTTTCTTTGCCCTAACTTTAATGGAAAAAATTATACTTTAACATCTATTAGAAATTCGGTTAGATTAAATGAATATACTTTTACTTTAAGTATATTTAAACATGAAAATGTGACATTTCCTGATTATGAACAATTCGAATTATTTGTTTTGTGGAAAGAAAGTTATTTAGATATGTCAGATTATAATAATCCCATTAAAACAATTGGAAAATCTAAAGGTTTATTCTTTAAAAATGATAGATTTGAGAATTATAGATTTTTTTATAATTTAAATACTCTTAATACAGATAAAGCACTTTTTTTCAATAAAAAGGAAGTGATTAATTATTTAACTTTTGATTCATTAGATTATGCTTCAATTACAAATAGAACATATATACCTGGCTATTTTTATAGTTTCATTACAATGGATATTATATTAAATTCTAATCATCATTTTGATCATATTACATATATGAAAATTCCAGATATTTTAACTAAAATTGTCTCAGTTTATTCTATTATTTTTACTTTTTCTACTAAATTTAGTGGATTTATTAGGAGTAAATCTTTAATTATTGATATATCTAATAATCTTAATGAACGTATAAATAATAATATTATTAACGTAAATAATGATTCGAATTTTAATAATAATTCAAATGATATTGTTGATGATAGGATTATTAAATTAAATTGCTTTGAATATTTATTGCCTTCTTTCTTATTGAAAAAAAGAAAAAATGTGAAGTTATATATTCAAAATAAGAAATTTATTTCTTCTATCTTAAGCGTTCAAACTTTAATTGATTTTTATCTGCGGATGAATAATAATAATATTAATTTTAATTTCAAAAATGAGGGTAATAATGCAATTATAAATCCTGAAAGCAATCATAATGAATTACTTACAAAATTAGTCGATGACTGGGGATGATAAATTTTCATTCTAAAATAATTTTAGAAATAATTTTTTAAAAATCAAAAACAATTTTTTTGAAATTTTTTCAATAACAATAAAAATATATTTAAATTTTATAAATTATTTAAAAAGTATAAAATAACATAAATAAATTAAATTACATATAAATGAATTACAAGAACAAGAAACTATTTTTAAAAAGAATATAAAAATTCAATTATAAAATTTTATTCAAATAACATGAAACATTATACATATATTTAATTTTTTTATTCAAAGCACAATATCTTAAAAAAGTGATAAGAAAAGCAATAATTAAAGAAGTACCAAAAGAAATAATAAAAGAAATCCATCCTCCTTTAAACCAATCAATTTGATTATGATGATAAATATAACAAAAAATAGTACAATAATATAGCATTCCAATCATTAAAATAAAATTAATAAAAAACATAATAGTTAAATTTTTTTTCATTTTCTTAATAAATTTTTCACAAATATGAATAAATCCATCAGAGAAATCACATTCTCTTTTTAAAATAACAAAATAATTGAAATAAGATAATTTATTTACAAAATAAGTGATAAAAATAGCAACTAAAAAAGAATATAAACTTCTTAGAAATTCAGTAATAAAAGATAATTTACCTTTATTATATTTTTCTTCAATGATATTATCATCATAGAAAATAGCATTTAACCAAAAATCAATAGATAATTCAGTAATAAAAACAGTTAATTTAATAGAAATTAAATCAAATTCATTTTTTTTAGAAATTGCACTTGTAAAGTTTAAATTATCTGAAAAATAACACCAAAACATTTTTAAAAATTTTCTTTTATCTTCTTTGACTGCTTTATAATAAGGAGCATTATCAATATCATCATCATCTTTTATTATTAATTCATTTGTATGAATAAAAAATATTAATTCATCTCTTGATTTTAAATGTTTATTATTTATTTCTGATGATGGACTTAACATATTTTGTTCTGTTGTTCTTTCATTAAAATTATTATTTTCTGTTAAATTAATTTCTGAATTTGAATTATATCTTCTTGAAAAAAAAGATTTTTGAGATCTTTCTCTTTTTAATTTACTACTATATATATTATCATTATTATTTTTTGAATTTAGAGTTGTGTTTTTTGATAAATAATATTCTGTCCCTCCAAAACTTACTATACTCTTCATTTTGTTTTCTAATTTTCTACTTGGATCTTTCATATTTGTTCTTGATTGTATATTATTATTTAAAACAAGAGTATCCGAATCGTTTTTAAGTTGAGAATTATATATTTGAAGTCTTTCGTTTATTCTTTTATTATAATTATTTTTTGATTCATTTTCAATGTTCGATCTATTTGTATTTATTCTTTTTTCTCTTCTATTAAAATTATTTTTAATATCTATTTCTTCTTGATCTCTCTTTGTTTCAGATTTACTTCTTTTTCCAATTTTATGAAAAGGATTATCAATATTAATATCATCTGGTTCAATTATAAATTCAGATTTACATGTATTTAATCTTCTTAATTTTCTTTTAAAAGGATTATTATCAATATCTTCTTCTTCAATTTTAAATTGAGTTGTTTTTATTCTTTTTTCTTTTCTATGAAAAGGATTATCAATATTAATATCATCTGGTTCATTTATAAATTCAGATTTACATGTATTTAATCTTCTTAATTGTCTTTTAAAAGGATTATTATTATCTATATTTATTTCATCTTTATCATTTCTATTTATATCGAATTTAGTTGATTTTTCTTTTTTATTTGTTCTTTCAAAATTAGAATTAATTAAATTATAATCATCATTCTTTTTAAATTTAATATCATTATTTGATTGTAAATTCATTTCTGAACTAATTGAATTTTTAAGATTTGAATTTTGTAAAGCAAGATTAACTTTATATTTAGGAGGATTATTTTTTGGTTTTTGATTAATAATTTCATTAATTACTTTTCTAATACCTTTAATCCCATTACATCCAAAATGAAAGCAAAAAATAATTTCTAAAATAATCAAAAAGGAATAAAACCAAAACCCAATATTATATCTTAAAAATTTAAAATTAGTGAAAGTGTTATAACATTTCCCTATAATAATATTAGTTTTAGGAATAGAATTAGTAAAAGCTTTTTTAACATCTTTTAAATTATTAATAGGATTATTAGAAATAGAAATATTACAATTACAAATTGCTTTTAAAGTAGTATAATTAACACCATTATATTCACATCCTTCTTCACATAAATTTACATCAACATATTGATTTTCTCTTCTATTATTTAAAGTTAAATCTGCATTTTCACCTTTTGTAGGTTTACATATATTATTAAAATAATCATCTTCTGAATTAAATATATCTATTCCTAAATTTGACATTAATTCAGAATATGATAAATTTACTTTTGAATTATTAAAATTTAATGCATATTCTATTAAAATTGGTTCTTTGTTACATATTGATGGATCTAATTTATTTCCTTTTGAATCAAATATTTCAAATCTAACTTCTCCAATTAAAAAATTCGAATTATCATTTTTTGTATTTTTTACATCAAATTTTGCTATAAGCAAATAATCATTTTGAGGAATATTATAATATGATTTTAATTTTGTCTCACAATCTCCTAAATAAATTGCTGATAAATTTGCTTTGTAAAAATATTCCTCTTTTGTATTTACTATTTCCAATGAGAATAATTCAGAATTATAACTTACATTTATTTGGTAATTTAAAATATTCTCTTCTATATTTTTAAATGTAACTTCAAAACTATCAGTTATATATGTATTTTCTTTGTTTTCA
>JAEEGK010012661.1_pt1 | contig 19137 bp, 14 predicted proteins | sample 8958771 | NCBI WGS metagenome assembly JAEEGK01 (sample SAMN16246547, study PRJNA631951) | gut metagenome | biome: gut microbiome; feature: rumen; material: SC-attached | host: Bos | place: Iran: Karaj | collected 2018-10
TACTCAATCGCAAATTTAAGCTCGGGGAAGACTTTACCGAAGAACAGTATAGCCGCATCGATTCCATGATGAAACTTTGCGACCAGGCGATGGAACAGATGCTCAATGTCATCGAAGACAAACCGCAAACGAAGGCTTCTCTGACGCTGAAAATGGAATACGAAATCAATGATTATCGCAAGATGCTCAAGGAACAGAATATCAACGATATCAATGCGCAACGCTACAGTTACCAGTTGGGCGTGCATTACATGGATATGGTGAACGACTGCGAAAAGCTGGGCGATTACGTGGTGAATGTGGTCGAAGCTCATGTGAACCACAGACTGCTGGGAACGTAGTCGGAATGGAGCCGCAGAGAATGCGGCTCTTTCAATATTTTTATATTTGCAATTTAGTAGGTGTCCTTGGTCCGAATTGGGGCCGAAAATAAAATGTAGGGCTATATGAAAAAAATCATGGCGTTGGCTTTTGCCTTGTTCTTTGCGGTAGCAAATGCCGCTAGACGACGCTTATAACGAGACTACGCTCTTGCGGCGAGTTCTTCGGGCGTGCGCGCCAAAATATCCCAGTCGCCACGCTTGATTATTTTGTATGCGTACCCCTGTTCGGTCAGGAAAAGCTGGCGGTTCATGGCGAACTCCTGTTCCTTGGAATCTTGCGTCACGATGCTGTAGAAGTGTGCTGCACCGCCGTCGCTCTTGGGGCGCAACACGCGGCCGAGGCGTTGGGCTTCTTCTTGGCGGCTGCCGAACGTTCCCGAAATCTGGATGAGCACGTTCGCGTCGGGCAAGTCGATGGCGAAGTTACCGACTTTGGAAACCATGAGGTTCTTCTGTGCGCCGGAGCGGAATGCCGCATAAAGTTTTTCGCGTTCCTTGTTCGGCGTCTTGCCGGTAATCAGCGGTATTTGCAAATCTTCGGAGAGTGCTTCGAGCTGGTCGATGTACTGCCCGATGATGAGCACGCGGTCGTCCGGTTTGCTGAAATGCTTGAGCAGTCGTTCGACGATGTCCGTCTTTTCGGGGTTCGTGCTTGCGAGCGTAATCTTGTCGCGGACAGGAGCCAAGGCGTACTTCATCTTGAGTTCCGGTTCCATCGGGATGCGGATTTCGTTGCAGTCGGCGGTGGCAATCCAGCCCTGCGCTTCGAGGATGCGCCACGGGATGTCGAACTTTTTCGGACCGATAAGGCTGAAGACTTCGGTTTCCTTGTGGTCTTCACGCACGAGCGTTGCGGTAAGGCCCAAGCGACGCGTGGCCTGCATTTCGGTACTCAGGCGGAACACGGGGGCGGGGAGCAGGTGGACTTCGTCGTAAATCATGAGTCCCCATTTCTGCTCGCTGAAAAGCGGGAAGTTGGCGAGTTCCTTCTTGACCTCTTCTTCGGTCATTTCCGGTTCCTTGACTTCCTTGTCTTCGTCGCCTTTCTTGACGCGCTTTCTTTGCGTCAGAATCTGGTATGTGGCAACGGTAACGGGGCCGATTTCCTTGACCTCGCCGGAGTATTCCTTCACCTGGTCCAAGGTGAGAGTTGTCTTGTCGCAGATTTCGCGAATCCACTGGCGCGAAGCGGAAATGTTCGGTGTCAAAATCAATGTCTTGGTCTGTATCAATGCCATCGTTGCAAGCCCGATGACCGTCTTGCCGGAACCGCAGGGGAGCACGATTACGCCGGAACCGCCTTTTTCGCTACCGCTTGCATAGAAAACTTGTGCGGCGTCCTTCTGGTAGTCGCGGAGTGTGAACGGCTTGCCGGAAACGGTCGTTTCGCGGAGCTGGATGGGGAGCGGGTCACCGACGGTGTAACCGGCGAGGTCTTCGACCGGGAATCCGGCATTGGTGAGCGTCATCTTGAGGTGGCCGCGACGTTCAGGATCGACTACGGCATGCGTGTCGTCGATAAATTCGACAATGAACGGTTCAACATCCCTCAGTTTGCAGATTTCGACGAACATGATTTTGTCGTCGGATTCCATCATCAGGCGGTCGCCTTCTTTTCTGAGGCGGAGTAGGCCGTAACGGGCCATGTAATCTTCGACTTCGGTGACGACTGTCGGCGGTATGGGGTAGCGGCTTTGGCTTTCGAGTCTTTCGAGAACTTCGGGAGCGCGCAGGCCTGTTGCGGCGGCGTTCCATAAGCTTAAATGGGAAATCTTATAGGTGTGCAAATGCTCCGGGCTTTTCACAAGTTCGGTGAAGGGGGCGATTGCATCACGTGCGGTAGGGTAATTCGGATTATCGACCTCGACCATGATTTCGAGGTTGCTTTGTACAATAATTGCGCCATTCGGATTCATAGAGCGACAAATTTAGTTAATTTAAGTCGCTTTCGCAAGACTTGCGTTTTTGCTGAAAAACTTACTTTTAGTTTTTTGGCGACACCTAAAGAAAAACTCCCCGGATTTAAGTCCGAGGAGTCTTTCGAGCCACCCAGCAGATTTGAACTGCCGACCTGCTGATTACGAATCAGCTGCTCTACCAGCTGAGCTAGAGTGGCGAAGCGAGAACAAAGATAGTAAAAGGACTAATTCTTGTCAAGATTTACTGACAACCTTTGTTTTTTTTTCTATGATTGGGCTACAGAAATTTTTTAACATGGAAGCTTAACTATGGCTAACGAATCTAATACCAATAATTCTGAACTTAAAGCATTCTTTATCCAGCATGGAACGAAGATTGCAGTGGCGTTTGTCGTCGTTATCGCAGTGATTGCAGGGATTATCCAGTACAGGGATGCCCGTAAGGCTGCGGCTGCAGAACAGAGTGAACTCATTGGCATGGGATACACCTACCTCTATGCTGGCGAAAAGGATAGCGCCCTTGTTGAATTTGAAGAAAAGATTGCTTCGGGCAAGGTTGAAGGTCTCGCTCTTGCCAAGATTTCACTTCTTGCTGGCAATATCAAATTCGAAAAGAAGGATTTTGATGGTGCCGCATTCCTCTTCCAGAAGTCCCTCGACAATGCGGGTTCCGTCGCTCTCGTGCGTTCGGCCGCCATGCACGGTCTTGCTGCCGTGAAAATGGAAAAGGGCGATTTCCCTGCCGCTGCAAATTTCCTCGAAAAGTACATTGCCGAATTCGGCAAGCGCACTGGCGACTTGGAAGACCGCTACCAGAAGGACGAACCGGCTGATGAGGTCCCGATGGTTGCTGACGCCATGTGGAAGCTCACTCTCGTGTATCAGCAGCTCGGTGTCAACGACAAGGCCAAGGCGACTGCCGAACGTCTTCTCAAGGTCTATGGCGACAATCGCGCTTATGCGGACAAAGCGAAAAAGTTTATCGCAGCTATTTAATTTAGTTACTAGTTAGTAGTTAATAGTTACTAGTTACTAGAGGATGCAATAAGAACGTCTCTAGTAACTCAGAATTCATAACTCATAAAAGCTTTTATAGCTCGCTCCTTGATGGGGGCGAGTTTTTTTGCGCGTTGTCACTTCGGTCGTCAGTACCGGGGTCGGCTTTTTTTATATTGCTTTTGTGGTTGTACAACGTAATGGAGAAGGATGATGAAAAAATTTTTGATGGGCCTTATTGCCACAATGTTCCTTGCCTGCGCCGGCAACAGTGATTCGTCGAAACAAGTTGCAGATAATTCGCAGGAAAAAGCGGTAGCTGAATCGCTGGAACAAACAGCGAATGAACCATTGAAAAAAGATTCGCTCACGAAAATTGCGGATGATCTTTTTTACGTGAGCTTTATTTGTACTGCCGCCGAAAATACCGGAACTTATGAAACGGAGTGCCAAGAGTGGACTGAAAAAAAGAACAAATTGAGTGATGAGGATCAGGAAGAAATCATCAGAATTGGGGCTGAAAAATTTCAGGTGATGGTGGAGAAATCTGGCAAGTATGATAATCAAAGAAAAGAAGAAGATAAAGTAGGCATGTTTTTTTGGAGAGAAGCTCCAACGGTTTTACCAGCAGATTGTCTTGATTGTAGCGAAGAGTTGAAAAAAATGGTTGATACAGTCTATGTTTGGGAGACTAAGTGGATGACCAGAAAAAAATTTTTGAAATTCAATTCCAAAAACTCATGAAAGTGGAATAGGCTAAGTGTTAAGAACTTTATAAAAATCAATTTACGTTCACTTCATTTTTTATAATGATATATTCATATTATACAGAACCTTAAATCGGAGGGGCATGCCATGAAAAAACTTTTCCTGATAACAGTTGTTGCCGCAATGTCCTTGACTTTCTCTGGGTGCGGCGATTCCCCGGAGAAACTTGTCGATGATATTGTTCGGGATGGCGTCAAGTGCTTTAAAAAGGAATACGATAAGGTAAAGTGCGATGAATTGGAAAAGAAGTACGAAAAACGCAAGGAAAACTTCACCGAAGAAGAATTGAAACAGATTGAAAAGAAAGCCCTCGAAAAGATTCTTGTGGAAATAAAAAAGGTTCACGAAGAGGAAAAGGCTAAAAAGAAAAAATAGCCCTGAATTAAAGGGCCTGGTCTATGTAGGTTCGTCTTCATATTGGGGACGGGCTTTTTATGTGAGTTTTATCTGTACTTCCTTAGGAAAAGCCGAAAATTTGAAAAACTCATGAACGTGAAATAGCGTTTTATAAAAATCAATTTAAGTTTGCTAAGGAAAGTAACCCTTAAAGGGCTAACGCCCAGCCGATGGCGAACAGCGTGTAATAAGCGAGAATCCAGAAAATATCTGTAATTTCGGTAGGCGCTCCCCAGCGGAGCGTTTTCTTTTTGGGAATGAATCCGCAAAGGAGTCCTGCGATAAAGCCGTACAAGTGCCCAAGAATGTCGGCGTTTTCGCCGAGGCCTAAGAACACGGCGAGGGAGGCGGCGCCGCAGAGTGGCGCAAAGCGGCGGAGCATGCCGTGCGTTTCGCGGGGCATGAGGCGGAACTCGATGACGGCGAGGCAGCCGATGGTTGCGAAAACGAAGCCGGAAAAACCCAGCGAGCGGAAATTCGTCTGCACTGTAAGCGCAACAAAGAAGTTTGCGACGGCACTTGCGACGGCAAGGAATGGCACCAGCTTCGCAAGCGGGATGCGGTAATGCAAAAGGCTTAATGCGAGAAATCCTGAGACCAGGTTTCCGGCGAGGTGTCGTTCGTCTCCGTGGAGCGTCATGGCGGTGATGGTGCGCCACCATTCTCCCCGCATGATTTTAGAGGCGTCGGCGATGCCTGCGCTGTTCATTTGGCTGAAGGTTCCCGAAAAGTCGAGAAGCGTGCAGATGACGGGAACGGCTAGCACCCAAAGCGGCTGGAGCGTAAACTTTAGCGGGAGGGGCGGGTTTTCATCTCGTGGCGGGTTTTCGCGGTGGTAGAGCCGAATCTGAAATTGTGCGGCTCGGCGCTTGTCGGGTTCGACGAAAATTTGGAAGGGACCTTCTTCGGAACGGTCGATGCGGTGCGTGATTCCTTGCGATAGTAGGACGAGGCTCTCGTCGCGAATTTGTCTGAAACCGCCTTCGCTGATGCGGATGTCGGGCGGGGTCTCGGGCTCGTCGTTTTGTTCGATGGAGGATTGAGCGGACTCTTGATTTGTCGGCAAGATTGCGCTTTGGTCAACTGCGAGAGACTCTTCGTCAAGTTTATCTGTAACTGGCCTGCGGCGAATCATCGGCGACATAAAATGGGGCATGGCTACCTTCCTTTTGCATCGTTAGTAAAAACGGACATTCTATTCTCACTGTTTTTGTTTAAAAGCAAACCGCGTGCCAAAAAGGGAAATCTGCTCAAAAAAGTAAAAATTCACTAAAAACCAAAAACAATAGGTTCCTCACTTATTCAAAAGATAACATGCAAATGTTTCAAAAGCAAATGATTAAAGCATTTTTTTGAAACTCTGTCAGAATATCTGAGCTGCCGAGGTGAGGGCGAACTTGCCTGTTGCCGTTTCGCATTCGGCGCGGACGTAGGCGTGACCGAATGGGGCGACCGGGATGTCGGCGTGGTCGGGGGCCGCGATAAGGCTTCCGATCATGACTTCTTCTTCGGGGGCAAGCTTGCCGTTGCTCTGTATGCGGCGCCCGTAAATGCGGATGTAGCGGAAGCCACCGCCGGTTTCCTTGTTGCTGCGGGCGTGGAAGATGATGTTCTTGCCATCGCGTTCCCACCAGAGTGCTGGGCCGTCGGTGATGTAGCAGTTGTCGGCGGAGAAGGCTGCGTTGATGTCGTCGAGGGAGAGCGGGGGAGGCTGTGTAAGGAGACCCTGCCCTTCGGCAAGCTCAGGGACCTGGGGTGGGGTGACAGAATTGTTAAGTGGATCCTCTCCCGTTGGTCGAAGATGACGCATTAACGGAAACTCTAGACTAACATCTCTTTCGTCTTTGCTCTCCGAGCCTAGACTGGTCGGCTCAGCAATGGGCCTGCAAGCAGTCCCGCTGCGTTCGCCTCTCTCGTCTTTCGTCTCTCGTCTCTCCTCTAACCTAATCACCGTGCGGACGTTGCCGAAAATATGCGCTCGCGTGTGCTTGAGCGAAATGAGCGGTAAATTGACTGCGGTCATGCTGTTCAAATCGCCGTGGGCATCGTTTCCGCCGATGGGGAGCAGATAATTGCCTTTGCCTAATTCGTTTATCCAAAATTCGCGACCCAGCTTGAAGCCTTCGTCACGGATGCCGTTCCAGAACTGGAGCCCGCGAATGGAGTGCGTTTTTTTGGTGCCTTTGTCTGCGCGTTCGTTTGGAATGTTCAAGTCTTCGGGTTTCCAGTAGCCTCTGCGGAAGATGAACTTTTCCAGAAGTCCCATTTGCTGGAAGGGGTGGGCTGCGAAGCAGTGCGCCCCGGTCATGTTCAGAATTTGCTTGATGCTGCGGGTGGGCTTGTTGTCGAGCCAGTAGCGGCCGCAGTCGCCGAGCCCCGGGAGGTAACCTTCGGGGGCGAGGACGGTCATGTGCACATTTTCGCCTTTGCTATTCCCTGCGGAGACCTCTTCGCCTGCGAGCATGAGCGGCATGATGTTTCCGTTTTCGTCTTTACTTGGGAGTGCTGCAATCTCTTCGTGCAGTTTCTGGAATCTCGGGACAGGCGAGTCCGCCTCTTTAGTAAAGTCTTCTTGCGTGAACGCAAAATCGTAGGCGTGGTCGGTGCAATTCACGAAATCGAGCCCGACGGCTTTAGCTGCCAGTTGCAGCACTTCTGGCGTGGCGCCATATTCCACGTGGTCTGCGGAATAATGCGTGTGGCAGTGCATCTCGCCCGCGGCGTAGCCAGGAGCGATGGGCGGGTGTTCGTTCAAAACTTTAAAGCGGAGCGGAGTCGGCTTGAGTCGGGGCAAGTTCCAGCGCTCGAACGTTTGCGCTTTGCCTTCTCTTTCGACGGTCAATTTGCAATACGCTTCGTAAGAGCCCGCCGGGATTTCACCGAGTGCAAGCGGAATAAATTTCATTTGCTCGTGGACTTCGATGTTCAAGTCTTTGCAAATAACTTCGTGTTGTACCGTCGCGAATAGATGGCGGATCGGGTCCGCCATGACGTTACTGCCAGGTTCCGGCGCAGTTCTAATTGCATAATGTTGCTGCGCTTCTCGTGACTGCGCATTTTCAAAATACGTTTCATCACATTCGTCGGCAATGCGCTTTAAAACAATTTCCGCATTCTTTATCGTCGTCGGGAATCGGTCGGCATCCCGCACGACAATCCACAGGTACGGGTTTACTCCCGGCACAAACTGGAACGGGGCGTCAAAAATGATTTCGGGCCACGGCTTGTAAAGGAGCGACCAGGGTAGCCTGAATTTAAAATGCGTTTCGGCGTAACGCAGTTTTTCCCCTGGCAACAAACTCATCAGTCCCCTTTTGATTTGATGTTTTCTGCAGGCGCTGACTGTGCAGGCTGTTCTGGCTGCTTTTCAGGCTGCTTGACGGACGCGGCCTCTTCGGGCTTGTTTGTCGGTGGCGGGGGAGCGCTGGCTGTGTCGGGTTTGACTTTTGTGGAGTCCACAACATTTGACTTCGCGGAGTCTGCAGCTAACGAATCTTTGACCGTACTTGAATCGACCTTCGCGGAATCGGCGACGGTTGCTTTGGCAGAATCTGCAGCGATTGCTTTTGCTGTATCTGCGTCGGCGGCGCTTACGGAATCCACGTTGGCGCTAGTTGCTTTCACGGAATCTGCGACATTGGCGCTCACAGAATCCGCAATAATCGCTTTTGTGGAATCCACACCGGCGCTATCCGCTGTTTTCACGGAATCTGTTTTCGTAGAATCCTTTATGGAACGTAGCTTGTTCAAAAGGCGTTTTTTGCGGACCGACGGATTGTCGTCATCATCGTCATCGTCGTCGTCATCTTTGGGTCTCGGCTTGTTCCAGAATCCAAAAGTTCCCCTAATCTGTAGCAAAATCCCGCCCAGGTTCCATTTGGCTTTTTCGTCTGGCCCGCCAGGGACAATATCCGAAAATTTCTTGTTGGACTTTACGGAAATGGAGTTGAATCCAATATCTCCATATAGTTTGAAGTTCTTCCAACTGGCAAAAAGGTAACCCACGCTTACGCCAAAGCCTGCGCCAAGGAGAGGCGTCTTTGCACCGAGATAACCCCAGGTCGTGTAGATTTCTGTTCCCGGTAATGCCCAATACCAGCGGACTGCAACGCTGAAGAGCCCTCCCGAGCTGAGTGTGATGAAATTCTTGGGTAGCGCAAAGCGGTATTCCAGAAAAAGCGGGATTCCTTGTAACGTGTATTCGTAACTGTGGGTGTTACTGTTGCGGTCGGTAAGGACTACGGATTCGTTATCGTAGATGAATCCTATGCCTGCGCTCAAGAAGTGGTCTTGCATGATTTGCCACTGGATACCTGCGGTAATCGGGAAGCAGAAGTTCACCTTCTGGAAATCCTGCTTGGCGACATTCAGGGATTCGGCGCTGTTGATGGCGCTTTCCCTGAAACCGTAATAGATGGTGTCGATGGCATGCTGGAAATATTCGCGTTCCGTAAAGCTGATGAACGAAATGGATGGCTGCACAAAGACGGAAAGGATTGAATAGTCGTGGTCCAGTTTTTCCTCGCTAACAGCAAAGGCATTTGTTGTAAAAACCAATGCCATGAGAATAAAGAGGATTGTAAATCTGGACTGGAATTTCATCCTATGCCTATTCAGCCAGTTTCTTTTCTTCTTTCTGGATACGTTTCTTTTCGGCTTCTTGCTTCAAGCGCTTTTCGTAGGCCTCTTCGGCTTTGGCGATTTTGTCTTCGGCCTTCTTGACGCGTTTTTGCACATCCTTGTTGTCTTCGGCTTCGTTTTGGGCGGTGGCGAGGTACTGCCTTGCTGATTCAAACTGGTCGAGGTCGGTGTAGGCGTCCGAAATGAGGAACAGCACTTCTTGACGGCGCTTTGCCTTGGGGTACGTTTCCAAAAATTCCTTGAAGTAAATCACGGCGGCTTGCGGCTTTTCCATGCGCAAGTAGAGGCGGCCTGTCTGGAATTCCTTCTCGGCGACGCGATCGACGAGCAAGTCGTAATAGTAGTTGACAGAGTCGCGAAGTGGGGAACTCGGGTGGTTCGCGAGATAGCGCTCGAAGTCCTTCATGGCTGCTGTCGTGTTCGATTCGTCGCGATCGACTTTGTAGTCCATGTTGAACGACGAAACTGCCTTGCGGAATTCTGCGGTTTCTGCAAACGGGGATCCGGGGAAGTTGACGATAAAGCTTCCGTATTCGCCGCGGGCCTCAATCCACTGCTCCAGGTTGAAATAACTTTCGGCAAGCAGGAACTGGGCCTGTTCCATGTAGCCCGACCCAGCGCAGGTCGAAAGGATTTCTTCGAGTTTCTCGACGGTCCTGCCGTATTTTTTTGACTTGTAAAGTTCTTCGGCGACATCGTAACGTTGCTTGCACCATTCGGTATGGGTCATTTTTTCGTTGGAGGTACCGGAACAACCCATCATAGTTGTCATATAAAAGAAAAGAGGAACGAACAGGGTATTCTTGAAAAGATTTTTCATTTTTTTTCTTTGGTTAATTCTAACTTTCACGCTGTAAAGTAGAAAAAAACGACTCTAGAGAAAAATGATTTTAGTCCGCTATGTGTTGAAAGAGCTGATAGGCCCTTTTTTGGCGTCGCTCTTTGGCATTACTTTTTTGTTTGTAGTTGACTTTTTGGTCAAGATATTGGACAATGTGCTGTCCAAGGGCTTGCCCGCATCTACCGTTATCGAGATTTTTGTTTTGAACCTCGCGTGGATGCTTTCACTGTCGATTCCGATGGCGGTGCTCGTCGCAAGCCTCATGACGTTTGGGCGTATGTCGGGCGACCAGGAAATTACGGCAGTCAAGGCGGCCGGGATTTCGCCGTTGTCGCTGATGCGTCCGGTGCTTCTCGTGGCGCTATTGCTTTCCGTCTTGATGGTGGTGTTCAACAACTGGGTGCTCCCGGAGGCGAACCACAGGTCGGTCGAACTGATGAACGCCGTATCGCGCAAAAAACCGCACGTGTTCGTGGATGCCGGGCGCCTGATTACGCAGTTCCCCGGAGTCCAGCTTTGGGTGAACCGCATTGACCCCGTTTCGGGTACGTTGTACGGGATTCAAATTTTCGAAATGGAAAAGAAGGGGGCTCCGCGTATCGTCTATGCCGACAGCGCCACGATGGATTACGTCGATAACGGGGCGACGCTCATGCTCCGCCTTCGCAGTGGCGAAACGCATCTCGTCGATCCGGACGATGTCGATAATTATTTCCGCATCCGTTTCTTCTCGCAGGATTTGGCCATGCAGAATGTGGATGACCGTCTCGAACGCCGTAGCCGCAGTTACCGCAGCGACCGCGAAATGCCGGTCGAGATGATGTGGGAAGTGGTGACGGATGCCCGCGAAAAGTACGATTCGGCGGCAGTGCAGGCCAAGTCTCGCCGTTTGCCGACGCTGATGCGTATGCGAGAACTCGTCATAGGCGATAGCATTGTTCCTGCCGATGCAAAGAGCACGGCGAAGCTGGATTCCATGCGGTTTGTGAATGAGCTCCGCAAAGTCCGTGTGCAGGAGGCGTCATCGTTACGTGCGACAGAACGCGTCTGGGGCCGTATGGAAGGCGAACTCAAGCGTGAGGCACAGTACTTGGTCGAAATCCATAAAAAGTTCAGTACGGCTTTTGCTTGCTTTGTGTTTATCTTGATTGGTGCCCCGCTTGGAATCATGGCCCGTAAGGGCGGCATCGGTACGGGCATCCTTTACAGCCTTGCATTCTTCGTCATCTACTGGATTTGCCTTATCGGCGGCGAAAATCTGGCCGACCGTTTGATTGTCTCTCCGGAACTTGCTATGTGGATTTCGAATGTCATCATCGGCGTGTTCGGAATACTTCTCACCCATGCAATGGTGCGTGACCGCTTTACGGGCGATTCCAAAATAAAACGGTTCTTTGGGTTTGTCGGACGTTTTGCTGTCTTTAGATTGATTGGTCGTTTCTTCAGTTGGATCTTCGGTAAAATCGTGGAGTTTTTCTGATGAAGTTCTCTCGTTATCTTATCTGGAACTTTCTGAAGATGTTCCTCATCGTGGTTTGCGGCGCGGTCCTCATTTTTATAGTGATCGACTTTGTTGGTAATATCAAGACATGGCTTTCCCGTGATATGAAACTTGCGGGGGATTACTACTTGAGCTACCTTCCGTATATCCTTTACTTGATTACTCCGGTGGCGTTGTTTATCGCGGTCTTGGCTTCGGTGGGGAACATGGCGCGGCATCTTGAAATGAGTGCCATGCAGAGTTCCGGACAAAGTCCGTTCAAGACGCTTTTCCCGATATTCTTGCTTGGCGTATTCATGTCGGTTGGCTCTTACGAAATGAGCGAACATTGGCTCCCGGATGCAAACCACAAGCGCTTTGAAATCATGGAGACAAACGCCCAAAAACGCAAGAATCCGCGCATCAAGGAAAAGCAGGACTTCACGTTTATCGATAGCGAAAAGAGCAGCTGGTTCTTCAAGTATTATTCCGGCACGAGTAAAGTGGGGCGAGATGTCGTGCTCCTTATCCGCGATCAGGGGCGCCTAGTCGAACGCTATGATGTCCGCTTGATCCGCTGGGTTGAACAGGATTCGCTCGCTTACTGGATGTTTGAAAATGGATACCGCCGCGTGTTCCACAAGGATGGTTCGGTCGAGTTTTTCCCAATACAGCGCGAAAGCATGAAAGGAAAGATTCATACGCATCCGAACGACTTGATTAACGAACGCCAGCTTGCCGATGAAATGGATTCCAAAATGGTCAAGGCGCGTATCGATGTCCTTCGACGTTCTGGCGAAGATACCCGCGCAATGGAAACGGCTCTCCAGTTCAAGTATTCTGCGCATTGGATGAACTTGATTGTCCTTTTGATCGGTGCCGCCCTTTGCCACCGGTATAGCCGTTCTGGAGGGCTCTCCCAGAAATTCGGTGTTGGCCTTTTGCTTGTTTTTAGCTATTATATCCTAGAGAGGATTGGACTCAAAATGGGTGAAAATGGGGCGCTCTCTCCTTTCTGGGCAGCGTGGAACAGTCACTTCATTTATGCCGGTCTCGCGTTTGTCATGTTATATCGGTCTTTTCGCTTGTAGAGGGTTTAAATGTCCGTATCTGAAATATTGTTTGTTGTTGCAGGGGCGTTGCTTGGACTTGCGTTTCAGGGTGGAATGTTCCTTTTCCTTATCCCGTTTGCGGTTGTCGCTTTCTCTTTGGCCGTGATGAACCGCCCGAATAATTTGAATACATCTGTAATTCCCGTAATCAAAAGCAACAAGCATTCTACAGCGCTTACTCCAGTCGTGTCTCCGGATATCCGCAATGAATTTACGAATGCGAACAAGGTGGAATCGAACGAACCGAATTCTTCTCTTCGCGTCAACCAGATTTGGGAACGTGCAAACTCCGATGTGGATAAGGCTTTTGGCGATGTCTTGCGTTGCCTCAAGGTGCTGATGCCGCAAGCGAATACGCTTACCGTCTTTACGAATGGCGGCAGTCCGAACGAGCTCAGGCTGAGGATGTTCCAAAGCGATATTCCGAACTGCATCGATACGGGTGCGAAGATTACCGAGAATATGGGCATCTTGAGCCAGCTTTTGCGCCCTGAAGTGTCCCGCATTCTGGAAGGCGACCTACTTGTCGGAAAGCGTCTTACGTATTACATCGAAAATAGAATGATCCGCTCCTTGGTCGGGGTTCCGCTGTTGGGTCGCGATGAACAGCGTCTGGGAGTCCTGCTAGTGGATTCGCTACACCCGAATGCGTTTACGGCGGCCGAGGCGCAGGCGCTCACGTACATTGCTCAGGCAATGTTCATGGTGAGTTTCAAGAGCTTTGTATCTGCACAGAACTACATTGAGCAGCAACAGTTCAGCGTGCTTTACCATTACCAGCGCAAGTTCTTCCAGACCATGTCTGTCAAGGATATTTACAAACAGATGTTCGAGTACGTCAAGGAAAACATGCCGTTTGACCGTCTGACGATTCTCGCCCTCGATAAGCCCAAGGAAGGTTTGGGACATGTCGTGTATTGCGTCGGTATGGATTCCGAACAGTTTGTCAACAAGTCGTTTACGTTGTCTGATAAAGGCATCTTCGTGCTTGCCTTGATGAGAAATAGACCGGTGTTCCGTTCGTTCAATTCGGGCTATGCCGATTATGTGCCGCGATTGAACGATTCCGAAAAACGCAACATGGAACTGCGCCAATTGTTCGTGATGCCGGTTTCGTCGGAACCTGATTCCAAGACTGCGGAACTGGCCATCTGCCTTGAAAGCCGCTTTACCAACCGCTATCAGGATCACGAGAAGAAACTCTTGAAGGCGTTTGCCGGCGTGGCGGGTTTTGCCTATGCTCGTGCGTGCCAGTTCGAAAAAGGCAAGGATTTGGCAACTCGCGATGGACTTACAGGACTTATGAATCATCGGTCGCTGGATGAATCGCTGAGAACCGAAAAAATTCGTGCGGACCGTAAAAAGTACAATATTGGCGTGCTGATGATGGATATTGACCACTTCAAGCGCGTGAACGATACTTATGGTCACCCGATTGGCGATGTGGTTATTAAGGGTATCGCTTCTGCTATCAGTGGCGAAATCCGCAAGGAAATCGATGTCGTTGCGCGTTATGGCGGCGAGGAATTTGTCGTGGCGCTTATCGATACGACTCCGGAGGGCATGATTGAAACGGCTGAACGCATCCGCAAGGCGGTTGGCAAGTTGGAATTCAACGTGCACCAAGTGGACCCGCTCCGTGTGACGGTGAGCATCGGAGCGTTCCTCGTGGAGCCTGGATTCACGGACATGAAGAAGGCTATCAACAATGCCGACCAGGCGCTTTACAAGGCGAAGGACGGCGGCCGCAACCAAGTTGTCCGCTTTGAAACCGTCGAAACCGAAGCGGTGGGAGCATAGGGCATTGGGCTATGGGGTCGCTCGCATAGCTCGCTTTGAGGACGCTTCGCTTTGAGCATTTCTAATTACAATAACCCATACCCCAGTAGCGTGCAAAACGAGCGTCGCAAAAATATGCTTGCATATTTTTATGACCGAGTGCAGCCGCAGACGCCGAAGGCGTCAAAGGGAGCCGAAGGCGACCGCGCTCATACCCCATACCAAACTTCCAACTTCCTACAACCTAATACCTACAACCTAACGACTATTTCCTAACCACTAACCACTAACCACTGTTTACCAACCACTAACCACTGCTTATGTTCACTGCTATTGATTGGATTGTCTTATTCGGTTACTTGCTCCTCTCGCTTGCGATTGGACTCTGGGTTTCTCGCGGCAACAAGAACCTCAAGGAATACATGTTCGGTGGCGGCTCCATGCCGTGGGTGGCCGTGGGCATCAGCCTCATTGCGACATCCGTGAGTGCGACGACGTTCCTGGGCGCACCTGCCGACGTCTATGGCGATGATATGACGTTTTTGATGTTCCAGATTGGCGCATTGCTTAGCATTTTTGTGGTGGGTTTTGTGTTCATTCCGCGGTTCCGCACGTCGGGCATTTCCAGCGCTTATGAACTTTTCGAAGTGCGTTTCGGGAGCAAGTCGGTGCGCCGTTTGGCCGCCATCTTTTACTGCTTGCATTTACTTTTGCGTACGGGAATTTTACTTTACGCGCCTTCGCTTGTGCTTGCGCAGATTTTGCACATCGACTTGAAACTGGCGATAATCGTTTCGGCGGCGGTCGCCATTTTCTACACGTGGTTTGGCGGCATCAAGGCGGTCATCTGGACCGACGTGATGCAGTTCGTCGTGTTCTTTGGCGGCGGTGCGCTGGTGCTTGTGCTCATTGCAAATGCAGTGGGCGGCTTTGGCGAAATGGCGACACTCGCAAGCGAAGCCGGCAAGACGCGCTGGTGGAATCCGTCGATGGATGTTTCTAATGCGCGTACGCTGATTTCGGCAGGTTTCGCTTATGCGATTCTTGAGATCGCCATTCGCGGTTGCGACCAACAGTTCGTGCAGCGTTACCTCAGCTGCAAGGACGTGAAGGCGGCCAACCGTTCTAGCATCCTTTCGATGGTGCTGGGCTGTGCGGTTTCGATTCTCTTTTACTGGGTGGGCGCCGCACTTTATGTTTATTACAACGTTTCAAAAGTCGCTACCGTTCCGGCGGGCATCGGGCAGAACGACGTGTTCCCGTACTTTATTGTGAACGGCCTCCCGGTCGGCGTGACGGGCTTGATTGTCGCTGCTATTTGCGCGGCAGCCATGAGCAGCCTTTCGGGCGCCATCAATTCGCTTAGCAATACGTCCGAACGCGACTTCCTCGGCTGGGACGAATCTGCGGGAATGGGCGGGCTCAAACGCGCGAAAATTTGGACGGCTGTCTGGGGCGTGCTAGGCGTGTTCTTTGCACTCTTTGCCGCAACGCAGCAGGGGAGCCTCCTCAAGAACGCCCTCTTCTTTACGGGACTTTTCACGGGCCCGCTTCTCGGCATGTTCCTTTTGGCATTCTTTGTGAAGGCCCTCAAAAGCTGGCAAGTCATTACCGCCGTTATTTGCGGCATGGCAAGCCTCGTACTCATCCAGGGAATCCCCGCATTTGGTGTGCCCGCACTTCTCGGCAACACCTTTAGCTGGCCGTGGATGCCTTTCATCAGCATGACCACGACAATTGTGGTGGCGGTGGTGTTGAAGATGGTGACAAATCTTGTTTGCGCGAAACGCAAATGATGCTAAGTTTTGCGGTGAATAAGAACGATTGAAGTAAATATTATTTTTCTGAATCGTAACTAAGAAATTAAGTAGTTTTTCATTGAATGAATTCCGCAGGAATGGTTCGCCTGCGGTTTTGATTTTGTGGATGTTAAAAAAGGAGAAAATATGCAAAATAAGGTTTCGTATATCGTCATCGTCGTGCTTGCGTTCGTGTGCCTCTTGCTTTCTATGAGACTTTCGCACGAAGGAAATGCGGCGAAACGGGCAGAATCTGCCGAACAGGCGAAGGCTTCCGCGAGCGAGCTTACGAACTCTAGGGATAGTTGGAATGTCATTTCTCTTTCGACAAGTGAGCAAGAGATGTTTGTTGCCGACGAGTACAAGATTACGTTCAAGATTGTCCAAAAGCAAAAAGAGAAGAGCCGTGCTTTTGCCTTGCTGAATGAAAGCCGCGAAAAGGTTCTTTTGATGCTCAAGGAATTGAATGTCGATAAGTCAAGTTGCGATTTCCGTTCAATGCGTATTTCTAATGACATAGAACGTCGCGACAATGGCAAGAGGGTTAAGGTGGGCTATGAGGCCGAGCAGGAGGTCGAGATAAAGCTTGCGACCAAGTCCTTTAGCGATGCTGTTGAGCGTAAACTAGCAACTCTCGATTTTATAGATGATTTTGAGACTGCCGGCGGATTGAAAAATGCCGATTCGCTAGAGGTCGAAACGATAAAGCGTACATGTAAGAAAGTGCTGGAACAGGCCGATGTGTATGCAAAAAGTGTCGGTGCCAAGGTGGGGAAGGTTCTTGCCGCAGAAGGTAATTCCAATGTGAATGAGCGCAATAGCTATTCTGATTCTGTAGGCATCAATGCTCATTTGAATGTGTCTGTGCAGATTCAGGGTCGTGATGAACCCAAGCAATCTTATGTCCAAGTTCACCAAGAAGAATCGAAGAAATTTTTGGCGGATTTGTTTACTATTTCTGCAGGAGCGATTGTCGATGGCGACGACAGAGAGAAAATTTACAGTCAGGTGGGGCGTGTGAAGGATTCTATTGTGGCTCTCGCTAGAAATTTGGGTGTTGCAGAATCTGAAATTGATGTTCATACGGCAAGGATTGGAATTAAATCTCATTGGGATTTTATGAATAACGAGCCTAAGAAAAATCGTTTTAGGGCCCGCCAGTTTGTTACGGTCAATTTTACGTCTAAGCAGGATGCTGCCGTATTCTTGGCAGAAATTGGTGGTGCAGAAAATGTGACTATTAATTATGTTCATTCTGTATTGAAAAATCGCGATTCACTTAAGGTTCTCGTGACTGAAATTGCCGGGAAGAAGGCCATGGTGCGTGCCCGAGCGATTGCTGAAGGCTTTGGCGGAAGCTTGGGCGATGTCGTGTATGTGGGAAACAATACATCTTACGACTACAATGTGGTCAACGAGATTTCTTATGAATCTAGTGCTAGAGGCAATAGCTTGCTAGGAAACAACCGAGGTCTTTCGGATGGCGTTTATTTTGATGGCTTGGCCGGTCTTTTGGGTGGTGGCGAAGGCGGTGCTGCCTCGGGTATGATTGCGGATTCTGTTGAAGTTAGTTCTAGCGTGAATGTAATCGCTAATCTCAAGTAAAGTGGTCTTTTGCCTGAAAAATGACTATTTTAAAATCAAATCATAAAAAAGAGGGCTAAACAATGATGCAAAAATTGCTCAATATCATCTATCTTATCGTGCTCGTCGTGTGCGTGTGCCTGATTATTCGCGTATTCAATGCGCAACCGGCAACTGTCCCTGCGGTCGCTGCCGCAAACGGCAATGGCGCCACGACAATCGAAATTCCGCGCATCGAAGTCTCGGCATCCGAAACCAAGAAGTTCGCCGCCGACAAGTTCGAGATGAACTTCAGCCTTGAAATCCGCGGCAAGGACAAGGAAGCCGTCTTCAAGCGTATCTCGGAACGCCGTGCCGTGATTTTCGAGAACGTCAAGTCGCTCGACATTCCGCAGTCCGACGTGGAGCAGAACAGCGTCGATATCCGCAAGGAATGGACTTACCGTAACAACAAGCGCGAACTCGTCGGTTACGTAGCGACGCAGAATTTCACCATTACCGTGAACCGTAAAATTGACGCTGCTGCTCTCGTGCAGGCTCTATCTCCGGAACCGGATGTCGAAATCCGTCGTACGGCGGTGGGGCTCAAGGACGAAGATGCTGTGCAGTCGAAGGTCATCAAGGTCGTGGGCGAAAAGGCGAGAAACAAGGCCAAGAATTACGCCGAAGGCGTGGGTGCAAAGCTTGGCCGCGTTCTGCAGATTAACGGCGAAGGTGGCGGAATTTACTACAGGCCGATTCGCTTCCGCACGAACGGTGTCATGATGGCGAAAGCGGCAATGCTGGACGGCGCTGCTGAAGCCGCTCCCGACGAAAGCGCCATTGCCGATTCCGTCGAGGTGAGCGCTTCTGTCCGTGTTACGTTTGAACTAAAGTAGTTCTAACAAACTATCTTTGTATTTCTGGGCCGCCTGTTCAAGGGTGGCCTTCGTTGTATCCGGGCCGCAGCCGTAAAAGCCGAGCGGCTTGAACCACTTCATGCCGGCAGCGTTTGCGGTCATCTCGAACGGGATGAGCATTTCTTCGGCGGTGTAGCGGTTGAGCCCTTCGTGGGTGTAGTGTTCTGCGGCAGCGCCTGCGGTAAATACCACGCGCACGGGCATGCCTTTCAAGAAGTTGTCGGCGCTATAGACGATCGGGCTCATGATTTGGTCTTGCCAGTCGCGCAAACTGGCGGGGGAGTTGTACCAATATATAGGGAACTGCCAAACAATCGCCTTGGACTCCCTCAACAATTTTTTTTCGGCTTCGAGATCGAAGTAACCATTAACCCTGTTTTTGTCAAGGTGATGAAAGCAAAAATCGGGGCGTTTTTTGTTGATATCCACTAAGTATTTGTTGAACACCGAGTTAGAGGCGTTTGGGTGCGATAGGAGAATTAAAATTTGATGGGTCATTTTTTCGTTCTGTTGATAAGTTGATGAAATATTATAAAAAAA
>JAEEGK010012662.1_pt1 | contig 19135 bp, 17 predicted proteins | sample 8958771 | NCBI WGS metagenome assembly JAEEGK01 (sample SAMN16246547, study PRJNA631951) | gut metagenome | biome: gut microbiome; feature: rumen; material: SC-attached | host: Bos | place: Iran: Karaj | collected 2018-10
GCGTGAGTTGGAGTAATATGACTGAACTTCGGGAAGGCGAAAGCCTTGTGGATTTGCAAAGAAACGGACTTGTCATCATACAGGACAGGAGACGTTTCTGTTTCGGGATTGATGCCGTTCTGCTTTCTGGCTTTGCAGAAGTGCGAAGCGGTGAGACGGTGTTTGATCTCGGAACGGGGACGGGAATCCTGCCCTTACTTCTTTCTGCAAAAACAGAAGCCGAAAAGCTGATCGGCCTCGAGATACAGCCGGAAAGCGCGGAGATGGCAAGAAGAAGCGTGGAACTGAACGGGCTTGAGGATCGAATCAGCATTGTGAACGGGGATATGAAGGATGCGGCCTCTTTATTCGGCAGAGGGACGGCAGATGTTGTTGTCAGCAATCCGCCGTATATGACAGGCGGACACGGATTGGTGAATCCGGCCGATGCAAAGGCGATTGCCCGGCATGAAATCGCATGTACTTTCGCCGATGTAGCGCATGCGGCGGCTGCGGTTTTGCGGCCGGGAGGAAGGTTCTATCTGGTGCACAGACCGTTCCGCCTGCCGGAATTGATGACGGCGCTTTCGGGTGCGGGATTGGAGCCGAAGCGGATGCGATTGGTTTATCCGTCGGCGGATAAAGAACCCGAATTGGTCCTCCTCGGATGCGTCAAAGGCGGCAGACCGAGGCTGAAAACAGAGAAACCGTTGATTTTGAAGGACGAATCCGGGAACTATACAAGAGAAGTGAAAGAAAACTACGGATTTTGAGCATTGTTAACACTTTGTTTACATTTGATGACGGATATTATTGCACGTTTTTCAAAATATTTCGGGGTTTCTCGGGCGAATTGTTAACATTTTGTTTACATTTTACAGCGAAAAAGTCAGGAAAATAAAGGGCTTGACCACAACATCTTGATAATTGGCTGAAAATGACCACAAGAAGCAAAAAAGAATTGGGAAAACTGCACAAATTATAGGCGTTTTGCCTTGCATTTATTACTGAAAAGTGGTATTCTCTAATTGTAGACAGACACATAACGGATTACTCTCGGAGGCAGACATGGCAGGTGAAATGTACCGTAAAAAGAAGAGACTCGGCGATATGCTCGTCTCGGAGAACGTGGTAACACCGGAGCAGATTGAACAGGCCATGGAAGCCCGCAAGACCAACGGCGGCAAGAAACTCGGAGAAACGCTGGTGGAACTCGGGTTCACGTCAGAAGAGAACATCACGAAGGCGCTCACCAGACAGTTGGGTGTTGAGATGGTGTCTACAGCTACGATGACAATCCCCGAGGATATCGTGGCTTTGGTCAACCCGAGCATCCTTCGTAAATACATGGTAATGCCTTTCGGCTATGCCGCCAACAACATGAACGTGCTTCGCGTTGCAATGGCTGACCCGATGGACATGGTAGCCATCGATGACCTTTCGATGGTAACGCACCTTGAAATCGAACCGTATATCGCGACAACGCATGATATCATGGTCAGCATTGACAAGTACTTCGGTAACGCCGAAGCGCTGGATGCAGCAGAAGCATATGCAAAAGAGCGTGAAGCGAAGAGGGCGGCCGGCGAGGAAGAAAATGACGAAGATACCGTTGCCGATTCCCCGATTGTTATCATGGTTCGAAACATGATTGAGTCGGCAGCCCGCCAGAGAGCATCCGATATTCATGTTGAGGCGCTTGAGACGAAGGTTCGCATCCGGTACCGAATCGACGGTGCGCTGTTCGAACAGATCACCTACGATATCGGGATGCTTCCCGCCATCATCGCCCGACTTAAGATTTTGGGAGGCATGGACATCTCCGAAAAGAGAAAACCTCAGGACGGTCGTATCAGTATCATCGTTGACCGAGTCGAGTACGATATCCGAGTTTCCATCATTCCGACATATTACGGCGAGAAGTGCGTAATGCGTCTTGCACAGAAGACCGCACTTACGAGGAGCAAGAAAGACCTCGGTCTCGGAGATGCCGACATGAAGAAGTTCGATCACATCCTTTCGAACCCGCACGGCATCATCCTTGTTACCGGACCTACCGGTTCCGGTAAATCAACAACACTATATACCGCATTAAGCGAGCTGAACAAAGAAGATGTAAACATCATCACGGTTGAGGACCCGGTTGAGGCGAATATCAACGGAATCAACCAGGTACACGTAAATGTGAAAGCCGGATTGACCTTTGCATCCGCCCTTCGTTCCATCCTTCGTCAGGACCCGGACATCATCATGATCGGTGAGATTCGAGACGGCGAGACGGCACAGATTGCCGTTCAGGCGTCTATTACCGGTCACTTGGTAGTAAGCACGCTTCATACAAACAGCTCTGCAGCAACGATTGCCCGACTCCTTGATATGGGCGTAGAGAGCTACCTGATTGCAGACTCCGTTGTCGGCGTTATCGCCCAGCGACTCGTCAGACGTCTCTGCCCGAAGTGTAAGAAGGCACGTTATGCGACTGAAGAAGAGAAGCGTTCGATGGGTATCCGTCCGGAGACGCCGAACGTTGTCTTATATGACCCTGTCGGGTGCAACTCCTGCAACAGAGGTTATAAAGGCCGAATCGGTGTATATGAAATCATGGAGATTACGCCTCGGTTGAAGAAGATTATCTCCAACAAAGAGGATTCGGATGTTTTGAAGCAGGCAGCCCTTGAAGAAGGTATGAGCACCCTTCGAATGAGCGCTGCAAGAACCGCGCTTCAGGGAATTACTTCTTATTCCGAGATGCTCCGAGTATCGTTTGAGACCTAATACAGCACGGAAATAAACCAAAGGAACGGATAGAAAACATGAAAGAATTAGATGAAATTCTGCAGGAAGCCGTTAACCGCCACGCATCGGACGTGCATATCACATCGGGAAGACCGGTTATCTTCCGAATCGACGGAGACCTCAGACCGTTTGATACCGAGAAGCTTACTCCGGAAACCATTGAGGAACTGGTTGTTCCGCTGTTTGCAGACAATGATCGACTGGTCGAGATTATGGACAAGACCGGCGAGATTGACTTCGCGTATTCCCTGTACGGACGTGGACGCTTCCGTGTAAACGTTTTCAAGCAGCGCGGAACGCTTGCAATGGTTATGAGACTTCTGCCGTTCAAGATTCCGGCGCCGAGAGAACTCGGACTTCCGGCAGCCGTTCAGGAACTGTGTACCAGAAAGAGAGGACTGGTTCTCGTTACGGGAGCTACCGGTTCCGGTAAGTCTACAACGCTTGCCTCTCTCATCAATATGATTAATAAGACTTATGCAAAGCACATCATTACGATTGAGGACCCGATTGAGTACCTCCATCGTCATGAAAAGTCCATCGTCAACCAGCGTGAGATCGGTGATGATACCGAGACATACTCCGGCGCATTGAGAGCTGCTCTTCGTGAGGATCCGGACGTTATCCTCGTCGGCGAGATGCGAGACCTTGAGACCATTCAGACCGCCATTACCGCGGCCGAGACCGGACACCTCGTATTCTCAACGCTGCATACGAACAGCGCTGCCGACACGATCAACCGTGTCATCGACGTATTCCCGCCGCATCAGCAGCAGCAGATTCGCGTACAGCTTGCGAGCGTTATCGAATGCGTCATCTCACAGCAGCTTCTTCCGATTCAGACCGGATCCGGCCGTGTTGCCGCATTCGAAGTTATGATGGGAACAAGCGCTGTACGTAACCTGATTCGTGAAGGAAAGGCCTTCCAGATTCCTTCGATGATTCAGACCAGTAAGAAACAGGGCATGCAGTCCATGGACGACGCCCTTTACAATCTTTACATCGGCGGTTTGATCAGCGCAGAAAACTGCCTGAACTACGCACAGGATACAATAGCGATGAGCCGGAAGGTAACCTTCTAGGCGGATATAAGGAGGATGAACGATGCCTGCATATGCATATGAAGCCGTCGACAAGATGGGGCGCAGGAAGAAGGGCAACATTGAAGCTGCCAGCCCGGATCGCGCGCAGTCGATGCTCAAAGGCGAAGGATTGATTCCGTTAAGCGTACACGAACAATCTTTCCTTAATAAAGACGTAAACATCGGCGGTAGCGGTGTCAGCAAGAGAGATCTCAGCGTCTTCTGCCGCCAGTTTGTTTCCATCATCAACGCCGGTGTTCCGATTGTAGACGCTATGGGCATGATGGAGGATCAGACCGAGAATAAGAGGCTTCAGAAAGCTCTCGGCGAGGTTAAGAATAACATCGCAAAAGGTGAAAGTTTCGCCAATGCTCTTCGTGAACGGAGCGACATATTCCCGTCCATGATGATTAACATGGTGGAAGCCGGTGAGGCCTCCGGTAGCATCGACGTATCACTTGATCGTATGGCAACCCAGTTCGAAAAAGACACGAAGCTTTCGGCCATGATTAAAAAGGCATTGATTTATCCTATCGTGGTTGTATGTGTTGCCATTATCGTTATGATTGTTATGATGGCGTTTGTAATCCCGAACTTTATGGAAATGTTTAAGGACATGGACACCGAGATGCCGGGACTTACCAAGGCGGTTATGGCAGCGGCCGATTTCTTCAAGGCTAACTGGATTATTGTTGTCGGCGTCATCATTGTAATTGTTGTCGGGTTGAAAGTATTCAGTGCTTCTCAGGCTGGAACAGAGTTCCTGTCTAAGGCTGCAGTTTCTATCCCGGCGTTTAAAGACTTTACTGTCAAGACTTCTTCTTCGAGACTTGCCAGAACGCTTGCAACGCTGACATCGTCAGGTATTTCAATGATTGACGCTTTGGATATCTCGGCAAAAACTATGTCGAACTATATGTTTCGCCAGGCCGTGCTTGAGGCTAAAGAAGAGGTCAAGAAAGGTGTTCCGCTTTCGGAGCCCCTGAAGAGATCCGGACTCTTCCCGCCGATGGTTGTACATATGACCAAGATTGGTGAGGAAACCGGTGATATGGATACGATGCTTACCAAGATGGCGGACTATTACGATGAAGAAGTAGAGAATGCCACGCAGAACCTGTTGTCTGTAATGGAGCCGGTTATTATTCTGGTAATTGCCGTGTTCGTTGGTATTCTGGTCGGCGCCTGCGTAATGCCGATGCTCAGCCTTTACAAAGGACTGGACAACATTTAAGCTTGAATTAAGCAACCGCTGCAATAGGGACGGCAGTTGTTTAAGATATCGGAAGCGGAATGAGGAACCGCGACCGAAGTTCGTAATAATATTATATGAAAATGGAGGAATGTTTCTATGAACAAGAACAAAGGTTTTTCACTCGTTGAGTTGATCGTTGTTGTAGCGATCATGGCTGTATTGGTTGGTATTCTGGCTCCGGCTTACCTGAGCTATGTTGAGAAGACCCGTCGTGGTACGGACGAGAACATGGCAGAGGAAGTTCGCCATGCTATCGAAGTTGCTACTGCTGAGATTTGTGTGTATGACGAAGTTCAGGGCAAGTCCTATGACTTTACAAAGGGCGTAAATATCCCTGGCCAGATTGCCGAAGCAAATCTTAAGGATGCCATGGAAGATGTTTACCATGGAAAGTCTTTCGATATTAAGTCCAAGAAGTATGCTGGTTGCAAGTACACGGTATCTATTTCGACGGCTACGTCTGCTACCGGCGGCGCTGCTCTTACCGTAACTGGCGTATGGAGCTAATATCTTCTATTGCAGATAGTTATACTTGAGTATCGTTCTGAAAGCATAGGATTAAGTGCCGTGAGGCACAAACAAGCTGAACAGCATAATGATATGAAATCCTGATTCCCTATCGCGCAGGTGGAGTAATCCACCTGCGCGGGATAAAATATCGATGCAGGTTCAGAAAGAGGTGAGATATGAAAGAACAGAATCATGGCTTCTCCCTCGTTGAATTGATAGTTGTAGTCGCGATTATGGCTGTGCTTGTTGGCATTCTTGTACCGGCGTATCTAGCATATGTTGAAAAGACGCGAATACAACGTGATGAGTCCGCAGCGGGCGAGATATTCCGTGCTGCGGAAATTGTTGTCTATTCCGGACAGTATGATATTTCTGACGCCGTGTTGGTTACCTTTGACAATTCGGGGATTCAATTGAATACTCAACTTCTCAACAATGCGCAGATTCAAGAGATTCTCCAAGATCATTTTGGAAACCAGTATCAGACAGCAAAACCCGTGTCGAAGAAATATCAAAATATGACCTACACGGTCACGATTCTCCCTCCGGAAGGCGAAACATTTATGCCACGCCTATCGGCGGCATGGTCATAGAGGGGTTAGCCACACAATAGTGAATGTGGCAGTATTATATGAGAAAATCGAGGTGAGAAGGCGGTGGGTGCCGGTTTCAAGATTGCAATCTATTGTATCGTATTCTTGTACGGTATCGTAATCGGTAGTTTTCTGAATGTGTGCATCTACCGTATTCCTCTCGGACAGAGTCTTTCGAAGCAGAGATCACATTGCATGAGCTGCGGATATCAGCTTCGGTGGTTTGATTTGATTCCACTTTTCAGTTGGCTGTTTCTTCGCGGAAAGTGCCGCAAGTGCGGCGCGAAGATTTCGGCGCAATATCCGATTGTGGAAGCGACAAACGGGCTGCTGTATGTGTTGATTTTTACAGTCCATGGATTTGGTGATATTACGACAATTGTTGAGAGCATTTTGTATTGCCTGATGGCATCGGCCTTGCTCGCATTAAGCGTGATTGACTTCCGGACGTTCATCATTCCGTTTGGATTCAATGTGTTCATCTTCTGTTTGGGCGCTGTAAATCTGGGATACCGGATCTTCTTTACGGAGAGGCCGGATATTCTGCTGTATATCCTTGGGATATTTGTAACAAGCGTAATCGCCGGCATTATGTATTTTTGTAAGGCAATGGGCGGAGGAGACGTAAAGCTTCTTGCTGCATCCGGTTTTTTGATTGGATGGAAACTGTCGCTACTGTCCTTCCTGGTAGGTTGTATTATCGGAGCCATCATTCATCCGATTCGAATGAAGGTCTCGAAAGAGGGACGAACGCTGGCAATGGGGCCGTATCTTTCGGTGGGGATATTGCTTGCGGCATTGTGGGGGAATAAATTCCTTGACTGGTACGTGAAGTTTACCGGACTTGATAAGCTGTTTAACGGCTGATATGTTTGAATATAACCGTTCTTGTGGGCGGATTATAGATATATAAGAGGAAATACGTACATCATACCTTGCTTACGGGGTGTGGAAACAGATTAAAGGGAAGGAAGAATTGCGGAGCAATTCTAAAGGAAACCGACATGGCAGGAAAAGTGCTATCGATGGAAATCGGCCAGGGAATGACCCGCGTTGTTGAGGTGGACTATCAGGCAAAAGCCCCCAAGATTTACAACGCATTCTCTCTTGAAACGCCGAAGGACATGGTACAGGATGGTGTTATCACCAGAAATGAAGATTTCATCATCAATCTGAAGGCTGAGCTGCGTAAACGGGATATCCGGACAGAAAGTCTTGTATTTACCGTTGCGTCGAGCCGTATCGCCAATCGTGAGGCGAGAATTCCGCTTTGTAAGCCGAAGCAGATTCTGCCCCTGATTACCGCGAATGCGGCGGATTATTTCCCGGTTGATATGAACCAGTATCATTTGGTTTATAATATCCTTGGAAAGACCGAAGAAGAAGGCGTGAAGCAGTATCGTCTTTCGCTTCTGGCAGTCCCGAACGATGTAACGACTTCGTACATTGATCTTGCCAGAACGCTGGGCATGCACATCCGTGCCATTGACTATGTGGGTAACAGTATCTTCCAGGTTGTCCGCCAGGAGATGAACAGCGGCGTTAATGCAGTTATCAAGATTGATGAGCACACCTCTTTGATTACGATTGTAAAGAATGGTGAGATTGTTCTTCAGAGATCCGTTCCGCACGGTGTAAACGGAGCAATCGAGAACGTTACCGAGCTTGATGTATACGGTGAGAACCTTAGCTATGCTGATGCCACCGTTGTATTTACCCAGCAGCGTTGCCTGCGCCGCTATTTGAATGTAGACGTGGATTATCAGGAAGCCGAAGATACTTCGGATGAAGTGATGATGTCCCGTATTATGATTACCGAGAATCTTCGTTACTTAATCGGTAACGTCGGACGTATTCTTGAGTACTTCGTTTCCAGAAATGATAACTCATCGATTGACAATATCTACCTTGTCGGCATCGGCGCTGACTTCGTAGGTATGGATGAGCTTCTTTCAAACGAACTCGGTTATAATGTGCAGAAGTTCACCGGACTTGATAATATTCGTTCCGGAAACCCGAATTTCAATGCGCTTGAGTCAATGAGAGTTTATGCGGCAGCAATCGGTGCATCCTATGCTCCGTTGCAGTTGCTGAGCCCTGAGCTCCTGAAGGGAGAAAAGGAAACATCGCTGGTTGTTCCGATTGCGGTGTTCTTGGCATGTGTTGCCGTCGCAGCAGTTCTGTTTGTTGTTGGAAGCGTCGGAGTTGCTAAAGCAAAGAAAGAAAACCAAGAACTGAAAGATCGTCTGGAAGAAACCAAGTACTTGGAAGATTTGAACAACACCTATATTGCGTCTAAAGACACATATAGCAGTATCGCGACGGCCCTCGGAGCATCTTCAAATAATAACCGTCTTCTGACGCAGTTCATCGCTGAGATGGAACAGAAGATGCCGCAGGGATTTAAAACGTTTAAGCTAGAAGCTGATGTTGAAGACGGAATCACGATTGATGTTGTATGCTTGTCAAAACCGGATGCAGCGAAAGTATTCCAGCAATTGCGTAGCTTTGAAACAATTAATATCATTTCATCTTCAGGATTTCAGGAAAAGTATGCACTCATGCCTGAATATGACGCCTTGCTTGAAAAGTTAATTCAAAAAGAAATCGACGAGGCAATGATTGAGTATGAAGAGCATGTGGATGTGAACGGATATGTGCTTGATGAGTACGGCGAGATGGTAACCATTGAGGAAATGCGGAAGAGAATGACGGACAAACTTCTTGAGGAAAAGAAGGACCAGCAGATTGTTCTCGGTCGAATTCTTAAGGCTTTAGATGAGGAAAAGGGTGAAGAAGGAGAAGACGGCGAGAAAGAAAAGCATTTAATTGATGAAGTGGATCCCGCAGACTATTTCTACATTAATATCACTTTTAGTGTTAATTGCACCTATAACGAGGATTGTCAGTCTAATGAAGCGTTTATGAAGGGTGTGACCACTTCGCTTGAAGAAGAGCAGAAGCAACGCGATAAAGAAAAAGCAAATAAAAACTAATCAATAGGAGGAACAGAATATGAAAGTTTCAAAAAGAGATATCAGCATTCTTCTGATTGTCCTTGGATTGATTGGGGCTTTTGCTGTATTTCAGTTTTATTTCCGTGGGGCATTAAAAGACAAGCAAAAATATGAAGAGGAAAGTAAAACTCTTCAAACCAGACTGGATAAGTACTTGGGCGTAGATGAGAATGCTGTAATCGCAGAAATGGCTAAGAACAAGCAATATTTGGAAGACGAAGCAAAGAAATACCCTGCTGCGTATCTCTATGAGGACATTATCATGTATATGTACGAATGGCAGAATCTTCCGTATGATGAGATTTACACTGAGATTTACAACTTCCCTAAGTACACGATTGAAGAGACAGCAGAAACCGACAATTATGGAGGTGTTATCGACTGGAACGAGAAAGAGCACTTGCCTATTGAAGTTAGCTATTCGTTTATGAAAGCAACGCTAGAGGCGGATTATGAGTTGAATTCATATAAGGGATTCAAGGATATGATTAATAAAATCTACATTGATCCCGAGCCCAAAACAGTAAGCAATGTGACGGCCATATTTGATCCTGCTAATGGTTTCATTAAAGGAACAATCACGGTGGATTTTCTTAATGTCCAGAACGGCAACAATGAGTATCATCCTGTTACTATTAAAGATGTGAAGACCGGTATCCCGAATATGTTCGGACCGACTTATACGCCTACGCCTACGCCGACCCCCGAGGAAGACCCTAAGGCAAAGCAGAATCAGGACCAGGATCATCATTAATTGACTTAAGGCCGGTAATCCGCCCAAGTGACGGATTACCGCTTTATCCTATCCGGAGATAAGAGACTCCGGATAAGATAAGGCCTCAACTGGAGACCTTAAGAGGAGAAAAAATATGAAAGGATGCGAGAGCAGTGGCTGAGAATCGTAAAATCAAGAAAAAACGAAATCGTGGATTTACTCTTGTAGAGGTGCTTGTGGCTGCGGCAATTTTGAGTATTATGGTGACGCCTATTCTGTCATCGTTTGTCGCTATTGCGCGTGTAAATGCCAAGTCCCGAAGAAAACTGTCCGCAACAGCAATTGCGAACAGTGTGATGGAGTCTGTCAAAGGATTTGATTTGGAAGAGGTTTCGAAGCAGTTCCATGGTGCGACAGGCGGGTTCCATGTGGTGGCCGGGACAGTAACCGGGATTTCCGAAATCGGAACCGCCTCTCACAATGGCACCGTTTTTACGCCGCATGCGAACGGGCAGTATGAGTTCAAGATTTCCGGCGTACAAATGGATGGAACGTCATATGACGTTTTTCTGAAGTACACTAAGAACGAAACTCGTTCGAACGAACTGCTGACGGGGATCTATTATCAAGATGCGGCGGGCAACAACGTCACCCAAACTGCTGCGAGAGTTCTAAAAGCAATGGAGGTTCGGGTACTAACCTTTTACGACGTGGAAATAACCGTGTATAGAGGAGGGACAACGACTAACCCGTTGGCTACTTTAACCGGATCGAAGGCGGATTATACGCCTGAGAGTCCATAAGTTAATACAAGAAAGGAGGCATGAAAATATGAGAAAGTTTACCAGGAATAATCAAGGCGTCGCATTGATTACGGTTATTATTGGTGTGATGTTCTGTTTGTTGCTGACATCGACTATGCTCCGGGTCTCCCTTCTCGGGTTGCAGTCAAGAAGTATCAACAATCAGGTGTCTGACACTTTTTATGATTCGGAAAATGTGGTGGATACTATTCGCTTGAACTTACAGAATACTGCAGCTAGAGCTTGGGCTACAACGAATAATGATGCAACAAGCTCAAAGGCATTCGTTGCAGAAACATATCGGTTGATTACGGGAAAAACATATCCCGAAACCGGTAGTTTGTCTCTTTCTTCTTCCGAGAAAGCGACAGCCATTGCCAACTTAACCGCTAACGCCATTCAAGGAGGTACGGTTACAGATATTGGTAATATTGAACGTTTCACCGGAGACACCGGAAAACTAGAAGGAATCAAGATAAAGGATGTCGAAGTAAAGTACGAGAATCCAAAGACGAAGATGGTTTCTTATGTGAAGACGGACATCACGATTCGCGCGCCTCTGTATGCGAGTAAGAAGAAGTATCCCTTGGCAAGTTATTCTATGTTTGCCGGCTCTGGCGCTTCACTTTGGAATACGAACAGTCATCAAGGGCAGTACGGCAACCCTAACCAGTTTGGTTTCCTTGAGCAGGAGGGAAATGTGTATATTGGTTATGAGGCGTCTGGAACAACGGCTATAACTATTAATGGCCGTGAAACGTTTATCTTGTCTGGTGGTAATGTAGTTATCAATGGCGATATTGTTGTCAAAGACTATTCCAACCTGCAGCTTACAGCAGACGATGTAGAGGTTCGCGGTAAGATTACGCTTCAAAATGATAATTGCCATTTGGTAATTGGCACTGCGACCAATTTGAAGTGCCAGGATATTGTTATTGGCGGAAAGTCTATTGCGAATGGCGACTATACGTTCACGTCAGGCGGAAACATATACTACGGAACTCCTTACAGATGCTACACTACTTGGACGAAACCTGATGGATCTGCTAAGGTGGGCGGGCTGAATGATGGAACCAAGCATAATGGAACCATCTCTACTCCGGCGTACAAGACCTCGGGTAGTGTTACATATTATCCGAATTACGTTGACAATGCATCCTCAATTGTATATATAGACTCGAACAATCTTACTACGGCCTACGCATACGACGCGTACGTGTATGGAAAGAGCCAGATTAAAACGCAAAGCGGCGCGATGTTGACGGTGACAACTGATCCTGACGATTCGGAGTTGAAACGCAGACCGAGAAGAGATACGCAAAGAGTTGTCACGGAAACAGATAATGGCGGATATAAGTCTAAACATGGACAAACGTATGATGATTATTTCCTCGAAATAATTGACTTGGAGTATTTCGAGGGGTTCATGTATGATGAGTTTTCGACTACCCAGAACCATCCTGTGCAGAACAGGATAAAGAGTTCGGTTTATAATCCAGACGCAGAAAAGAATGAACCGGATTCGGCAGATGCCTTTGAAGGAACCCAGATAAAAAAGCAGGGAAAGACCGATGATGAAGGCAATTCAATTAGTGGCACTGAAGAGTTTGAATCGGTAACCTATTCAGGAATCGATTACTCTTATACGGCATATGACGGGACGACCAAAAAGTACAAGAATCCGAGAGTTGCTGTAGTCTTTACAGGAAACAACAATAGCGGTAACGGAAACCTTGTTCATTCCAGTGACAGGCCATTTGTTGTTAGCAATTATACTGTTGAGTTTCATGTAGACCAAAACGATGCTGATTATTGTGGCATTATCTTTACATCAAAAAAAGTGGAACTCAAGAAGGACAACGGTTATTGCGCAGGAAAGTCTTTGCTGAATTTGGATACGGATTCGAATCTGGCGAACTTGAAGGTTTTGATGGACACGATTGGGGCACATATGTCCTCGACGAATAATGTCACGAATAAGAAATATGTCATTTTCAACAATTTGTTTAATGGTGGAATAAAGCGCTTTTACGAAAGACCCTCTTCCGGAAATAGCAATTATCAGATTGATATAACGCACAATAAGAACATGGATTTGGTAGATTTGGAAAATTTCGAGAAGAAGTAATAGTTAAACGGCAACCAAAGAGGAGAGATGTTATATGAAGAAGAACAATGGTTTTACAATGGTTGAAGTAATGGTTACCGTTGCTATTATGGCCGTATTAGCGGCTATCGTTGGAATTACGATGGGCGTTCTTCTGGGGCAACGAGTAAAATCCATGGCAGCGGATACCAAAAGCGTATTTCAGAGCACACAGATAGCATCGATGGCACGAGACGATGCTTATGTGTTGCTTCAACAAATCGGAAGTGACGCATATGTCATTGCGTATTCTTCCGCAGGAAACGAGATAAACAGGGCTGAAGCTCATAACGTAACCATGTCCTATTCGGTCAATGGTACGTCAATGGGTAGCCCTACATCGCCGGTTCAGATTTTTTTCAATAGGCAGACCGGTGGGTTACAGGCAGATGCTAGCAATGCTGTGGACTCTATCACATTTACGAATGGACAGAGAACAATAACCCTCCGGATTTCCAGACTGACCGGTAAGGTAACTTACTGAGAAGGGAGGAAACAATATGAAACGAACAAAGAACGCAGGTTTAACTTTAGTTGAGTTATTGGTTTCCATCGCAGTACTCAGTATTGTAACGCTTGGAGTAGGCGGACTTCTTCGATTGGCAGCTGAGCAGTATTCCAATGCGACAAAGGAAACCGAAGTGCAGAATTTGTCGCAGTCGGTATTTGCTTCTGTTAGCAATTCGCTTGAAGACGTTGCAATTGACGTGACATTCTCCGGAGGACGTCTTACTATTGTAAACAACGATGGTATAATCTTGTTTGAGAAGGACGGAGATAAGCTGTATTATGATGAACAGACCTATACGAGCCTGGGAGTAGCGGCTGATGCTGATAATGATGCAAAAAAGACAGCTGCTTCTTCGGCGACAATCGGAAAGGATGAAGAGAATCTTCTCGCGGATCATGTTGCCGTATTCTCTGTTGATACTTCCACAAAGGATCAGGGGTTTGTTGTTGTTAGTCTGACGATAAAACATCATGAACGTACGAAGAGCATGGTTCAGAATGTATTCATGCGTAATCTCAGACCGAAGAACATGTCTGTTGCGGCAAACAACACAACGACGGCTCCGACACATGCTACGACACACGCGGCGACCAATGTGCCGTCCCCGATTACAGGCCCGGCACACGGAGGCGGAGTTACAAATGCTGCATCGCCGTCGCCTTCACCGTCTCCGTCGCCGTCACCATCACCGACGCCATCACCTACCCCGACGCCTGAGGATCATGGTAATACCATGGTGGCATCGAATCAGTATGTTTATAACGATGGAAAGGCCATATCATTTACTTTAGACAGAGTCTTAAATGGAGAGAGTAAGAGTTATGGGTTGGTCATTACGAAGAATGCTCGTAACTTGTATACAATACATGGGGTTACAAGTACGGTAAGAGACTGGTTCAATTCATCCCAGGAAAATGGAGACCAGACAATCCCGAGTATGCCTGGATTCAATGCATGGAACACGGACGAGTTTGTGTTGACAGAGGAGCAGGTAAATTGGCTGAATGATTACTACGGTATAGATCTAGCGGCTAGTTGTCCTCCGACGGAGTTGCCTGCAGGAGCTTCCATTCCTTCGCAGAGTAATCTTGCAGGATTAGTTTATACAGTGCCTCAGACACAGGCAACAGCCACTTCTGGAAATTGGAACGGGACGTCGAATACTTATACGATTTCATGCGGTGCAGGTGGTGGATCCGTGTATGAGGTGGAATTCCAGGTTACCGGTGTAAATGAAGCTTATGTGTATAGTATTGAAGATGGAAACGGGAAGTATTCAATTACGAATCTTGGAGGGGGCAAGTTTAGGCTTACATATAATGCCAACTGGGATACAACTCCGGATTCTACTGTTAAACCGATAATCCAGATTCCGTGGAATGCTAATTCTAACAACGTTTCCGTTACAGTTACTTCTGTGAAATCGTACGTGGAAGACTAGGTAGAATTCTCTCGTAAAACAGGACTGAGCGGGTAAGAAAATAAATAGCACAAAAGGAGATTTTCTCATGAAGAAGAACGCTGGAATCTCAACAATTATGGTAACAGGTATGGCTGGATTTGTTTCGATATTCACCATGGTACTTTTGATTGTATTGAGAAGTACAATCGGAGGAGGTCCTGCAGCAACAAAAGCAATAGATGATGCCGAGGCCAGAGCAAAAACTGTTTCTGACCAGTTTGTGCTAGATGTTACCAACGCGGATATTACTGTTTACTATGACAGGATGTACAGCGCTCTGGTTTGCGTTTCGAAGAATCAGTTTGTTTTTACCTGGCTGAATAATAAGACGCAGGGAGTTTACCGTACGGCAATGAACTATTCTGCAGACGCAAAAACGGATGAACAAAAGGTTGAAGAAGCTCAGGAAAAAGTTAAGGATTTCTTCAAAGAAATCAAAGAAGGAGAAACTGATCCTTATGCCAGTGTACGTGGTTCGGCGCAGACTCTGGCAACAAATTTTAAGGCTTTCTTCGTAGCAGAGCAGGAAGCCGATGCAGTGCTGACTTTGAGAGTTAACTACACTGATGCTGACGGAAAGAAGAAAGTTCTTCCGGATAAGGTTGTTACTCAGGCATACTCCGCCGGAACCAAGACTTACCGTGATGCTCATCCGCAGGAATAATACGAATCACATTGACGGTCGCTTCCACATGGAAGCGACCGTTTTTGCGTAGTGATGATGTTGAGGCGGGGTCCTCATTTGCCATAGGTTGTATTGACAATCGGGGCAAAACAAGGTATACTGAAACAACCGTGCAGCCGGGGAGATAGCGGTGCCCTGTACCTGCAATCCGCTACAGCAGGGGTGATGGCATGTCGCGGGCTTCGCCTACGGGGAGCAGCCCGGAGTTTGGCGACGTTGAAGCTTGGGTCTTACGCAATGGAAATCTGTGAACCGTGTCAGGGCAGGAATGCAGCAGCACTAAGCGGAATCTTTCATGTGCCGTGAGGAAGCCTGGGCCGAGTCGTTGGCTTCGGTAACGTCTTCGGAAGCTGCTCAACACATGCCGCACGGGTTTTTGAGTGATAAGCGAGAATCATCGTTAAGCAAGCGAAGCTTGCTTAAACCATATAAAGCGAGTTGTCGAATGGAAGTGTACTTCCAAATCGACAACTCGCTTTTGCGTGGGAATGGGGCGGAATGAAAAGATGTTTGACAACAGAAACAAAGAGGCGTATACTATCAATTGATAGTAAAACGAATGGGAGAGATGCCATGGCACATGAAGCGAACAATAGAATAATGATGTACTGCCCTTTATGTGGTCAAACTCATGAGGTGGAGAGGAAAAGTAGAATCGCATCAATGACCATTAAGGATGAGCATGTGGATTACGAAGAGTGCTTTTTCGTGTGCAATAATTCTGTTGTAGGTGAAAGTGAGTTTGAAACCGGAAAGATGGTTGATTCTAACTTACTGAATGCGCGCAATGCCTATCGACGAAAGAAAGGATTGCTGACAACGGACGAGATTATAGGAATTAGAGAAAACTATGGCCTTTCTCAAGTGGATCTTGCAAAACTGCTGGGATGGGGGGAGGCTACAATCTCAAGATATGAAAGCAAAGCCATTCAAGATGAGGCATACGACACAATGCTGCGGCTCGTAAAGGACAATCCTCTCCAGGCAATCGAATTTCTGGATAAGAATTCGGCAAAGTTTACGGTTACAAAGGAGCAGGAGATACGAAAACGGATGATTGCCCGTTTGGATGCATACGGCAAGGAATTCCTTTCACGCCAAGCGTTGGAGGGGGAATATGTGAGCTACAATGAGCCTTCTGACGAGAACGGTTTTACTCCGCTGAATATTGACAAGATTGAAGCGGCGGTATCCTATGCTGCGGAAAGAGTATCGAAACTGTATAAAGTCAAACTAATGAAGCTACTGTGGTATACGGATGCACTTTCCTGCAAACGCCATGGACATGCTATAACCGGGCTTGTATACAGACACAACACGATGGGAGCACTGCCTGTAGGACACAAGAGCCTGCTGAATCTCGAGCGGATCAATGTGGTGGAAGAAGAGAGTATGAATTATGAGTATGTGCTCCATGTCTATCCGTCAAAAAATATGGATTATTTGGTCTTGTCAAAAGAAGACAAAGCGGTGTTGGACGAGGTGATAGAGCGGTTTAAAACCTGTGAAGCAAAGGAAATGATTGAATATATGCATGAAGAGAAGGCTTATGCTGAAACGGAAGCGGGGGAAATCATACCATTTTCCCTTGCGAAGGAAATAAGGGATTTCCGGGAGTGAAAATTCAAAGCAGGCCTTTGAGAGAAAAGAGGAAAATATAACAAGATGCGGTCATAAAACCGCAAAGCCTTGACAGCGGGCTTCAAGGGGGAGTATTATATAAGTGTAAGGAGGTAGATGGGTGAGTAATCAAGCCGATACGACAGAAATCGTTGCGTATCTCACAAGTGTTAAAAAACTGCTGTCCGCAGGGGAATACGAGTTCGTTCCAAGAAGAAAGAATATGCAAGCATTGGCGCAGCATGGACTTACAATTGCGGATGCAAAGGATAAGATATTAGGACTTGTTGTTGGGGATTACTACAAGGGTCCTAAACAGGATTTCGATCAGAATCGCCCCGGAGATATATGGGAATTCAAGAAAGCCATTGATGGAATGATGTTTTACGTAAAACTGAAAATTGTTCAGGAAGAAGGAAAGGAAATCCTTAGGTGTCTTTCGTTCCATGAGGACGAGTTCGCTTAGGAAAGGAGGTGGCGTCAATGAGAAAGTATTGCGAGGAATGTGGAAGAGAAGTTGAGACAAAAGTCGTAACAAAGAAAGAGATATATGATGTTTGTGGCGAGCCCATAGAAGTTGAAGCGCGAGTGCTGGTTTGTAAAGAATGCGGAGAAGAGCTTTTTTGTGAAGAGCTTGATAGCGCCACACTACTTCAGGCTTATAATGAGTTTCGGAGAAGACATAAGCTGTTGCAGCCCGAAGAAATCAAAAAGATTCGGGAGCAATACGGACTTAGTCAGAGAGGCTTCGCTAAACTCTTGAATTGGGGGGATAAGACCATATGCCGTTATGAAAACGGTTCCATTCAAGATAAGGCGCATAACAGCCTATTGCTATTCTTGCGAGAGCCTGAGAATATGAGAACGTATCTTACAGAGAATGAAATTGTTCTTGATGAGAGACAGAAAGCCAAATTGCTGGATACGGTTGATAAGTTGGAACAGGGAACAGAATATCGGGCTGGTAGAAGATTCTTTGACTTGTTTTTTTCGAGAATCCCATCGGAAGAGAACGGATTTAAAGGTTTTGATTATGAAAAGCTTTGCGCAATGGTTTTGTTCTTTGCGCATAAGAGCAACGGATTGCTTAAGACAAAGCTGATGAAACTGCTCAGTTATTCGGACATGGTTTTCTATAAAGAGAACGGTATTTCCATCTCCGGTTTAAGATATGCGCATCTTCCATATGGACCGGTGCCGGATAATTTCGATATGATTTTGGGAAAAATGGCGGCAGACCGTCTTGCTCATATTGAGGTTATATATGATGGAGCGTATGAAAAGCACCAGGTAATTCCAGAATGTGATTTTCCGGAAGGAGTTCTTTCGGAGATAGAGCTTGCTATGCTCGAACGAATCTATGAAAAGTTTAAGGATTTTGGATCGGCAGAGATTTCGGATTATTCTCACAAAGAAAGAGGATATAAGGATACGAAGACAGGACAGATTATATCCTATGCATATGCAGCGGATATTCAACTGGATTAATGACTTGCCATAAGCAAAGGAGCCTCGGCGGATGAGCCGCAGGCTCCTGTTTCATTACGCTCGTTTTTGTTGCATGCGCTCCAGAGGGACAGATAACCTTAAATATGATACATATCCAAAAGAGGCTGTGCAAGAGAAACTTCTACCCCTGACAGAAAAATGTAGAACTTCAAAATTCACATTAGGGGCGCATTTTTGTATATCCAGGCGGTTGTTCACAAAAAAATCACATAAATATTGTGGATAACTCACGCGGAAGTGCTAGATTTAGTGGAAATGCCGAGGAAAAATCTTGCCAGAATCGGGATTTGGTGGTATGATATATGAGATAAAATAGGTAAAGTGGATAAAATGTGCCTATAGTGTTCGTATGCGGTACTTCAGCAATAGCGGAAAGGGAGCCATCGACCATGCTTTTAACCACAACATCTAAGATAAATGCGATCAAAGAATACATGAAATCAGGGGATTAC
>JAEEGK010012663.1_pt1 | contig 19135 bp, 17 predicted proteins | sample 8958771 | NCBI WGS metagenome assembly JAEEGK01 (sample SAMN16246547, study PRJNA631951) | gut metagenome | biome: gut microbiome; feature: rumen; material: SC-attached | host: Bos | place: Iran: Karaj | collected 2018-10
CATCATCACCATTTTTAAATACACCGTCATTAATAATAATATCTGATACTAATTTAATATATTTACCATTGTAATCAGTATCCTCTAAAGATGAAGCAAAAAACGCGAATTCACTAGGATTAGCTATAATATAAGGATCATTTTCTGTTCCAGCTCCACTATTAAAAGAAGACGCTACTGTATTATCCCACTCCCTATTTATCTTCCCCGATTTAAGCTTTGAAAAAGTGGGTAATATAATAGAAAATACTAAAGCAGAAAATAATATTAATATGAATATAATATTTCTACGTTTCATACTACCACCTATTATAATTATATCATAATTATATATTTTTTAAAATAAAAAAGGCTATATTTAGCCTTCAGGATTTAATATTTTTTTAGACTTAACAAGGAACCAAATTTTTTCCACAGTAATATCACTATTATTGATTTTATTAATACGATCTATTAGTAAAATCTTACTATTTAATATACTAATATTATCTTCTGTGATATCTTCCTCGTTAATTTGTATATTATTAAGTTTATATTTATTCGCGATTATTCTAGGTATGTTTACCTCTTCAAATACAGGTAAACCTTTAGATATTATATTAGTAGGATTCATCGCGAAATCATTAAATACATTACCCTTCTCTATAACATCATTATATGATTTTAATTCAAATACCTTTTGAATAGTATTTTTCTTATAATAATCAAAACTATAGAATAAATCTAAAACCTCAGAAATAGTCATATTAATATTTAATACAGATAATACTTTAGATTTTATATATTCATCATCATATTTTTTGTATAAAACATATAACTTTTTAGCTTGACTAATAGATTCAACCTTTAAAGCACGATTATCAGGCTTTCTAGCAATCTTTTTATTTAATTTTTCTAATTCAGCTTCCTTTTTCTTAATTACGATATCAACTGATTTCATCTCATTATAATTAACTTCATTTTGAGTCGCTAATTTCTCATAATCAGTCTTAAATTGCTCAATCATTGTAGCAATTTGCAAATATTCACTATACTCTTTTAAATTCTCACTAAGTTTATCTAAAGTAATACATATCTTATCCATATTAGCTTTATCATTTGTATCGATACTTGGAGATATAAATGATATATAAGCAGATTGACGGAATTTACTAGATTCTAAATATTGTGATATATCAAATTCGCCATTAATCGCACTAGTAACGATATCTGATATATCTTCCTCACGAGCCGCATTATATTCATCATATGCACTTTCTAAAGCTTTTATAACATCCCTATAATTATCAACTGAATACTCTTTTGATAATTCTTTTTGTTTTCTTTTAATATAATCCTCAAACTTCTTACTATTATTCTTAATAAGTTTTCTAAAGTTTAATTCTATATGACTAATTAAATCAGGATTAATCCAATATATTTCTTCAAATATTCTATTTAAATTATCTAAATTACTATTACCTTTTCTAACCTCAAGAAATGTTTCCATATATTTATTGACATAGCATGTACAATTAAAATCTGATTTCTTTAATTCAATACCTACTAATTCAAATTTATCTATGAACTCATTTATTATTTTATCAACTGAATCAAAATTAAATACATAATAATTACTAATTCTATATACTAATTCATCAAATCCCATTTTCTCATAATAAGTATTATAAGGATTAAAGAAAGATCTAACTTCCTGTAATTTAGAAATTCTTTTCTTATATTTATCATTATTTTTATTTGATTCTTTAACTTTTATAGATTTGTTTTTCGCATTTATATACTTATATACACTATCTTTATAAGCAGTATATTTTTTAGTGAATTCATCAATAGTATCATTAAACTTTTTAATATTAGTTTTTGTTTTTACAGGAAGCGAAGATAATAAAGTCTTTTTAACTTCTACATCATTATTTATAAAATCTAAGAAATTATTCATCTTCTTCACCTTCACTCTCAGTAACTATTTTAGTTTCAGATAAATACTTAATGAATTCATCAATTTTATTATAAACTTCAACCAAATCTTCTAATGTTAGTAAAGATAAATCAAAATCAACCTTTTCGTTTACCATATAAATTTCCCCTTTTATTAATTGAATGTATCATATCCAACTGTATCCTTTATGAAATTAATATCAATTAATAGCTCAGCGCCTTCAGAATCAGTCTCTAAACTATCAATATCTTGACCTTCTATCCATACATATACACGTGCCTTAGTTACACCGTCAGGTATATCAAATAATGGTCTTGAAAAATCCTCTTCATGTATAGTATTTTGTAATGAAAAATAATTTAAATCTAATGTAGGAGAACCAGATATATTATCAGCAATATATAAAGGTCCACCAGCCTTAACCATCGCATATGTAGGGAATACTTTTCCATCAATTAAATTAATATCATATTTCCTAGCTCTTTCAATAGAAAGTTCCGTATGATTTCTACTATATGGTTCAAATATAATTGCTTCACACCTATCTTGGCATTGCATATTTTGAATTAATTCTGGATCAGTTCCTATAGGTAAAGTACCTACTTTAACAATACCAATTCTTAATGAATTAGTTAACCCTACCATTTCCTCATTACCATCAGAAGTCATAGAAATCGCGGTACTCTCTTCGTAATATAAATTATCAGGTACAGGAGAACCAGTAACATTCTTAAAGAATATATCAAACGCGATATAGTTATTATATGAACGTGGTTTAGTATCCACTATTTTTGAAGCATAGATAAAACCATTTTCTTTCTTTTTATTTCTATATTTAACACCTGTACTACCATACATATCAAAGAAATAACTACTTGGATCAGATATACCATTCGAAGATACAGGTATTAAACCATTCAATGCCCACTGATTAATATGATTAGGATATAACGGAGTTAAATTAGTAATTAAATTATCTCTAGTTATTTCAATCGATGTATCATAATTAATCGCGTCAAATGATATAGTTAAACCACCATTACGTGATACAACCATATTAAAGTTCTTAATCTTAACATTTAAGTTAGTAGAGAACCAAGCGTATGATGAGAAGATAAATAATACACCTGAAAAGAATAATAAAATAGCAATTATTACCTTCTTATGTCTTTGTAGCATTATTTCTCACCATCCTTTTTATAAATAAATGAAGAGTAAGTATAATAACATTACTCTTCATTCTGCCATTATACTAGATTAACTAGTATAGTTTTAGTCATTATTTTATTCCCCACCGTTATTTTCTGGACTTTCTGGACTTTCTGGAGTTTCAGGAGTTTCAGGAGTCTCTGGTAAGTTAGTAATATCAGTTGATGGACCTTCATAGTCGATATCATCTTCTGTATATCTTTCCTTAGTGAATCCAAAGTTAACAGAGATTTTCTTTCCTAATGATGCGAAATCATAGTTATCAACATCTTGACCTTCAATCCAAATATATACTCTAATCTTAGTAATACTATTTGGCGCTAAAGTCATGAATGTTGGTCTTGAAGTACTAGTTAAGTTCTTCATTGTATCTGTAAAGTATGGATAATCAACTAATTTATAATCTGCACGAGCAGAAGTTTTTGCTTCTTCAGCAGTAGCAGCTTTTTCAGCACTTTCAGTTTGTGCTAAAGCTACTGCAGTATTATTTACTGCATCTGCATATGTAGCATAATCAGTAGTGTTAGCAACATAAGTATTATATTGTGCACCATCGTAAATATCAACGTTATCAGCAATATTAATTACTCTACTGATTGCATATGTCTTATTAGCAGTTTGATCAGCAACACCTGAACATGCAGTTGCATTAAATGAACCTGCTAAAGTTACATCAGTACCATCTTCTTTTCTTGTTTTACAAGAAGTTTCATACCAGTTAATAGCATTTTGTACGTGTGCGACATCATTTGGTTCCCAAATTTGAGCACTACGGCAAATACCAGTTACTTGAGCTTGATCAGCACCAGCAGCTACATCTGTACATGTGATATTTGTAATATTATCTACAGAAGCAACACCATCAGTAGCTTCAACACGTCCTATTTGTGCAAATGCTACTCTGATAGAGTTTTCAATACCAGTACCAGCTACACCACCATTAGTTGCGATAGTAACAGCTGAATTAGTAGTTAAGAAGATATCTTCTTCATTTAATACATTGTTTTCAGTATAATATTCATGACCAGATAAGTTCTTAACGAATAAATCGAATGCTACATAACCATTACTTTCAACAGTACCAATTTTACCTTCTTCTGTTTTATCATAGTTATGAACACGGCTCGCTAATAATCTATAACCACCTTTTGTAGTAGTTAAACTTCCCTTTTCATACAATTGTAATCTAGATACTGTAGAATCTAAATCACCAATTGATGAAATAGGTATTAAACCTGTTGGTGCCCATGTATTTGTATTTCCTTGATAAGCCTCAACATTTCTAGCATCTAACTCGTAAGACCAATTCTCACCATCCATTGATAAGTAAAGACCTTCAGTAGTTGCAATCTTAACATCAAAACTAGAAACATTAACAGTTTTCATACCAATAAACCATGCATAAGTTCCAGTTGATATTAATAAAGCGCAGACGAAACATATAATTACAAGATTTCTTATTTTTTTACTACGTCTACTATTTTTCATATATAAATCTCCCTCCTAATTTATATTACCGTAAAGCATTCTACATAAGTAGAACACTTTACACATAATAACTATTCTCCATTTCCAGAATTATTATTTTCTGTATTATTTTCTGGTGCAACATAATCGTATGCTGGATGTTCATCAGCCATAACATCTGTTGGTAATTCTGCATTTTCAGGATTAACATAATCAAAGTCTTCATCGAAGAATCTTTCCTTAGTGAATCCAAATGCAACTGAAATTTTCTTTCCTAATGATGCAAAATCATAGTTATCAACATCTTGACCTTCTATCCAAATATATACTCTTACTTTAGTAATACTGTTTGGTGCTAAAGTAATGAATGTTGGTCTATCAACACCTCTTAATGATTTTTCTTGATCAGTGAAATAATCATAAGCAAATAATTTACCATCTTGAGCTGTAGTTGCAATACTTGCAGTATATCCGTTATAGTCTGTACCATCATATACGTCAACTTGATCTGTATAATCAATTACACCACTAATTGCGTTAGTTTGAACATATTTACCATCTGTTAATTCAACACATGTACCAGAGAATGAAGCTGTTTTAGTTAAATCAGCTGCAGTTCTAGTTTTACATGAAGTTGCATACCAGTTAATTGCGTTTTGAACATGGAATCTATCATTTGGTTCCCAAATTTGTGCAGGTCTTGAAGCACATATACCAGTAACTGTTGTATTACTTGTACAAGTAATTCCTGTAATAGTACCTTGATCAGTATTAGTTGCTTCAACACGTCCTATTTGTGCAAAACCAACTCTAACTGAGTTTTCAATACCAGTACCAGCAACACCACCATTTGTACTTACAGTAACTGCTGAATCCGGTGTTAAATATATAGCTTCTTCATTAAGTACATTTAAATCTTTATAATATTCATGACCAGATAAGTTTTTAATGAATAAATCAAATGCTACATAACCATCTTGTTCTGTTTTACCAGTTTCAGTATTAGCAACTTTACTTGCCATTATTCTATAACCACCAGGTGTAGTAGTAAAACTACCCTTTTCATACATAATCATTCTTGAACTTGCTGTATCAATAATACCTACAGAAGATACCGGATATAATCCATCTCCACCCCAACTGTTTGTGTTATTTGATTCATTAACAGTTGTATAGTTTTCTTGATTGATTGAAACTGTATCTGACCATCTAACACCATCTAATGATAATGCTAAACCATCAATCGCAGCTATTTGAACATCAAAACTTGATACATTAACCGTTTTCATACCAATAAACCATGCATAAGTACTAGTTGATAATAATAATGCCATAACCGCACATATAATTACCATTCTTCTTGCACGTTTAATATGTTTGTTGTTTCTCTTCTTCATAAAAATCCTCTTTCCTAACTCTCTATATGTTCTGAATTGAAATTCATTGAAATTTTTATTTCTCCACCTAAAATATTATCATTGCATTCAGGATCAGAGCCCTCAATCCACAAAACTACAGTATATTTATCAATATCACCAGGATTAAGACCATAATTACCATCGAAAGCAACTAATTTATCTTCCAAAAACGGTGTTGTATTAGTTTCAGGTAAATCTCTTGCAGACATCTTAGCATAAGTAGTTTGTTCATCATTTTTATAGACACGTATTCTTACGGCCTCATCTACATTTTTTATAACATCATCAATAACTATTTCACTATAGTAATTAGCGGTTTCACTTCCCGTATTTTCAACAAAGAATGTATACGCTAAATAATTAGGACCATTATGTGAACCACCCTCAGATTCATTTATATCTTCAGGTAACCATCTATATGACACATTATCAAATGTATCTGGAGATTCAGCAAATAACTCTGAACGATAAACTTTATAATTCTTATCGTCATAAATTATTAATCCTTTTTCATAATATAGGTTTTTATCTAATGTTATACTAAAATTACTTCTATTATAAATAATACCAACAACAAAATATAAGATAATTAGTAATAATAGGATAAGTAATAAAATAATTTTAACTATTCTTTTGACCTTTTTTTCTTTTTTTAATTTCGCAGTTGTAAGTGTTAAATTTTTATCGCTCATGCTATACATACCCCTTTATATCCTATATATATAAAAGTTATACACCCTCTATGATATTTTTTTACAATACAACTATATTATAGCATAAGACGACAAAAAGTCAACATTATTTACATAATTTTATACTTATTTAATAAGAAAAAAAGATATATTAAAATATCTTATTCCACTATCTCATTATCAGAAAATTTTATGTCAAAAAACTTCTTAGATGCAAGTAAATCACACATATGAACAAATTGCTCATATTTATTTCTAGGTAAAGGCATCATAACATTACCATTAAAATCTCTATTAAATGGACCCATATGAGCTTCTATCATCCCACATAATAATTCTAATTCTTCATCAGTTAAAGTTAATTTATCTTTATTATCTTTAATTAATTTAGCCGCAATCATAGGATGATTAACTAAAGTATATTTACCCTTTGTTAAACCATACTTACAACTATCATGCATAATTAATCCAATTATAACTAAATCCTTTTCAATATCAGTATATCCTTTACATAAACATTCATCAGAAAGTATTTCATACGCTATTCTAACAGCAGCTTTAGTATGTCTTACTAATCCACCATCTCCTTGAGCAAATGAAGGATGATATTTACCAGTAGATGATGCAGGTACCTCATAAAAATAATCCGGTATCATATTAATCATTCTTCTACTATTTTCTAATATTCTGCTATCCTTAATATAACTTAATTCTTTAACAAATATCGTTTCTTTATTTACCATAATAATCAACTCCTATAAAATCACATAATATACTATTTGATACATATATTAAATCATTATTAATCTTAATATTAACTCCATCATCAACTAATTTATTTTCACTAATTAATTTATTAACAATATCTATCTTATTAATATCTAATTTATATTTAGAATTAAATTCATCTTTATTTATTCCATCTATTTTTCTCAATCCTAATATAAATGCATTTTCTACTATTTCATTATCACTTAATATATCACTATCTAATCTATAATTACCATTAATATATTCTTTAATATTTCTAGTATTCATATATCTAATATTATCTATATATCCACCAGAACCTAATCCAAATCCATAATAATTATCATTATTCCAATAAGTTAAATTATGCTTTGACTCATATCCACTCTTACCAAAATTACTAATTTCATAATGTTTATAATCACTTAATTCATTAATAATTAAATCATACATTTCTCTATCTAATTCAGGATCAATATTAGATACCTTATTATATATTACAGTATGAGGTTCTATTATAAGTGAATAAGTAGATATATGAGGTATATCTAATTTCTTAAACTCTTTTATATCATCCATAAGTTCATCTAACGTTTGATTAGGAAAAGCATACATCAAATCTACACTTATATTATTAAAATATTTCTTACTTAATTTTATACCTTTTATTATATCATCTCTAGTATAATTTCTACCCATAAACTTTAAATATTTAGGATTAAATGTTTCAACACCTATACTTAATCTATTTACACCATTATTTTTTAATAATTCTAATAATTCTATATTAATATTTTCTATATTACATTCAAAAGTAAATTCTATATTTTTATATTTAAATATTTTTATAATATCAAATAATTCATTTAAACTATCCATAGAAAGTGATGAAGGAGTACCACCACCAATATATATAGTTTCTACTACTTCACCTTTATAATTAGATTCTATTTCTTCTCTCAAACTAACTAGATATTTATCTATCCATTCCTTATTATGATACAGTTTACAAAAATCACAATAAGTACATATAGTTTTACAAAAAGGAATATGTATATAAATAGATTTCATATAACCACCAATTAAATTATATCACATTTGCATTTATTTTTATTTATATTATAATAATATATCCAAGAGGGATAATATGGAAACTATAAAATTACATAACAGTGATTTAACCACTACTAGTGATAAACTAAAAGGTTGCGAAGGAACATTATATGTATACGGCGACGTTTTAATAAAAGTGTTTTTTGATAAAACTAAAGTAGAAAATAAAACTCATAAAATAGATTTAATGTATAAAACAAAAATTGGTAAAATTAGACCAATCAATTTAGTCGAAATAAATGGTAGTATCATTGGATATACAATGCCATATTTAAAAGATTATCACCAATTTAATTCAAACACAATGACCAAAGAAGAAAAAGAGATTGTATTAAGAAAACTTAAAACTAAATTAGATGAATTCCATAAAGAAGGAATTATATATGGTGATTTAAATAATGGTAATGTTTTAATAAACCATGACTTAGACGTTGAATTATGCGATATCGACAACGCCTCTATAGCAGGATTAGATTTTGATATAATGGGTGATATGGGTAAAGGTTATTTAAAAAAATTCGGTATATGTGAAAACTTTGATGAATATATGTATTATTTATACGCAGCAAGTGTAATGCATAATATTAATCCAATAGCTATATTAAGTTATATGAAAGTATTTACAGATGAATTTAAAAAATATAATGAAAACTATAAAGAAATAATTAAAAATTATATTAACTTAAATAGAAAAGAATTTAAACCACTTATAAGACTTTAATAAAGTCTTTTTTTAATATAAAAAGAGGATTACTCCTCTTCCATAGAAAGTATAGATAAGAATGCTTCTTGAGGTACTTCTACACTACCTACTTGTTTCATTCTCTTCTTACCTTCTTTTTGTTTTTCCAATAATTTTCTTTTTCTAGATACATCCCCACCATAGCATTTAGCAAGTACATCTTTTCTAACTGCTCTTATATCAGCTCTCGCGATTGCTTTATTACCAATAGAAGCTTGTACGGGAACTTGGAACTGTTGTCTAGGAATTAATTTAACTAAGTTATTAACTATAGCTTTACCTCTATTATAAGCAAAGTCTTTATGAACTATCATAGATAATGCATCAACTACTTCACCGTTTAATAGAATATCCATCTTAACTAAACTACTACTCTTATATCCAATTAATTCATAATCAAATGAAGCATATCCTTTAGTAGATGATTTTAACTTATCAAAGAAATCATACACTATTTCAGATAAAGGTATTTCATAATGTATATTTACTCTTGTAGGAGTAACATATTCCATTGCTACATAATTACCTCTTTTATCTTGACATAATTTCATAACCGCACCTATATATTCAGAAGGAACAAATATATTAGTTCTAATATAAGGTTCTTTTATATCCTTAATCTTTTCTCTTGTAGGCATATTAGATGGATTATCTATCATTAATGTAGTACCATCTGTCATATCAACTTCATATATAACTGAAGGAGCAGTCGCGATTATATCTAAATTAAATTCTCTTTCTATTCTCTCTTCTATAATATCCATATGAAGTAAGCCTAAGAAACCACATCTAAAACCAAATCCTAATGCTTCGGATGTTTCAGGTTCAAATTCTAATGAAGCATCATTTAATTTTAATTTATCTAAAGCATCTCTCAACATTGGGAACTTAGATGATTCTAACGGATATAATCCAGAGAATACCATAGGCTTCATTGGTCTATATCCTTTTAAAGGTTCAGATGCTTCCTTACCTTCTATAGTAATAGTGTCTCCGACTTTAACATTACTAATATCTTTGATACTACCACATATATAACCAACTTCACCAGCTACTAATTTATCCTTTTTAACTTCATGAGGAGTACTGATACCTAACTCAACTACATCATAAGTCGCGCCTGTAGCCATCATCTTCATCTTGTCACCCATTTTTATAGAACCATTTACAATTCTAGCTAAGGCAACAACACCTCTATATGAATCATAATAACTATCAAATATTAAAGCTTGTAAAGGTTTATTTTTATCACCTTTTGGAGATGGAATTCTTTCTACTATAGCATCTACTAATTCTTTAATACCAACACCAGTCTTAGCAGAACATAATATAATTTCATCTTCGTCAAACCCTATCTCCGCTAATTCCTTTTTAACCTTTTCTGGATCAGCGTTAGGTAAATCTATTTTATTAATAACCGGAATTATAGTTAAATTATTATCTAAAGCTTGATACAAAGTAGCAAGTGTTTGAGCTTCAATTCCTTGTGCTGCATCAACTACTAATATTGCGCCTTCACAAGCCGCTAAACTTCTAGATACTTCATATGTAAAGTCAACATGACCTGGAGTATCAATTAAATGTAATATATAATCTTGATCATTATACTTATATTTTAATTGAACTGCATTTAATTTAATTGTAATTCCTCTTTCTCTTTCTATATCCATACTATCAAGTAATTGTTCTTTAGCTTCCCTTTTTGTTACTGCACCAGTAATTTCTAGTATTCTATCAGCTAAAGTACTTTTACCATGATCTATATGTGCAATTATAGAAAAGTTTCTAATGTTTTCTTGATTCATGCCTATCACCCTCTATAAGCCCCATCATCATACCTGTTAATATATAATAATAAGGCATCACATAAATAACATTAATATTAAATATACCTTGTATATTATAACCTATTAATCCAAATAATAAAAGATAAACATACTTATTTTTACTTTTTATACCTTTTACTAAAACAACTATCATCCATGATATATAAACTATAAAACTAAATATACCAGTTTCAGCTACAATATTTAAATATATATTATGTGCTTTATCTATTACCCAATAACCTATTTCATCATCATCCATTGCGGATAAATAATAAACATTTAAATTATCTATACCAGAACCCAACCATATATGATTATCCCTTAATATATATTTGATAACTTCCTTAGCAACTATAAATCTAGATGATCCAAGTTCATTATTTACTGTAACAGATGTAGTATCTGAAACATTAGATACCTCTTCTTGAATATCAACATAATTTTCTTTATGAAATTTATCTTTTATATAATTAATTATTATATTAATATCACCTGATAAAGTATAGTGTTCTTCTACTTCTAATCCATATATATTTTTATTTACATAAATAACACTATAATTAACCATACCATACATACTTATAAATATTATTAATAATATAATAACTTTCTTAATCAAATCTTTTCTTTTTATTAATATATATATAATTATAAATATAAATAGTAATACAAAAATATAAAATGGACCACTTGATTGACTTAATAATAACCCAATAAATAATATTACATTACTAATCTTATAAAATTTACTATCACTTATAAATAATGATATAAATAAACTTAATGATAAGAATAACAACATATATGTACCAAAGAAATTAGGATTACCTTGAAAACCATATCCCATATGTCCATAGTATTTATAAGAAAACATATTCATAGGTAAATATACTTGAATAATAGAATACACTGTACTTATAATCGCATATATTATAAATATCTTAATTATCTTCATAACATCTTCTTTATTATTTATAGATTTTGATGATATATATATTAAATAATACATAATCAAAGTTAATAATCCGTCATGTCTACCATCACTACCAAGTATAGATAAGAAAATATTACTTGAAAACATAGTAGATATTAATACTATAAATAAATATATAGTTAATAATATAAAATCAATACTATTTTTATGATATTTATTTTTAATATTATAAATAAATATATATAAATAAGGTATTAAGAATACTAAATATATACCATTAAATATATTCTCTCCCATACTACTTCTAGTTATCTCAATAATGTATTTTGGAATAAACATAAATAGCATAGAAATATAGATAATAAAAATAGTAAATCTATCAATATACTTTTTATCAATATTTAATTTAAATACACCATTTAATATATCTACCATATTATCACCATAACAATTATATCATAGCAAACAAAAAAAGTGTTATAAAACACTTTTAATTTCGACTAGTCGTTTGCTTGAGCCCCACCTGTTGAAGTATAATCATAATGTTTTGTCCAATCAGATCTTGTACAGTTTGAAGCACTTGTAACGATACCATTGTTGATATTATAACTATCACATACAATTGTATCATTTGATGGTACACTAACAGTTAAGTTAGCTTGAGTGATGTTAGTATTATCCATAAAACCAATATCCTTACCTTCATTGAAAGCTGCAGAAATAATTGCATATTCAATATTATCGATATGTCCTTCTACTGAACGAGCGTTTGCAGAGTTACGAGCTGAAGCAATGATATTTGATACGATTGGAGTAACGATCAATGCAATGATAGCTAAAATAACGATAACTGCAAGTAATTCGATTAAAGTAAATCCTTTCTTATTCATATATTCTCACCACCTTACTCTACTATACCTAAATATTATCACATATATAGTAAAAAAGTCAACATTTATACCCCTATTTTTAAAAAATTGACAAAAAAATGGGATAACATTTATATTATACCCATTTTATTTAAAATATTACTTTAATAATTCAGCTAACTTAATTTTTTCTTCTTCTAGTTTTTGTCTATCCATTTCAACTATATTAGCTGGTGCTTTATTAACGTAGTTTTCATTAGATAAAAGTTTTTCTCTTCTTTGAATAGAATCTTGTAATGCTTTTATTTGACTTTCCTTTAAAGCCTTATCTTCATCTGTTTCAACTTTTTCAAAATATATAGTTGCTTTAATATTTTTTGAGAATACATTATATGATTTAATATCTAATGGTGAATCAATAATATATTCATCTAATTTAAGCATCTTTTTAACTAAATCATTACCTTCATACATAACTTTCATTTCTTTAGTTATATTATTTTCAGCTTTAATATTTCTAAATGATTTAATGAATTCAATTGAATCATCAATAATTTCTTTTTCTGCTTTAAAGATAAATTTCTTATCATATGAAGGATAACTAGAAATCATAATTGATTCAGCTTCTTTAATTGGTAACATTCCATATATTTCTTCAGTTACATATGGCATAAATGGATGTAACATCTTAAGTATACCAGTTAATATATAACATAATACTGATTTAGTAGTATCACTATTTATATTAAATTTACTAAACTCAATATAATTAGAACAGAATTTATCCCATGTAAATTCATAGATAACATTACCCGCGTTATTGAATTCATATTTATCCATAAATTTAGTTACATCATGAATACATTTTTCATATTCAGTTAAAATCCATTTATCTTCATCTTTTAAATCATCAAAATTATATTCTTTTAATCCTTCAATATTCATTAAAGTAAATCTAGATGCATTCCAAATCTTATTAATATAATTCCAAGTAGATTTAATCTTTTCTTCATCAAATCTCATATCAGTACCAGGTGCAACATCAGTAGCTAAATAATATCTTAATGCATCTGCACCATATAAAGATACCATATCAAATGGATCAATACCATTTCCTAATGATTTACTAAATTTTCTACCTAATTTATCTCTTATTAAACCATGAATTAAACAATCTTTAAATGGTCTTTTACCAAGTAATTTTTCACCTTGGAAAGTCATTCTATTAACCCAGAAAGGAATAATATCATAACCAGTCACTAAACAACTATTAGGATAATATTTTTCTAATAATTTAGTATTTTCAGGCCAACCTAATGTCGCGAATGGCCATAACGCACTTGAAAACCAAGTATCTAATACGTCATTATCTTGAATCCATCCTTCACCTTGAGGAGCTTCCATACCTACATATACTTCATCACCCTTATACCAAGCAGGAATTCTATGACCCCACCATAATTGTCTTGATATACACCAATCATATGTAATTTCCATCCAGTGATTCATTGTCTTTTCATATCTAGCTGGTACAAAGTTAACCTTTTCATCTTTCTTCTTTTGAGTAGCTAATACTGTATCCGCTAAAGGTCTCATCTTAACAAACCATTGTTTTTTAACCATTGGTTCAACCATAACACCAGTTCTTTCAGAGTGACCTACTTCATGAACTAATGGTTCTACCTCTAATAATAAACCTTGTTCTTCTAAATCTTTTAATACTGCTTCTCTTGCAGCTTCCCTAGTCATGCCTTGATATTTTTCTGGAACATTACTATTCATAGTTGCATCATCATTCATGATAACAATTCTTTCTAAGTTATGTCTATTACCAACTTCAAAGTCATTAGGATCATGAGCTGGAGTAATCTTAACTACACCAGTACCTTTTTCCATATCAGCATGTTCATCAGCAATTACTGGAATTGGTTTATTCATAATAGGTAAAATAACATTTTTGCCTATATATTTTTGATAACGAATATCTTTTTCATTAACCGCTACTGCAGTATCACCAAATAATGTTTCTGGTCTTGTTGTAGCTACATCTAAATATTCATCAGTACCTTCTACTATATATTTTAAATGATAAAAAGCACTCTTTTCTTCTGAATAAATAACTTCCTCATTTGATAATGCAGTTAAAGCAACTGGATCCCAGTTAATTATCTTTTCACCACGATATATTAATCCTTCATTATAAAAATCTACAAATACTTTTCTAACAGCAGTAGAAAGTCCATCATCTAAAGTAAATCTTTCTTTAGTATAATCTAAAGCTATACCAAGTTTAGCCCATTGTTTTCTAATTATATCACCATGTTCATGTGTCCAATCCCAACAAGCCTCAATAAACTTATCTCTACCATATTCATACTTATCAATACCTTGATCTTTTAATCTTTTAACTACTTTAGCTTCAGTAGCTATAGCCGCGTGATCCATACCAGGTAACCATAAAGTATCATATCCTTGCATTTTTTTAAATCTAATTATGATATCTTGTAATGTAACATCCCATGCATGTCCTAAATGTAATACCCCTGTAACATTAGGTGGAGGTAAAACAATTGAAAATTGTGGTTTAACACTTTCTTCATCACATTTAAAATATCCTTTTTCTAACCATGTTTCATATTTTCCTTCTTCAACTTTCTCATGGTCATATTTTGTATCTAACATTGTATCCTCTCCTTTATATAATTAATCATATTATTTTGTAATTCACTTAAATCTTCATGTGAATATATTTCTATCGTATTAATTTTGTTTTCAATTATTTTATTATCTAATATTAGTTGATATGAATATTTATAATTAACATCAAATGTAAACGCGAGTAATCTTAAAGTTGCATCTATTTCACTGCCATTACACATACGATTAGGTACCATTTTATGTTGCATTAAAGTATCAACTATTTCTTTATTAACCTTTCCTTCTTTTGTAATAATACCTTGTTCTTTCATAATATCAATTTTATCAGCATCTCTTACTATCTTACATGCGACTAATTCTTTTGAAGTTAATTCTCCTTCAATTTGATATTTATTATGAATCTTACAAGCTTTCAATACTATATTTTTATCTTCATCACTTAAATTCATCTTATCAATTAACTCATCTTTTAATATTTCATATGATTTATCTCCATGATCAAATGATTTCGCGTCTTCATAAGTCTTATATAAAGTCCACTGTAAGAACCTAGACACATCATGGAATAAACAAGCGATTGATACTATATAAATATCATGTTCACTTAAATTAAGTGATTTAGCTATATCCTTACCATATTCATAGACTCGATATGAATGATGAAATTTTCCCATAATAGGATCAATAGTTAAATCATACTTTTTCGCATATTCATTAAATATAGCCATTATATCTTGCATAATATCACTTCCTAACCAATAAAAAAATCACATCCTATAAGGACGTGATTACGTGGTACCACCTTAATTCATCTATTACTAGACCTCTAAACAATAACGCGTTTAAACGTAATATCCTATTTACTTAGATATCAAACTCCAAAGCTACCTTCAAATATACTCTATAAGAACCTTACACCAAATAGTTCCTCTCTTTATATATTATATATTTTACTCCTCTTCATCAAAGTCATTAGATGTATTATAGTACTTTTAATCATTAAAATCAACTATTTTGTAGTATAAACTAAACTACTAATTCTAATATATCCATTACCATTTTTTCTACAATTTATAGTAGCTGTATCATTAGTACATGTAGAATCATAATATGAAGTATTACTTACATCTGAACCGAAACTATACGTATTACTAGATGATATCAATATATTATTCATATCACTATCAGACGCGACAATAGTATTACCAGAATTATATCCATCTCTACTTCCTACTTTACTACCACCTACATTAATATATAATATAGTTCTTTCAGATAAAGTAATATAACCTGATGCATATACTCCTGATGCACCTACTGTTTCACCACCCCAGGTTTCTAATTTATAAATACCTGGTTCTAACATTACCTTTTCTACCTTAGAAGTATAATCATAATTAGTAACTAAAGCATTCGCACCAGTAACTAATGTCTTAGTAAAATCAGTTACCAATGAACCTCTATTTGTAATACGATAATTAATAGTATCACCACTTAAAGTATTAGTAATATCATAACCATATGGTGATATTACAAACGAATTATAATCAATAGTACCATAATTAGAAGCACCATCTACTACATTTATATTATCAAAATCAGCAACATAATAAGGTATAGATGTAGTATCTACATTACCTGCTACTGTATTAAGCGCATTTTTCTTAATTTTATTTAATGTATTACCACGAGTTATTAATATTGATAAAGTTGAAAATACAACTAATAAAAATATAAGTAATATACCATAGATAACACTTGTGATTGCATAACCCTTATTATTCATATAATCACCTACTATAACAATTATATAATAATAACTTTAAAAAAACAATGTCATAACCTACACATTTAATATAACTAAAAATATAATATATTAGGTGATATTATGTGTAATAACTGGTTTAATAGACGTGGTAAATGGTTTTTAGGATTATTCGCCTTTTGTATCCTTTTCTTATACCAAATTATAATCGCATTTTTAGTAGTAACTAGATTTAGTTTATTCCTAGTATTTGTTTTTTGGTTTCTTATATTATTTTGTATATTTAAGATAATTTGGTAAGTAATTTTATCATATTTCTAATTTTTATACACATATTATAATTACTCCCATCAAACTCTATTTTATCAGGTAAAGAAAGTAAAATTATTAATAAATCTCTTTCATCATCACTTAAAGGATTAATCTTTTCATATCTTTTCAATAATTCTTCAAAATTAAAATTAATATTATTTTTATATAATTTATATAAATCAAAAACCGGTATATCTATTTTAGATTTATCCCAACTGATTAAATAAGGTCTATCATTTCTAATAAAATGCGATAAATCCAAATTATTATGTAATACAACTAATCGTTTCTTATTTTTATCTTTTACTTTCTTATACCATTCATCTATTCTATCATTACAAATTGATAAAGATTTATATATATTAGATATATTTATAGAAAGTGTATATTCAGCTGGACTCATAAATACCTTACTTTCTATTACAGCCATAAGATCATTATAATAACTATATAAGTATTCAATGTTGTTTTTAATATCTTCATATATATCAGTATAATCATCTATTGATGCATCCTGATAATATGTAGTTTTACTGTGTAAAAGTCCTACTAAATCAACCATGTCATCTAATTTCTGTTCTATAGGCATATCTACCGAATCGATATATTCCATCATCACATATGAATCATTATCATCACTTATTATTCTAGGATAATAATCAAAATCTCTTGAATCTAGATATTTAAATATATCTAGATTATTATTATTTTTAAATACTACCTTACCATTATCTGTATCTACTATTGTAACATTACCTTTAGTTGTATATTTAGCCGCAACTAAACCATATTTTTTTAATTCATCATTAACCCTTAACATATGGAATAATTACTTTATCCCCTATTTTTAAATCATTTAAATCATTATACTCACTTAATATATCTTTATCTACATTATACTTATTACATATACTATCTAAATTATCATTTTCCCTAACAATGTATACTCTATAATTTACATAGTTATCTTTTGTCTCTAGATCATTAAATAATGATTTTTTTATATCATCAGATGTAATACTAACATCATTTATATTAATATCAGTATCTACATTAGTAATATTAATATCATCTATCATACTTAAATCTAGATTATTATCATTTATTAAATCATTCATATCTTCATTCCTTTCATATAATATTTCCTTTACATTATCAACAATAACTTCGATATTAATAGCTAAAACTTTATCATTGATAATCTCATAATAAAAATCATTTATATCTATACTAGCAGCACTTATATCATAAGTTTCATCAATATCTATTGTAAAAGGTATATTATACTTAAAAGGTAAAGTATTAATACTAGTTTCAGTTATTCTATATTCACCACTAACAATAAAATCACCTGATATAATATTATTATTTTTACCTAAAGTATTTTCTAAAGATATACTAGTTATTTCATATATATTAGAATCAAATACTATTTCTT
>JAEEGK010012665.1_pt1 | contig 19133 bp, 10 predicted proteins | sample 8958771 | NCBI WGS metagenome assembly JAEEGK01 (sample SAMN16246547, study PRJNA631951) | gut metagenome | biome: gut microbiome; feature: rumen; material: SC-attached | host: Bos | place: Iran: Karaj | collected 2018-10
GCCCTCATCTCCAACTTCTACGGCCGTGCCGGCTATGTCTATCTGCACAACGGAGAGGTGGGCAGTATTACCTTCATCGGAACAGTTTCTCCTGCCGGCGGTAACTTGAAGGAACCTGTGACGGAGAACACCAAGAAGGTTGCACGCTGTTTTTACGCTTTGGAGCAGGATCGTGCAGATAAGAAACGCTATCCTGCTGTAAACCCAATTGACTCATACTCAAAGTATCTTGAATATCCTGAGTTTGCTGAGTATATTTCTAAAAAGATTAATGACGAGTGGATACCAAAGGTATTGGCATTGAAGACCCGCATGCAGCGAGGAAAGGAAATTGCAGAGCAAATCAACATTCTCGGTGATGACGGTGTACCAGTAGACTATCATGAGACATTCTGGAAGTCAGAAGTTATCGATTATGTCATCCTTCAGCAGGATGCGTTCGATGAGATTGATGCTGTTACTTCTTTGGAGCGTCAGGAAGAGATTCTGAACCTGGTGACAGAGATATGTGAGATTGACTTTAAGTTCGACAACTTCCTTGATGTCGTGGATTACTTCAAGAAGATGATTAACCTGTGCAAGCAGATGAACTACTCACAGTATAAGAGCGAACAGTACTACGACTACATCAAGCAAATCGAAGCAATGTTATAAGAACTATGGCACAAGCATTTCAAAAAGTATATACACAGATCAGTCAGATTACCAAGGCCACCTGCTCTCTGAAGGCTACAGGCGTTGGTTATGACGAACTGGCAACCATCAACGGCAAACTGGCCCAGGTGGTTAAGATTATGGGTGACAATGTTACCCTGCAGGTGTTCGAGGGTACAGGTGGTATCCCCACTAATGCCGAGGTGACATTCCTGGGTAAGTCTCCTTCGCTGAAGGTCAGCGAGCAGTTGGCTGGACGTTTCTTCAATGCATATGGTCAGCCCATCGATGGCGGACCAGAGATTGAAGGTAAGGAAGTTGAGATTGGCGGTCCCAGTGTAAACCCCGTGCGTCGTAAGCAGCCCAGTGAGCTGATCGCAACGGGTATCGCTGGTATCGACCTGAACAACACATTGGTTTCCGGTCAGAAGATTCCTTTCTTTGCAGACCCCGACCAGCCCTTCAACGAGGTAATGGCTATGGTGGCCATGCGTGCCAAGGCTGATAAGATTATCCTGGGTGGTATGGGTATGACCAACGATGACTATTACTTCTTCCGCAACACCTTCTCTAACGCTGGTGCTTTGGATCGTATTATCTCATTCATCAATACTACCGAGGACCCTGCTGTAGAACGACTGTTGATTCCTGATATGGCATTGGCTGCAGCAGAGTACTTCGCTGTTGAGAAGCATGAGACAGTATTGGTACTGCTGACCGATATGACCTCTTATGCCGACTCACTGAGTATCGTTAGCAACCGTATGGACCAGATTCCTTCTAAGGACTCTATGCCCGGTTCTCTGTATTCAGATTTGGCAAAGATCTACGAGAAGGCCGTTCAGTTCCCCGAGAGCGTAGGCGGTGGTTCTATCACCATCATTGCCGTAACAACATTGAGCGGTGGCGATATCACACATGCAGTTCCTGATAATACAGGTTATATCACTGAGGGTCAGCTCTATCTGCGTCGTGACAGCGATGTAGGTAAGGTTGTTATTGACCCATTCCGCTCACTGTCTCGTCTGAAGCAGTTGGTAGCTGGTAAGAAGACACGTAAGGACCACTCTCAGGTGATGAATGCAGCTATCCGTCTGTATGCTGACGCTGCTAACGCTAAGACCAAACTGGAGAACGGTTTCGACCTTACAGATTATGATAACCGCTGTCTGGACTTCGCCAAGGATTATTCAAGCAAGTTGTTGGCTATCGATGTGAACCTGAACACCGAGGAGATGCTCGATGTGACATGGGAACTCTTCCGCAAGTACTTCAAGTTGGAAGAGGTGAATATCAAGAAGGAGTTCACGGATATCTACTGGAAATGATAGACTGTTATAGCGTTACTGTTGCGCTATAAAAGGTAAAAGCAATATTAGGCGGGTGGCAATGGAGCCATCCGCCTTTTTTTTGTTGGCAGTAAATAATACTATGAAAGCGATATTGTAACAAAAATGTAACTTCTTTTATAACAGGATTTTGCGGTTTCTGTATATATTTGCATGCAAAATATCAAAACTAATACATATATGACAATTAAAATTGTTTGTACACTACTTGGCTCGCTGGCTTTACTTATATATGGTATGAAAACCATGAGTGAGGCTCTGCAGAAGATGACGGGCGCTGGACTGCGCCATGTGCTGGCTCGAATGACATCCAATAGGTTGTCAGGAATGATAACTGGAGCTTTTGTGACATGTGCAGTACAGTCCTCCTCTGCCACAACTGTGATGACGGTTTCGTTTGTGTCTGCAGGTATGTTGACGTTAACACAGGCCATCAGCATTATCATGGGTGCAAATATCGGTACGACGCTGACGGCTTGGATTATATCGCTAGGTTATAACGTCGATTTGACGAATGTGGTATTTCCTGCATTTGTGGTGGGTATGTTGCTCATCTACAAGAAGCGACACCGTGTGGTGGGCGACTTTTTGTTTGGCTTGGCCTTCTTGTTCTGGTCGTTGGTTATGCTGAGCAATGTAGGAAAAAGCATGGACTTGGCTCATAATGCTGATGTAGTGGCGTTCTTTTCTTCGTTCGATACAGACAGCTACATAACGATTCTTGTTTTTCTTGTTGCCGGCACAATTATTACGTGTATTGTGCAGTCATCATCGGCAGTTGTGGCTATTACCATCCTGCTATGCTCTACGGGGGTGTTGCCAATTTATCTCGGTATAGCTTTGGTAATGGGTGAAAACATCGGAACTACAGCAACGGCTAATCTGGCGGCACTTGGTACGGGTTTAGCAGCTCGTCGGGCGGCGTTGTCTCATCTGTTATTCAATGTATTCGGAGTTTGTTGGGTTCTCTGTGTCTTTTATCCGTTTGTCAATACGGTATGTAGTTTTGTTGGCTATGACCCAACAATGCCAGAACAAACGGAGCGTCTGCCCGTTGTGTTGGCATTGTTTCACACATGTTTCAATGTGCTGAATACGGCTCTCCTGCTGCCTTTTGTTCCGCAAATGGAACGGGTTGTATGTCGTTTGATGCCAGAACGTAATGACAAGAAACGCGAAGTCGTAGCCTTGCACTACATTGATGGCGGTGTGATGACAACTCCCGAAATATCAGTTCTTCAGGCGCAGAAGGAAGTCGTTCATTTTGCAGAACGCATGCAACGCATGTTTGACCTAACATGTGTTTTGCTTGATGAGAAAGATGAGAAAGATTTTGAACGGCAGTACGCGCGTATCGAAAAGTATGAGCAGATTGCAGATAATATGGAACTGGAGATTGCCAGTTATTTGGAGAAGATTGGCAATGAACACTTATCTGATGAAACAAAAAGTAAGATCCGTGACATGCTCCGTCAGATCGGAGAGTTGGAGTCTATAGGTGATTCCTGCTATAAGATGGCTTGTGTCCTGCAGCGCCTTAGGCGGGTACGCGAGGACTTTGCATCCCAGCAGTATGATAATCTGCATGAGATGCTGCGACTGGTAAACGAGGCAATTACACAGATGATGGTTGTTGTAAGTGGTCGACGTGAAGACTTAAGCATAGATACCTCGCGGGAGATTGAGCACGACATCAACGCACTGCGTGATCAGTTCAAAGCCGAGATTATACGTAATGCAGGTAATCAGGGGCATTCCTATGCCATAAGTACAGTTTATAGTGATATTATTGCAGAATGTGAGAAACTTGGCGACTATGTGATGAATGTTGTCGAGGCCCGCCTTGGCAAGCGCTACCTCAGTTTCCGTGGTTTGCAAGTTAATCTGGATCGTAAGATTGTTACTGTTGACGGACAACCTGCTAACCTTACCCGTACAGAGTTCGCCTTACTTTGTTTTCTTCTTTCCAATCGTGAGATTGTTCTCTCACGACAGCAACTTATGGATAGCATTTGGGAGGATGTTGTCGTCACCGACCGCACGATAGATGTTCATATCACCCGCCTCCGCAAGAAACTAGGTCCTTACGCTAGTCACATTATCAGTCGTCAAGGCTTCGGATACATGTTTGAAGTAGAATGATGTGTCTTGGTATGTTTTTTATTTCCCAAAAAGGAATTTCCCCAACGGTTTGCTGGTATGCAGTATCTGACTGATTAGCAGACAGAACGCCAGTACGGGAATAGCTACTGTGATGGAACAGAAGATGTCCAGCAGGAAGTTGGGGTGATTCAAGTTCAACCATTTTCCTACGAATGGAAGGGAAGGTATAAGCAGGAAATGCAGCAGGTAAATATCCAGCGTTCGCACTCCGGCATATTGCATGACCTTGCCAAGGGGACGTTCCTGACGGAACCAACTCTGGCAATGGCGGAAGAACATCACCACCATCAGCAGCAAGGCGTACATGGCCACGGTGCGGGGTAGATTAGTCCATGCAAACTTCATGGTATGCCAGCGGAAAATGTCGGCACAGCATATCACTGCCAGGGTAGCTACCAGTGGGAAGAACCATACGCTGTCAAAGAGCTTTTGTACTCTGTCCCAGTATCGGTGTACAATGTTACCTAAGAGGAAGAATTGCATGAACTTGATGGTCTGCACAAAACTTGTATAGGCATAGATAGGTTCCTGGTGATATTTAAAGACCTTAGGTAAGTACAGTGTTTCGTATGCAGCGATGCTTAATAGCCATACGCTTACCCAAAGGACCAGTGAAAGTTGAGAGCTGAGAGCTGAGAGTTGAGAGTTTTTTCTTGCGGCTTTCTCAATTAGTTTTTTTAGATAATATTCAATGATGCTGATGACGTAGTAAATCAGGAACATCTGCAGCAAGACCCACGTGAACCAGTACCCACTTTTGGTTGGACTTTTAAGGGCATTCATAAGGCCGTCCCAAAATGTGCTGTTGGTCTTAAATATTATAAAGATGCACAGGAAGATTACAGCGGGGATTATCTGTACATGCAATTTCTTGCCCACCAGGGGTAGGGTGTTGCGGAGGTTCCAGACGAAATTTGTCTTGTAAGCCAGGAATCCGCTCACGAAGAAGAATAGGGGCATTCTGAACAATACCAGAAAGGGGAGGGCGGCACTGGTCTTCTCGTTCTCACCAAACCCAAACTGTGCCACATGATATGCTACTACCAGCAGCATGGTAAAACCTCGCATGGCGTCCAGCCACTCTATTCGCTTTTTCAATTCATAATTCATAATTCACAATTCATAGTTGCCTTCTCCCTCGGGGGAGTGGGGACCATTCTTCACTCTTCACTCTTCACTTTAAAAGTTGGGCCACTTCCCTTCCACACTGTTCTACGTTATAATATTTCTCTGCCAGGAGTCTACCTTTACGTCCCATCTCCTTGGCCTCCTCAGGGTGACTGATGATATATTGGATGGCACGTTCCCAACCTGCTGTATCGTATGGTTCCATATAGATACCGCATCCTTCAGCCTCCAAGTCCATTGGCATCTGCGGATTGCGGGTGCAGAGAATGGGTATCCCCAATGCCATAGCCTCTACCACCGTGGTCAGTCCTACTGTGTAGTTGCTGGGTTGGCAGCAGATACATACGCATTGGCTTTGTGCTACCAGCAGGGATAGCTCGTAGGGCATCAGTCGGGTACCGAAGTGCAGGTCAATATTGTCTTTGACCTCCAGATTCCTGAAGGCCTCTTTTTGTTCCTTGGCAGTGTAAAGGGTCAACGGCTGTCCTGTATGGTTGAAGGCTTCTGTCAGCGTTTTGTAATCTCTCAGTTCCTTGCCTGTTGATATGAAGCTCTTCCTTTTTTTGGGGTGGGGGAGGCTGTCATAGAACGCCAGGTCGGCTCCCCAATGCACCATGCTCATGCGGGTAGGATTAGCTTTTTTTGATCGCAAGCTGTCCTGCATCAGTTTCTCCGAGAAGAATATCATATGGTCCATGCCGCGGTAGAAAAGACGGGCCAAAGCTTCGCGCAGGCTGTTTTTTGCTTTTACAATAGGCTGGTGATGCCATACCACAATCCTCTTGCGGTACAGGCCCATGGCATGCAGTAGAATGATGGGTTCAATGCCTCGGGTATGAGTGGCATACAATACATCATAATGTTTGCGGCAAGTCAGAATCTTCCATGTTGCCTTTAGTGTGTCCTGCACTCGTTTGTAGATGTGAATCTGGTCGTGCCAGATAATATCAAAGCCATATTGCTCCAGCTGCAGAGCACCATACAAGAAGTGACCCGGGAATTTCCCCTCCTTCCATTCCCTGACAATTCGCATCGTATCCTGCGTGTGGTAGAAATAGACACGCTTCTTTTCTCCCTCAACAGATGGTTTAGGGCTCTTCCCACTCAGCCAGAATACCCTTTCTATAAATGGAACCAATATGGTACAGATGACAAAGACCAAGACGGTCATTATCATCATATCAGGTACGCTCTTCTTGATGTTGTGTCCCAAAAGGATGGCAATGAAGACATAAAGCATAATCAGGGGATAGTGCCCTATGTAATACACCATGCTGTGTTCGCCAATGTAGCAGATGCCGGGAATACGTCTTACATTTGTAGTCAGCAGCATACCGGATAGTCCTGTCAGTGCCAGCATGGTGTTGAGCATCACTCGCCAGAAGGGGCCTGTAAAGGTGTTGGTTTTCATCTCATATTCGCCATGTAGGAAGATGTTCATACAAACAAATGCAATAACCAGTATGATGCTAAGGATGAGGCCCTTCTTGTTGCCGGTCCTGTCCAGTACCTTGTGCCAGAGCTTTCCTAAATAGAAGAAAAAGGCTCCGCAGAAGACGTTGTTCATCATCCAATATAGCGGATTGCCCTGCTTATACAGCCAGTAACTGATCAGTGGGAACAGGATGATGATAAGATGCAGGTGCCGTACCTTCTCAATGAAATGTACAATGATATAGGAGGCAAAGAAGCAGGGTAAGAACCATAGTGGACTGTTGCCCCATGTGAATCCACCTACCCAGATTCTGAAGGTGTGGAACGACTGCTCTGTGCCTGGGAACCGGCCAGGGAAGGTCTGCATAAAGAATAGGCACACACCGGCACTGATGGCAGCCCATGAGAAGTATGGAATCATCAGGCGTCGGAACTTATCCCAGCAGTAGGCGCGTGAGTTACCCTGCACGCCTTTGTTGAAGTATCCTGCCTTGAAGAAAAAGAAACTCATCAGGAAGAAGCTCCATTCCATAATCAGCTTCCACCATTCTGCTTGCCTCAGTGCCGTTTGGCATACCACATGCAGCGTCACCATACGCAGGATGCAGAGTCCGCAAAGGATGTCAAAGGCGTGATTGCGGAGGCCCCCTCCCTTCCTCCCCCTTTGGGTGAGGAGTTCTTTTTCAGATGCTGTTGCCATATTCATTCTTGTGAATCTGGATTGTTTTTGTGGAATTTCTTCCCTCCCCCAAAGGGGGAGTTGGAGGGGGCTAAATATTCTACCGTTTCTCTCATTATCTTAGCTCCGCTCACCCACATGATGCCGGCATAGAGTACGCCTGCCATGATGATACGGCATACCATCCTGAGCCACATGATGGGGATATCGTTTGTTGCCCACCATGTAAATCCATGAACTATCAGGGTAAACACCAGGAAGGGCAGAATATCCTTCATCGCCTCTCTCCATCGTAGTCCTACCAGTCGTTTTGCCCACCACTGCCATACGCCCAGCCAGGCTATGTTCAGGGAAATAAAGTAGATGACCATAGGCATCAGGCCCTTAGGGTAGAGGAGTAGGAGTCCTGCCCATACGTCTATACAGTTGTGAATGGTGCATATGATGTTGATATCACTTTTTCCTCTACTGATGGTCAGGTTGCTATATAGTGTGGTGATGGGTACAATGGCACCGTGTATGCATAGTATGGCCAGCATTGTCCCGCTTTCAGCCCATTTTTCTTTGCCTACCAGGACAATGAAGTCTTTGGCTATGATGGCCAGTCCAAACATGGCGGGGAAGGTAACGAAGCAGACGAAACGCATCATCTTACGAAACACCTGACGGTATCGTCCGACGTCTTCTCTTACTTGAGTCAATGTGGGTTGTGCTACCCCAGACACCATGCTGTTGATAGTATTCGATGCCATATCGTCCCATCTGCGTGCTGTTGAGTAGATGCCTGCGGTATGTTCTCCGATGTATTTTCCTAACAGGACAGAGAATGCGTGCAGGTTACAGATGTTAACAATGTTCGTAAGCATCAATTTGCTGCTGAACCCGAACATCTTCCAGGCCGGAGCCAGTAAAGTGAAGAGTGAAGAGTGAAGAGTGAAGATTTTTTTATTATGAATTATGAATTGTGAATTATGAATTTTCGGCAGGCTTGGTCGCCATGGCGAGAAAAACCATGCCATGACCTGTGTGACGAAGACAAAGGTAACAGCCTGTGTTACAATAGCCCAATAGGCAAATCCTTTTACAGCCATGATTACGCCTACAATGCCGGAAATAAGCATAGCTGTGAGTGAACAGATGCTGTTCTGCCGCACCATCAGGTGACCAAACAGGTAGGCTCTTTGTACAGTGCCAAGACCAGAGAACAGGAAACCAAGGAAGAGCACCCGAGCTAGTGGGATAAGGTCTTGGTCATGATAAAAGTCGGCAATAAGCGGGGCGCAGAACCACAATATAATATATAGCGAGGCACTTACCAGAAGGTTGAACCAGAAGACGGCATTATATTCCTCGTGCGTTGGTTCCTTACGATTGCAGAGAGCTGCTATGAAGCCGCTCTCCTGCACGGCACTGGCAATGGCGGAGAAAATGTACAATACGGCCACCTTTCCCTGATCGTCAGGGGTGAGGTAACGTAGTAAAACCATTCCAAAAAGGGCAGCAATAAACTGCATCAGTCCGTTGGAAAGGCCGCCCCAGATGAGTCCTTTCGCCGTGCGCTCTTTCAGAGAATTATCATTCATCACGCTACAAATGTACTGACTTTTTACGTAAAACCATGTATTCGCTTTCTTGAAATCTCTTTTTTGCGGTATGATTGCTCCTTTTTTTTGGAAATTAGGTGAAGTTTATTTAATTTTGTGGCCATATTTGAGAAAACGAGTTTAACTCCGAAATTTAATGGCAATAAAGTTTCAATACAATAAGACCTCCCTTCAGCAGATCGAGAAGAATCTGAAGATGCGCCAGCGTACCTTGCCCATCATCAAGAGCAAGGAGACTGCTTTACGTCTCGAGGTAAAGAAGTGCAAGGAGGAGGCTGATGAACTGGAGCGCCAGTTGCAAAGCCAGATCGCCGGTTACGAGCGTATGTATGCTTTGTGGGGCGAGTTCGATACTTCTTTGGTTAGTCTGAAGGATGTTCACCTGAGTGTTAAGAAAGTGGCCGGTGTACGTGTTCCTGTCCTTGATAACATTGAGTTGGATGTACGTCCCTTTGGACTGTTTAGTGCTCCCAAATGGTATTTTGATGGTATCAACCTCCTGCAGGGCCTGGCCAAGACGGCTGTAGAGCGTGAGTTCGTGTTCGCAAAACTTCATCTGCTTGAGCATGCCCGTAAGAAGACAACCCAGAAGGTGAACCTCTTCGAGAAGGTTCAGATTCCCGGTTTCCAGGAGGCTGTACGCAAGATTAAGCGTTTTATGGAGGACGAGGAGAACCTCTCCAAGTCATCACAGAAGATTCTGAAGTCACTGCAGGAAAAACGTCGTGTTGAAGAAGAAAAGGAGGAAGCCGTATGATTGAGAAAATGAAAAAGCTCACCTTCTTGGTGACAGACAAAGAATATGATTCATTCATTGCCTCTCTTCGTGAGTTGGGCGTGGTACACGTCCAGCAGTTGCAGAAAGGTGCTACCAGTCAGCAGTTACAAGACGGCATGGCGCTGGAACAGCGTTATAAGGCAGCCCTCCAGGCTTTGGAGATTTATGCCAAGACCTATGATGGCATGAAGGTGCCTGTGGTAATGGATGAAAGTACCTCTGCGGAGGCATTGCTGCAGCATATCGAGGATTTGCAGGCAGAGGAGTTGAACCTGCTTCATAACATAGATGCCCTGCAGAAGGATATCAACATGCTGGAGCCCTGGGGCGACTTTGACCCAGCCAGCATCAAGAATCTCTCAGCTGCCAGTGCACAGCAGATTCATTTCTATCGTTGCAGTAGCAAGTTCTTCAAGAACGAATGGGTGGATACCTATTTTGCCACCCCCATCAGCGAACAGAACAAGAGCATATACTTTATCACTTTCAGCGAGGAGAAACCTGACATTCAGGCCGAGGAGATTTTCCTCCCCGCCGGCACGCTGAGCGGTTTTATCGCTGAGCGTAAGGCTGAAGAAGATAAGTTGAACGCTGTACGTGCCGAGTTGCTCTATATTAATGCCAATTCGCGTGAGGAGTTGAATACAGGACTTATCAGTGTGCAGAATGACATCTCCCTCAGCAAGGTTCATCTCAGTGATGAGCGTGTGGCAGGTGATGTGCTTCGCCTGATGATTGGCTGGGTACGTGCCGACAAGACAGAGGCATTGGTTGAGTATCTCGAGAAGGACAAGATCTATTACGAGATGGAAGATCCTGCTTACGAGGATGATGTGCCTGTGCAGATTACCAACGACGGGTACACTCGTCTCTTCGAACCCATCCTGCGTATGTATTCTCTGCCCAGTTATCATGATATTGATCCCTCAGTATTCTTTGCACCCTTCTTTATGCTGTTCTTCGGCCTTTGCTTGGGCGACGGCGGCTACGGCTTGCTGGTCTTCCTGGGTGGTCTTTTCCTGGCGCTGAAGGGGTCTGAGGATACTAAGAGCTACGGTCGACTAGGTATCTGGCTGGGTCTTATGACCATTATCTGCGGCTTGCTTACCGGTACAGTCTTCGGTATTGACCTTACCAAGCAGGACTGGGCAGTATTGGCTCCTGTGAAACCTTACTTCCTGAATGACAATGGTGTAGGTCCCATCTTTGGTTACTCACCTATGATGGTTATCTCCGTTATCATCGGTTTGGTTCAGGTACTGTTGGGTATGGTACTGAAAGGTTGTAAAGCCTGGAAGAACTACGGCTTCGGTTATGCTATCGGTAGCTTCAGTTGGGTAACGGCCCTGTTGTCTGCCATTGCTCTTTATGGCATACCTGCTTGTGGCGTAGCGTTGCCGGAAGTGGTACAGTATATACTCATGGGTCTTATCTGCATCAGCACCATCGGTATCTTCCTGTACAACAATCCCTCAGCTTATAAGAATCCTATTACCGGTCCGCTGTTGAACATTGGCGGTGGTGTATGGGCTACCTACGGTATGGCAACCGGTTTGTTGGGCGACCTGCTTAGCTACATCCGTCTGTTCGCTCTCGGATTGACAGGTGGTGTGCTGGGTGGTGTATTCAATTCACTGGCCTACGATATGACCAGCAGCATGCCTTGGTTTATCCGCTGGCTGCCTATGGTCTTTATCCTCTTGTTCGGACATGGTATTACCTTTGCCCTGAGCATGATCAGTGCCTTTGTGCACCCTATGCGTCTTACCTTCGTAGAGTTCTTCAAGAACGCCGACTTCGAGGGTGGTGGCAAGGAATACACTCCCTTTAAGCAGATTTAAGGCCCCCTTTAAAAGTTACAGCTCCCGTTGATTCTGTCAACGGGAAAGAAGAAGAAATAAGAGAAAAAAACAAAATATTAATCCCTCATAAGACATCGTTCTTATTCATACAAGGCCTGCTAAGCCAAAATAGAAGTACTAATATTAGAACAAGGTTGCAAAGCCTGGCCCCGAATAGCCTACACTATGAATTATGAATTATGAATTATGAATTAAAAACAAAACAAAAGTTATGGAGATTTTATTAGCTTATTTGGGTGTTGCTCTTTGTGTAGCCCTTTCTGGTATCGGTAGTGCTTATGGCGTAACTATCTGTGGTAATGCAGCCATTGGTGCTTTCAAGAAGAATCCTACCGCTAGCGGTTCTTACATGGGTCTTTCTGCACTTCCCTCTTCTCAGGGGCTGTACGGATTCGTAGGTTTCTTCATGCTGAACAGCAAGGTTACTCCAGAGATCACTATGCCTGCTGCTTGCGCTATCTTTGGCGTAGGTTTGGCACTGGGTTTGGTTGCCCTGTTCTCTGCTATCCGTCAGGCTAAGGTTTGTGCTAACGGTATCAGCGCTATCGGTGCTGGCCACAGCGCTTTCGGTACCACCATGGTATTGGCAGTGTTCCCCGAGCTCTACGCCATCCTCGGTCTTTTGGTGTTGATCCTGACAGCTAACGCCCTCTAATCAATCTTAGAGAAAGAATTAAAGGCAAGAAGCACAATGCTCCTTGCCTTTTTTGTTATCTAGGTTTCACTAGTTCTACTAGTTCTAACTAGTCTAACTAGTCTAACCCCTAACCTCTAACCCCTAACCTCTTTTAGAATCTCCCTCTCTCTCGGTTTGGGTGGAAGTCTCTTGCTCCTTGCTCCCTGCCCCTTGCTCCTCTCATACCTCTTCCTCCAAACTTGCCGAATCTTAGCATGGCAGAGAACATCACGTAGCTGTGTACCATCTCGCTTTGCGTATCTGTTCGGCTGGTAGCAGAGACGGAGCGGTTGATATCATCACGCTGACCTAGGATGTCCACAGTTCTCAGTGTCAGTGTTAGAATCCTATGTGGAAGCAGACGCTGACTGATGCTGGCGTTCCAGATCAGTCTGCTGGTGTTCATGTTATCGTCAGAGTAACCGCGCCTACAGTTCTCATTAATGTCAGAGGCTATGGTCATGTCCCAGGGCGTCTTGATAACAAAAGAACCGCCAAATGAGTATCCGTGATGATCTAGGTTAGATGCCGTGGCATTGGTGCTGCGGCTCAGGTTGTAGTTAAAACTCCCAGAGACATTAGTTTCCACGCTCCAGTTATTGTCCCAGTTGCGGCGGTATGTCAGACGTAGTCGCTGGCTGAAGTTGCCGCTGCGTGTAGTGTTCTCAACGGTGGTGGCATCCTTGCTCTTGTAAAGGTAGCCCACAGCGTTGGTGTAGCGTGCTGATGTGCCGGAGTTGATATGCCAGTATTTCTTCGGGCCAAGGGCGGTGTTGAAGTTGAAGTTGGCTGAACCGTCCCAGTTGCCGTTTACGTTAACTGGCATGGTCACACGTCCGCCGGTCGTCTCATTATACTCGGTACGGTTGGTCGTGCTGTTCTTCGTTGTATTGAACTGCAGGTTCAATGCGGATGTCCTTTGATATTCAATCACCGTTCTACGGTAGTCCAGATTGAAGTGCTGTGTGAATGATGGCTTCAATGTTGCATTACCGATGCGTATGTTCAGCGGGTTGGCATCCGATAGGGTATCGGGTATCATGTCCGTCATACTGGGTTGTCCTGTACTGGCGTTGTACCTGACGTCCAGCTGCTCTTGTCTGCTGAACTTATAGCGGAAACGTAGGGTGGGGGCAAGGTTGGCCACTGTGCGTGTCAGTATGGTGTCTATGCGTCCTTTTTGGTAGTCAATCTTGCTTACCTGAGGTCGTATGTTACCTCCAATTGTCAGTTCGTATTTTGTCCTGTTCAGGCGTAGCTGCACGTTGATGTTATGGTTCTGGTATCGGTTCTTGGTGTAGTTGCACTGCTGTTTGTCCCTGACCGTATAGGGCGAGTTGTAGAAATCATTGTAGTTATGTTCGTTCACGCCCAGGATTTCATTGTAGGGATCAAAGATAGACCTAACCTCTCTGCTGTTGTCACGGTAGTTATAGCTGTACTCGTAGTGCAGTTGCAGATAGGTCTGGAAGGCAATGGGCTCGCTGTAGCTAAGACCGGCGTTCACATTGAGGTTCTTCTGCGGATTCTGGTTGTATTGCACCTTATGATAGATACTGTCGCCTCCGTCCTGTGCCTGTATCTGGTAGTAGTCGGTAAGGCTGTAGTTGGTACTTTCCCCGTTACTGTTCCCATACCCGCTGCGTAAGTTCACAGTGATGTTTCTTCCGGGCTTACCCAGTCTTTTGTTCACCTGTACCGATGCAGATGCATTCACGTTATTGGATGAACTGATGCTGGAGCCTCTGCGGTGGTTCACACCAATAATCTTGCTGAACTGGGCATAGTCTGCCAGCGGGTCTTTGGTATATTGATAGGGATTGTCGCTGAAGGCGGCTGATTCGCTATCATTTGTGTTATGGCTCTTTCCGTAGCTGAATTCGGGTCGGAACAGGATGTTCCAGGATGAATCCGGCCTCCATTCCACACGATACTGGAATTCAAAGTTCTTATTGTCCCCGCTGCTCCAGTTATGACTGTTGGTATAGGCAGAATTCTTAATCTCAAAGTTCTGGCTGTTACTGCGGCTCTCTCTGCTTTGCTGACTGAAGTTACCGTTTACACTTCCGTTCAGTTCCACCACTTTGTTCTGCCAGTTCATGGTAGCGCCCACTCGCTGGTTATCTGTCATACCATCGCCGTTGGAGTTGTTCCCATTTCCCATGACACTGAACTTCTGGTCGCCTATGAATCGGTTGAAGTTTAAACGCCCATTGTAACGGTCCTTTGTACCGTAGGCTCCATCCAGATGTCCGAAGACCCCCCGTTTTCTGTTCTTCTTGATAGCAAGGTCCAATACTGTCTTCTCCTCTCCGTCATCAATGCCGGTGATACGGGCACGGTCGCTCTTCTTGTCATAAGCTTTCACCTTATCCACTATCTCTGCCGGCAGATTCTGCAATACCATGTTGCGGTTGTTGCCGAAGAACTCCTTCCCGTCCACCAGAACCTGATTGACAGGTTTTCCGTTGAAGGTATATCCTCCGTTCTCGTCCTCTACAATACCTGGCAGTTTCTTTATCAGTTCCTCTACCATAGCTCCGTCCTCCAGCTTGAAGGCATCGGCATTATACACCACAGTATCATCTACCACAGTCAGCTCAGGCAATCTCCCTTCCACCACAGCCTCTTTCATTATTGTCGCGTTCTCGCGCATCATAATATCGCTGACCTTGAAGTTACCGCTGCGCTGGGGTAGGGTAACGCTAAATACCTGTTCTTTGTAACCTATAAAGGATACCTTTATGGTATATTTCCCTGGTTTGATGTTAGGAATCTGGAAATGTCCTTTTTCTGTTGTGAAAGCCCCCGTTATCAGAGAGTCTTTGTCGTTGAATAGCTTAACGGTAGCGCTATTCAACGGTTCCAGCGTCTGGTTCTCATAGACAGTGCCGCGTATGTTCAGCCTGGGCGGAACCTGTTGTGCTGATACTCTAAAAGCAGTCAAGAGCATCAGCAACATCGCTGTAAGGAATATAGTTAATCTACGCATCTTCAACTATGACAGCTTTTAGGCTACATGGTTTAATTTTCTAACTTGAAAATATTATCTAATAGAAGTGAACCCCGAAAGTTTTTTTGTCTAACTTCCAGGGTTCACTTCATGCTTTTTTTTGTTATTATCTGTTTTTTACTAGTTCAAACTAGTTTCACTAGCCCTGCTAGCCTATCTAGAACTTCTTTCCCTTTAGGGACCGGGGGTAGGCCAAGAAAAGGAAACCTATAAGCAGCAGTGCCAATACCACCAGGGCGCCGTAGGCAATGGCTTCTGTAACATGTACGGTTTGGGGATCAAAGGTCATGATGACCGTGTGCTTGCCAGCAGGAATACGGATGGCACGCAGCACATAGTCGGCACGGGCTATTTCTGCTTTTACACCGTCTATGGTGCAGGTCCAGCCGGGATAGTATATCTCACTGAATACTACTACGCCACCCTTCTGTGAACTGATCTCGTATGTCAGGCTGTTAGCCTCATAGGCTGTTAGCGTAACCTGTGCGGTGGTGTCAGGTTGCAGAGCCTCTTCACCCAAGACATCTTTGAACTTCTTGTCTACCACTGCCACATGCTTGTTGTCCAAGTCATGCAGGGCAGCAATCTCAGCATCCGCATCCTCTACATACTGCACCCTGTTAACAAACCATGCATTGCCATTGGCCCATGGGTTTATAATAGGTAGCTTGCCGTTGTCCTTCAGGGGCAGGATGGCGTACTTCATATTCAGCATATTCAGTACGGGATACAGACTGTCACCGTTAATGGTCTCCAGCAGACCGTTAGTCTGAATGGCAGCCTGATGGAAGGCGCGCATTTCAGGGGAGATAAGCTCCTCTATCAGTTCCTGATAGCGACGCAACTTAGCAGCATGGTAGCCACCGATGCTCTTGTGATAATAAGAGGTGGTGTTATCATTAAAGGTGCTGACTGTCAGGTTCAGTACACGGTAGTACTTGGCAGAATCTTGCAGGATAATCTCATCAGCCTGACTGGGAGGGAAGGCCTGTGCCTTGGTGCGGGGAGTAACAAACATACTGTCATTGAGGTAACGCTTGTTGATGCCCCACATATCTGCCAGACAAAGTACAATGACACATGCCACCATAGGTACAGTCTTAATCTTACCCCAACGGTATACAAGCAGAATCAGTGTACCCACGCAGATGATGATGAAGCTGCGCATGGCATCAGCTGTGAACATAGCCTGGCGCATCTCGCTCATATTGTTCATAATCTGCCCAACCAACTCCTGTGGGATGTAACCTGCACTTACATACTGCTGCATGTACATCTGGTCAGAGGTAGAGATATAGTTCCCAAAGAACATATCAGGCATCAGCCAGAACAGGAAGCACATACCGCCGGTTGCAGCGAAGGAAATTAAGAGTGAAGAATTAAGAGTGAAGAATGAGGACCCTTCCTTTGTCCCTCCCCCAAAGGGGGAGTTGGAGGGGGCTTCCACAATCTCCTTCAGCGCCAACATGGCCAACAGGGGTATGGTGAATTCCGCAATCACCAGAATGCTGGCTACGGTACGGAACTTATCATACATAGGAATGTAATCCAGGAAGAAGTCCGTGAAGGGCATAAAGTTCTTACCCCACGACAGCAGGATACTCAGAACTGTAGCCGCCAACAAGCACCATTTCATGGGACCCTTTACAATGAACAGTCCCAGCACAAACAGGAAGAGCACAAAGGCACCCACGTACACGGGGCCACTGGTTCCCGGCTGCTCACCCCAGTACTGTGTAAAGGCACGGTAGATGGGGGCAAAGTTAGTGTTGGCATGCTTCATAGCCTCCTCGTTAGAAGCCAGAGGTACGCTGGCACCGCCCTTGACGTTGGGCACCAATAGGGTCCATGTTTCCCCTATGCCGTAGCTCCATGCTGTGATATAACTGCGCTCCAGTCCACTGTTGGTCTGGTCGGCAGCATCCTTGGTTTTCTGCGTCAGCTCACTCTTGCCACGCATACTCTCCTTGCTGTACTCCCAAGTATGGTAGAGGTTGCTCAGGTTGATGCAAACGCCTAAGATACCGCCAATGGCAAAGCAACCAGTAGCCTTCAGCCACTGCTTGAAGGTCTTTTGGCGGATGGCATCAATCAGGTAAGCCAGACTCATGAAACCTATCACAGAGAGGAAGTAATAGGTCATCTGTACATGGTTGCTCAGGATTTGCAAAGCCATGAAGATACCTGTAGTAACAATACCCAGCATATACTTACCTCTGTAGCACAGCACCATACCGGCTATGGTAGGCGGAATAAAGCACAGGGTCAGCAACTTCCAGATATGACCTGCCTGTATGATGATGAAGTAATAGCTGCTGAAAGCCCATAGTATGGCACCCAGAGCTGCCATCCACACACGGAAGTCAAAGGCACGCATCAGGATATAGAAGCCCAGCAGCATCATGAAGACGTATGAAGCTACGGTAGGCAGTCCCAGACGGTATATACTCTCCAGGGTACTCAGCTTGTCAGTGCTGGAGTAACTGGGACTCATCTGATAAGTGGGCATACCAGAGAATAGGGTATTGGTCCAGCGGGTGCGCTCTCCGTTGTGAGTGGCACGGTACTGCTCCATCTCTATACCGCTGCCAATGGCAGCATCGTGGTCCTGACCGGCCAGCACCTTGCCGTCACGGATGGGACCCAGAAAATAAATCATACTAATGGCCACAAAGAACAGAATGGCCAGCACATCGGGAAGAAACTTTTTATAATTCATATTTTTCAACGATAACGTTAACGTCAACGATAACTTTATATTTCTCACAGAAATCGCGGAAAACGCAGAGGCCCCCTCCCTGCTCCCCCTTTAGGGGAGTGATTATCACAAAAACCGCAAAAACCCTTTTGCTCTTGCTGAGGCTACGCCTCTGATGCCGTGTCTGTGTTCTTTTTCTAGTAAGACAGGGTTTCACCCCTTCCGTCGCAAATGGGGATTTGCTCCCCTTTGTGGGGCCGCAGCCACATTCAGTGGCTACTTTAAAAACCCCAGTCGTCCAGATAAAAGCTCACAGCCACATCATCAATCTCTATGAGATTTCAGCCAGATCAAAAGAAAAACCCCGCCCTTTGGGCTAAAAAATCGTTTTTAAAGACTTTAGGCGTTAGACCTTAGACTTTAGCAGATATTGTTCCCGTTGAGAATTTTCTTGGTTTTTCTTTTTGAAAGCTTTGATATTCGTTAGAATATGTTCTGTTATTGGCAGGAAGTTGGCGGAAGTTTACTTACAGCCAGTTTCGTGACAATGATAGAACGAAAGCACAAAGTGCCAAAGCTTCCAAAAAGGGTTTTCCCGGTTTTCTTTCCAAAACTCGAAGCACGGACAAGGGTCTCCTATGTTTTCTTTGATCACTCTTTCTGCGAATATCTGCGCTTTCTGCGTGACCTTTAGATCTGTGAGATCTGTGTGACATTATTTCAATAAATCAATTCTCCAAAAACAAGAAAGTGAGAAGCGCAACATTAGATGAGCACTCCTCACTTCATAGGATTTCACTTTTAGAAAAGTTACCGCCCTTAACCCTCCCCCAAAGGGGGAGCAGGGAGGGGGCCTCGTTTTTTACTTACGCAGACCCAGAGCCTTGACGATAGCACGGTAGCGGTTGATATCGCGTGCCTTCAAGTAGTTGAGGAGTGCACGACGCTTACCTACCAAACCGGTCAGAGCACGCTCAGTGCTGTGGTCTTTGCGGTTCTTCTTCATGTGCTCAGTCAGATGGCTGATACGGAATGAAAACAAAGCAATCTGGCTCTCAGCGCTACCAGTATCGGTAGTACCCTTACCAAACTTGC
>JAEEGK010012668.1_pt1 | contig 19131 bp, 17 predicted proteins | sample 8958771 | NCBI WGS metagenome assembly JAEEGK01 (sample SAMN16246547, study PRJNA631951) | gut metagenome | biome: gut microbiome; feature: rumen; material: SC-attached | host: Bos | place: Iran: Karaj | collected 2018-10
CACTTATACATACGTATTACATTTTAAGTTTCACCGCATCTTATGTCAATGCCACTTAAATTGCCTCATTTTATCCTGTAGCGAATCGTCATTTTTGAGTCCTGTCGTTCAAAAGAACTCCGGTGTAAGGAACTTTACCTCACGATCAAGAAGACTTCCGACAAACTTTTTATAATACTCAGGCACCATCTCATCCGTCTCATCATGTGCATGAAGAAGAAGGATGTGGCTGTTGTCATCCTTAAACAACGACCCTCCGTAGATTGGATATTCGTCGTTTATTCTTTTATACACATCTTCCTCGGTAAAGCCGGACTCGGGACGGATGTTATATTCTGCAAAATCAAACGTCCACAAAGTATCGATTTCCTCGCTGAGTCCCTCAGTCTTCCACCATTCAAATGTAATCTGAGTATCCTTAAGCTTGCTGAAACCGTTTTCCTTGAAATACTTCTGAAAAGCTTCCCTGTTTTCTCCGCCCTTGTCTCCGTAGGGGAAACGGAAAGGTCTGAATTTTCTTTCAACTCCGGCATCAGCATAAAGCTTATCGAGAACACTCTCATTTTTCTCGATTTCTTCCTTCGCTTCCTTAAACGATATCTTTGACATAAAAGGATGCGAATATGTATGATTTCCCAGAATCATGCCGTGTTGAAGCGCGTATATCGCATTATCATAGTATTTTTCGACGTTTTGCCCTACCGCAAACATAACCGCGGTTATCCCCTTTGAATTCAGGTAATCCACGATAGCCGGTGTGTTTTTCGAAGCCACGTCATCGATTGTAAGTACTGCTGTAACCATTTTTTACCACCAATTTATTTTTTCATAAACATATGTCGAGCGTAACACTAATAAAATAATTTGACAACCCTAAAAAGATGCTCTGACTATATTTGATAATATAATATCAATATTTGCATTATAATTTATTTGCTGTCGGCTTTATGTTATACTCTTTGAAACGACTCAAAGCAAAAACTATTGTTCAAAGGGGTGCATATGTCAAACACGATCGATTCCTTGAATACCATAAGAATTAACCAAAACGGCTATTCGGTCCGCCTCCCCAAATATATAGCGGTTCTTGAGGAAAAGCCCGTTTATTTATATGATACAAACGACAACCTGATATCGGAATATCAATATCCCGGTCTTTCTTACGACGAAGCATCGGGCGACAACGTTTATATGATCGATCTCGGCGATATCCCTGTCGGAAAATATACATTAAAATGCGGCGGATCATCCGCAGGGATCACGGTTTCCGACAAACCCTTCGAGGTTCTTGTAAACAGCCTTATCAAGGGCCTTTATTACCAACGTTGCGGCTGTGAGCTCGAGAGCAGGCATGCGGGTATTTTCACGCACAAAGCATGTCACACAGCCCCCGCTGCCGTTTGGGAGGACCGGTCCCAAAAGAAACTTGTTACCGGAGGATGGCATGATGCGGGCGATTACGGCAAATATGTCAGCCCCGGCGCCGTAACCGTCGGTCACATGCTTTACGCATATCTTCTGTTCGCGGACGGCTGCTCGGATGATGTCAACATCCCGGAAACCGGCAACGGAACTCCCGACATTCTGAACGAAGCGCGGTACGAGCTTGAATGGATCCTGAAAATGCAGCGCGAGGACGGCGCTTTTTACCACAAGCTCACCAAGGATCATTTTGCACCTTTTATCATGCCTGAAGATGACACCGATCCCGAGTACCTTATTGCTCCCTCACACTGCGCCACCGCCGATGCGGTAGCGGTGCTTGCGCTCGCTTCAAGGATATACAAAAAATTCGATCCTGATTTTTCGTACAGAACATTAAAATCCGCCCTTATGGGCTCGGAATGGCTTGTCGCAAACCAGAATTTCAAGCCGTACATAAATCCGGAAGGTGTCATGACAGGTCCTTACGGTGACGTAAATGTGATTGACGAGCTCTTTTGGGCGTGCTGCGAGCTTTTTGCCACAACCGGAAAAAAAGCATATCTTAGTGAAGCCGAAAGACTTTTTATCAACGCAAAAGATATGGACAACGATACGACCGGCAATTGTATCTTTAAGGAGATGCTTAAAAAGCAGAAAACTGCCGCCGAAGAATTCAGGAAAAGGTTTCCCCACTGGAATATCCCAAAAATCTCGGGTCTCAATACCACAGAATTCGGATGGGCCGACGTGAGCGGTCTGGGTGCTTTGTGCTGCCTCTTCTGTCTTAAGGAGAACGCAGGTCCCATCCTTTACGGTGACCTTAAAAAAGATTTTCTCGAGCGGAGTGAGAAAGCGCTCTCTTGTGTTAATGAATCGCGCTACAGAACTGCTCTGGCGGTTGAAGATTATGTCTGGGGAAGTATGTTAAACGTCATGAACAAGGCCATGACCATGACCGTCGATTATCTGCTGACCGGCAACGAGGACATGCGTAACGGTGCACTCAGTCAGATCGATTACGCTCTCGGACTTAATGCGCTTGACCTCTCGTTTGTGACCGGTATCGGAACGCGAAGCGTTCAAAACCCCCATCACAGACCTTCAGGTGCCGACGGGATAAAGGCTCCCGTTCCCGGCTTTGTTGTCGGCGGACCCAACAATAAGTGGACCTATCCCGAAACAAAGGAACGCCTCAAAAACACCCCGGCTGCCAAATATTATATCGATGAAACTCAATTCGCAGACATGAACGAAGTTGCCATCTATTGGAATTCTCCGATGATCTTCGTTACTGCGTTCTTTAATACGATCTGATTTCTTGGGATCGACTTTATTTAACGAGTGTATCGGTAATCTTTTCACCGTATTCTTTAGTGCGATCTGATTTCTTGAGGCGGTCGACTTCAATCAAACCGGCAGCAATGACAGGCGTCGTAATATTTTATTATATGGCACATTCACATAGCGTATTCTTCACTTTGTGAATGTGCTTCATTTTTTCCAAGTCAGTGAAAGCATGGTTTTCGCTCTTTCCCTGCAATATCCGGGATATTTTTCGATAAACGTCTTTTCTTTTGAGACAGAATCCGTGTAATACCTCAGCCCCAGTTCCAGACAGATCTTGTTAAAAATGTCCGGAAGCGTGTTAAGAAGAGTGTCTTCCGACATTGTGCCACAAGTGCTCGCATAACCTCTGACAAGCTTCACCGCTGCAGCCTCGTCAAAACGTCCGTCACAAATACAGCACGAACGTATGCAGTCCGCTATATCTTCAAGTAATGATCCCTTCATTACCGTGTCCATATCAAGACATCCCACAACTCTTCCGGATCTGAAGATAAGGTTTGAAAGCTTTGTATCGCCGTGGACTACCGATATTCCCGGGGTGATAATGTCAAGCGTATCGCATATGTTTGATTCTGTTATTTCACGAGGAGCATCACATATGCGTGATTCGATTACTTCTCGTGAGACATCACATACGCGTGATTCGATTACTTCTCGGGTGACATCACATACACGTGATTCGATTATTTCTTCCAGAAACAAGTCACGTTTAAGGCTTTCAGCGGGATTTTTCTCCGATTCTTTGATGTCATTTTTAACTGTCGATACGGCTTCTGTGTCATAAGCATTCCGAATTCTTCCCGATGGTTTTTCACACCGGGTTATGCGCAAGTATTCCCCATAATAATATCCGAGATCATGAAGCGTCGGAAAAACCGCTTTCGGATCTCTTTCGATGTTACGAAAGACAGAATGCATTGCAGCGAGTCCCTGCCCGCATGCGCTGAGCTGCTCATCCGATAGCGGAAGGTTGAGGATCTCTCCCTCAATAAAAGGGTACATTCTCCAGTAAAATCCATCGCTGTCTATATAAAAAAACAGCCCAGAGTTTGTTTTTAACCACATCGGATAAATCCAGCCATGCTCATCACAGACACTTGAATACAGATTATAATTGTATTCAAGCTTCTCGACATCCATGCATCGCTGCAGACGTTGCAAAACATATCTGTCGTTCTTTGTATGAACAATATATGTGTTGTTGATGTGTCCTACATTTATTTCTTCGACGGATATAACTTCTACGATATCAAATTGTCTGCAGATTTCTTTAGGCTTCATATACAATCTCTCCGTCTTTTTCATGCTGCTCCGAAAATTGCATCAAACAACTCTCTGAGAGGGATGTGCGGCACACGTCCGGCGAATGAACCGATCACCTGATACCCGGCTTCTATAAGGATGATGATTATGAGTGCGATGGCGATCAATGGGATAAGTGCACTGATAATGCGATTTTTCGGCATGCGCGTATATGAAAAAAGGAGTACAAAGGGTGCCGCCATAATTTCAATAACGGGTGGACCACCCCGCGACACACCTCAATCGGTATAATCCTTCACATTGAAGAATTCGTCCGTCGGTTCTTCTACGTTCGTAATACCGGGTACGAAGTCAGTAACGAAAGTATCCCCGGTATTCGGATTGATGTAATAGTGTGAGAGCGCGCCCGTGTACGACCTATATAATATAACGATCTCATTTTCATCGCTCGAGACCACTCCCCAGTAAATCGGATATTCTCCGGATTGTTCCAGGCTCTCCAGGTCGGGATTTTGGCTGTGGCAATAATTTCTGATCGCATCACGCGCCTGCTCGGGGGTGATCAACTCGGGCGACTCTTCCCCTGCCGCGTCGATGATTCTGCCGGCATCTTCTGCTCCCTTATCTGACTGTGCTCCGGCTTCCGGAGCCGCAGCTTCGCTCGTAGCTTTCTCTTCCGATACCGTAGCAGCCGGTGGCGTCGCATCGTTCGAAGCCTTATTCTCCGACCCGCATCCTATCGTCCCGAGGACAACAGATAAAACCAATATTATCAAAATTACTTTTTTCATTGTTGAACACTCCTCTGATATGAAGACCCCCAAATACATAAACGAGAGTATGTACCGGGTGCTTGTATACTTACGTACATCATACCAAGGAACTGCCTGTTTATCAATGATGTTGCAGGGGGTGGTCTACCCAAGGGACCACCACAACCCCCGTCCCCGGGTAGACCACCCAACCAGCAACTACTCATCAGTTGTTATCGTAAATATCCTCTGTGAACGTCAAGCTCCCGCGGTATCCTGCGTAGGTACGGTTGAAGATCAGACGTTCACTCATCGGGAATGAACCGAGGATGAACTGTATATCCTTCTCGAGCGCGATCTCTCGGTCGTTGCTGCTTCCGATCAGGAGCGTTATCTCCTGCTCTTCCTCGCGGATTGCTTTGTTGATCTCGTACTGGTCTGTCAGGAAAAGCACCTTCGGAGGACGCGCATATTCGAGCTCGCTGATCTCTTTTATGATCCTCTCTTTATCCTCGTCCCTGAAAACAGGTTCCGAAACGATGACAAGCACAGGTGTAAAGCTGTAGTCATTCGCAAGATATCTCGTGAATCCAACGGCGTTGTTCGCATCGGCAACAACAGCGAAGCGCTTCCAGCTGAGTACTCCGATCGCCTGACCGAGGTAGTTGTATACGTACTGCTCTTCTTCGGCAATAACGCACTCAACAAGCTCCTTATCAAGTCTGAGAGCTTCTGCGACACTGCGCACAAAACGGGTCGTATCGGTTGCTCCCACAAAGAGTCCCGGGATCCTGAGGCTCGGCACACCGAACTTCTTCTCGAATTTTGCAGCCGGCCCTTTAAAGAGCCAGGGGCTCACGATGATATTGAGCGCCGCCGCCGAACACTTACGGATCGTCTCGATCCCCTGTCCCTTCGTAAAGAAGGTGTTGACCTTGAGCCCGAGCTTCGAAAGGATCCGGTCGATCTCCTCGAGAGTACCGCTCCAGAAAGGATCGTGGTACGGGATGATACCGAATATGTTCACGAGCTTCTCGTCCCTCGGGACGCCACTTTCTATCACTTTATCAAGGAAAGTGTTCCAGACCGTCTCATAACCGAGGTTGCTGTCGCCCGTGAATCCGGGTGTCTCTATCGGATAGATCGGCACACCCTTCTCGGCAAACTCATTTGTCACACTGGCAATATCATCACCGATAATACCGGCCGTGCAACCCGTGAGGACAAAATATGCGTCAGCATCAATAATGTCTATAGCGCCGCGGATCGTAGTCCTCAGCTTGTTGGTTCCGCCGAAAACAACTTCTTTCTCAAGCATGTTGCTCGACGGGATCGAAACACTGCTCACAAAGCAGGATGTTTTGTGACCCGACTGGCCCTGATCCGCTGCCGTCGTCTGCATGCAGCAGCCGGGGCCCGAATGGTAGATGGGGCAGACTCTGTTTATGGCACCGAGCACGGAATTGATTCCCGCAAGGACACAGCCGCCCTTAGGATTTTCCATAACCGCCGACATATCAGTCACCCCCCTTTATGATATATTTGAATGCATCCTCGCTGTACCACGACTCCTTGTAAGGGAGCTTGACATGCTCGGCAAGCTTTTTGTTGAAGCCGGGATTTTCAAGCTGGTCGGCGATCTTGTTTCCGAGGAACAGAAGACCGTCGTAACCCATGGTCGGGCGCTTTCCGTCGAGGACGTGGGTTGTCGGAACACCGAGCTTTGCCGCCCACTCCGGAACGCCGATAAATGCATCGGGTTTCAGCTTCTTCACCAGATTGACCTGCTCGAAGGGCTGCATGTTCGCTATATCCACAACGAATTCTTTGTGGATGCCGTTGAGGTACTCGATGTCGACCTGCGCATCTTCGTCATAGGTCGGGGTCTCGAGACCGACAAGCTCCATGCCGAAATCATCGATAAGCGCCGCAGCCGCAAATGAGCGGCCCGTTCCTCCGCAGATAAACACGCGCTTTCCTGCCAGCCTGTCGCGGATCTTCTTCACAAGCGGCTCGATCCTCTCGTGCTCGCGGGCGATAATCTCCTCGACTTCCTTTTCCTTGCCGATCACCGCCGCAATGCCACGGTACCACTTGTCTGTATTTCTGATGCCTATGGGCATAACCGTGTGCGAATACGGAATATCGTACTCTTCCCAAAGTGTCTTCATGAACTCGTCGGCGAAAACTTTGCATATGGACGTTGATGCGACCGCTGCGGGGATCTTTTTGATCTTTTCGAGTGAGCTGTAAAACGGGATATAGTTTACCTTCGCACCGAGGAGTCCGAGCATGCGCTCCATCTCCTTCTGGTCGGCATAGCTGACCGTCGTGGGCGCGAAGAGGTTGATAAGACCGTCTTCCTTTTCAATCTTTTTGTTCTTTAAGATATATTTATTGATCGCGATGAATGCCGCATCGAATCCGGATGCGCAGATCTTCGACTTGAAGCCTTCGCAGTGGATTGGGATTATAAGCGTTTCGGGGTACTCAGCCTGAAGATCGCTGCAGATCGCGTCTATATCGTCGCCGATGATACCCGACGCACATGATGCATAAACGAACGCGAGCTTCGGTGAATACCTCTCAACCGCCTTCTGCACCGCTTCGCGGAGCTTCTTCTCGCCGCCGAAAACAACGCTTTTCTGGTCGATATTCGTCACGATCAGACGCGGGTTTTTAACTTCCCTGACACCGCGGTGGATCTGTCCTACACGATACATGTCGACAGCCATGATGGCGCATCCCACGCATCCCTGGGGTGAATGCGAAATAAACACAGAATCCTCGAGGGACATAAGCGCTGCCATGCTGTTTATCTGCTGGCACTGCAGTCCCTGCGCGAAGCTGCGGTCTGCTCTTTTAAGACATCCTTTTTTGAATTCCTCACTGACTTCACGGCCGGTCGTTCCGAGATCGTTGACCCTCCCGGGTTTGCTCTCCCTTACACCGGAATATGTAACTAACGCCATATCGTTTTGCTCCTTAATCACCTGGATTGATATGATATTACCATGACCGGGGTAAATAAAAAATTCGACCGTTTTTATCATTAGTGATAAGCTGTGGTTATGGTCCTTGTCGCATATGCTTTCACATGCTCATCATGAGTCGCGACTATCACTGTCTTTCCCTCTTCCGCCTTGCTTTTGAGGAATCCCAGTATGATATCTCCGGTGGATGCGTCCAGCCCTGTAGTCGGCTCATCCGCGATCACGATCTCCGGGTCCGTCATGAACGCCCTTGCGAGCGCGACCCTCTTCTGCTCTCCGCCGGAAAGCTCGAATGTATGGCGATCAGCCGGTTCTTTCACTCCGAGGCTTTCCAAAAGCGCGTACGCCCTATCGTTCAGTGTCCCCAAATTATCCTTTGTTAAAAAGGGAGTGACCAGGTTTTCCAGCACGGTGTAGTTTTTGAGGAAAACATTGCCCTGCGGAACATATCCCAGTTTCTCCCTGTGAAATCCTGAAAGCTCTTCGTCTGAGAGACTATAAATGTCTATTTCATCAAGTTTATGATTCTGATTCTCATCTGATTTGACACTCTCTGTCAAATTCACGACATTGTTATCAGCCTCTTCCGATCCGATGCCACCTGCATTGCTCCGAATCCTGTTATAAGCCTCTTTTGATACAAGTATTCTCCCCGAGTCAGGCTTCAAGATCCCCGCTATTATGGCCAGAAGCGTACTCTTTCCGCTGCCCGATTCACCCATCACGGCGCAGAACTCTCCGCTCTCAAATACCAGGTTCACTCCGCTTAAAACCTGCCGTCCTTTTTCACTGTATCGCTTACTGATGTTTTCTGCTCTTATCATTCTTCTCTCCTCAGCGCCAAGTACGGGTCTGTACCGCTAATGCGCAGTATAAACACTATCGACGTCAAAAACACGATGAGCGCAGCGCCCACAATTATTAGCGCTACGACCGCGATCGTTGCGCCGGGGCCGGGACCGAGGTAGGGCATGTTAAGGCTCATCCCGATGTACGTCCCGAACGGGAGCACCACGAGCGCGCCGAGCAAACACCCGGCAACACCACCCGCAAGGCTTATGATCCCCAGCTCGCTCACAAGCATCCGCACAAGATCCTTCTTCGTTTTGCCAAGGATCCTCATAAGCGCGACGTCCTGCTTTCTTCGGTTCATGAGGATGCTGTTGATTATCAACATAAGCGTTGCGAGCAGAATGCCGAGGCTTACCGCTATAACGCTTATGCCACCCGTTATGCCGCCCAGGCTCTCGCCAAGCGACTCGTTCAGCTGTTTTGGGTACACAACGTCAAATGTGTCGCCCACCGCGCGGTGCGCGTCTTCGATCACTCTGCCGATGTCATATCCGTCACTGACGTTTATGAAGATCGACGACAGCGTTCCGGATCTTTTCTGTGCGTCTGTCAGGAATGAACCCTTCTCTTCCGCTGCCTTCAGTATCTCGCCTTTGACTTCGGCGGCGAAGTAAACTGAGCTGTCAAGAGCTGTTCCTGTTTTGGCCATCTTTGAAACAACCGGATAATCCTGCCCGAAGAGTTTGATCACCCCGTCCGTGCTTTCGATGTTGTGACCGACCACAACCCTTTCGCCGCTCAGGTTTTTCTCGTACTCCTGCTCGATCCAGGGTGCCACCACAAAATCGGTCTCGGGATCAAAAAACACGATCTCAACCTCGCTGCTGCAGCAATCCGCCGACAGACTTTTGAGGAAGCTTTGGGATGTGATCTTCGTGATCCCTTCGATCCCGGCAACGCCGTCATAAATCGAGGATTCAAAGTAGAACGCGCCTCTCTGCCCCTCGAGGAGCAGATTTTCGGCCTTTTCCTTTGCACCGCGGGGCACCAGCATGATATCGGCACCGAGCCTTCCCTTCATGTTCTCCGTTCCGTTCGCGAGACTGGTCCCGATCACGATGCTCCCGAAAAGTATCACCGAAAGGATGGCGATCGCAGAGAGAAGGCACACATTGTAAAATGCGTGGCTCTGTATGTTCCTGAAGAGATTTCGTACAGACATGTGACCGCCTCCTTTCTTATTTCTTTCTCAAGTACCTGCATTTTTTAATTCTTGTTTGTCTCGATTTCCCAAGCAAATGAATAATCGAGGCAGTCAACTTTTAAGCATCTTCTCTTATATTTCAGGCAGTTTGTTTCTTCGATTTTGCAAAAAAAATGATATTAATGATCGCAGTCACGCCGAGCACCACACTCAGGACTATAAGCGCCGGAAGCGTCCCCACGCGGCAGGCCATGTCTTCCTTGCCACAGAGTCCCGTGAGGGCGAGCGGGTAAAGCAGGATGAGTACCGCATTTGCAAGCTGCGCGATACTGAGTCCCAGACGGACTCCTTTATCCTTAAAGAAAAAGTAAACGATACCGAGTACTCCGATCAGGCTTCCGAGGCCGATCTCAGCCTTGCTTGTATAATAGCAGGCCATCTTCATCTTCTCTGCGCTGCAGACCGGGAAAAGTACGGTCGGGGCGAAAATGACCAGCAAACCGCTGATGAAGAATAATGCTGCAATTATGATTCTGTTTTTCATGGTTTTTTCTCCTAATATCTTTAATTGTGGAAAATGGTCCATAACCCCCGTCCCCGTGGGTCACAGGTAGTACTCGACCTCGTCCACCTTTCCGCCGAGGTTGAGGACGTTGAGGATCTGCGAGCGGTACTCCTGGAAAGTGTCCTGCGCACGGGCGCGGGGACGCGGGAGGTTGATGTCGATGACAGCCTCAACTTTCGAAGGCCTTGCCGACATTACAACGACCCTGTCGGACATGTAGATCGCTTCGTCCACGTCGTGAGTGACCATAAGCATTGTCATGTTGTGTTCCTTCCAAATGTTTATGATCTCGTCCTGAAGGTTCATCCTCGTAAACGCATCGAGTGCACCGAGCGGCTCGTCGAGCAGAAGCACTGCCGGATGTCCGACCAGTGCGCGCGCGAGGGATGCTCTTTGCTGCATGCCGCCCGAAAGCTGGTGCGGATAGGATTTTTCGAACCCCTCCAGGCCCACGAGCTTTATGTACTCCTGTACTTCACGCTTATGTTCCTTGAAGATGTGACGCGCCTTCAGTCCGAAAGCGATGTTCTTCTCTACCGTCAGCCAGGGAAAGAGATTTGATCCCTGGAACGCGAAGCCGCGATCGCTGCCGGGCTTCTTTATTTCCTTGCCGTCGATATAGAGTTCACCTTTTGTCGCCCTGTCAAGTCCGCCGATGATCCTCAGGAGCGTCGACTTTCCGCAGCCCGAAGGTCCGATAAGACTAACGAACGAGCCGGGCTCGATATCGAGGGAGAACCCGTTGAGTGCAAGAACATCTTCCCCCGAAGGATCCGGGTTCGGAAACTTTTTATATATGTCTTTTATTATTATTTCGCCAACCATCTGATAACTCCGTTCCGACAGGCCATTTCTTTCCCGCCAACTCTTAATACACTCCCAAGATGAAGGTCTCATTCTTCCGAATTCGACCTTTCTCACCCGGTTTTTCGGTTACTCCCTTTTGGTTTTTACCACTTTATGACGCCCTTCTGCCACGTCAGTACTCTGTCCCTCACTTTAAAGAGGATAGTCAGCGTGAGTGAACATATAAGCGCAATGATTATGAGCCCCGCATATACGCCGTCATACAGCATCACGGACTTTTGCCAGCTGATGTACCAGCCGATACCGCTCGAGTTGCCGTTCATCTCGACGGCCATAAGCGTTGCGAAGGACGAAACCGTTCCGTAGAAAACCCCGAGGAAGATGCTCGGCATGGCAGCCGGGATCGCCACATGGATTATCTGGTAGAGCGTGGAGGCACCGAGGGTCCTCGAAACTTCGAAATTGACGTTGCTGATGCTCTGAATGCCGCTGCTGGTCATAAGCGTTACAGGGAACCAGACCGCGAAGGCGATCAGGAACACGTTCGCGCCGTGTGTTGTCGGGAAGGTCGAGAGCGCGAGCGGTATCCAGGCTGTCGTCGGGATCGGTCCGATGACCTTCGTGATCGGTGTGAGCCAGTACGCAACGGGCTTAAAGTACCCGAGGGCGAGACCGGTAAAGAATCCGACCACCGCTCCCCATGCGAACCCTGTCGCGAGCAAGCCGAGCGAGTCGGCGATGTTTTCAAGCAGAAATCCGCAGTTTTCCACGAGCAGACCGATGATGCGGTCGAGAGACGGGAAGTAAAGCGTCGGCAAGAGTGTCGTCTTGCTCGTCACGGTGTTGAGAAGTGCCATAAAAATGATCACTCCCGTGAGGAAGGGTGCCTTGTGCAGGATCCGCTTCTTAAGCGCCGGGACGAACAGCCCGATCACTTCTTCGAGAAGGATCACACCGCCCACTGCCGAGACAAAAATCAGGTAGTACGGATGATCCGTCAGCTTCTGCTTCCCGTTGTTATCTATGAGGTAGTAAAGCAGGAACGAAATGCCTATGCCCACGAAGGGCAACACGAGCTTTACCGCCATTATCACTTTTCTTTTCATAAAAACCTCACTGTGGGCAACTATTATTTTACTTCCTTAAACTCTCCGCCCTCATAAACGTAGGAATCGGGCACATCATCGAATTTCACGAACGCTTTGGAAATGAAACCATTCGGATCGTTGGACTTGAGCTCGCCGATACGGATGAGCTCGTTCGCTGCGTCGTAGATCGTCTTTGAAGCAATGCTTACCGAAGGTGCGTAATTGTACGAACCAAGGAGTCCGGCATTTACCGCAAGATCGCCGGAGCACTGATTGTTCGCGCTCTGGATCCTTGCTGCTTCCTCGGGATTTGCCTGAACAAAAGCACTGGCCTTTAACATTGCTCTCGTGAATGCAGCAGCTGCCTTCGGATTCTTCTCTGCGAGCCTGTCGGTAACAAATGCCATGCAGCAGTACTCGTTCTTAAACTTCTCGTCGGTGCTGAGGTCAAGGATCTTCTTGAAGCCGTATTCCTGCTCTGCGCTGTACGCCACGGGATCGTGGAGCGCTCCGACATCGATTGCGCCGTTCTCAAGTGCGAGCGGTATATCCGTCAGGCCGTAAACGACCCATTCAACTTCGAGGTTTTCGGTCGTTACGCCAATGCCCTCATCGTAAAGAATTCTCTTGAGGGCGATAACCGACGAATCTCCGATCGCGGGAACACCGATCTTCTTGCCTTTGAGGTCGGCCACCGATTCGATCCCCGAGCCTTCCTTTACGTAGTACTTCGTACATCCCGTATGAAGTCCGGCCGTGAACTTGATCTCAAGACCGTTGTCGATCTGGGGTATCATTGCGCCCGCAAGCTGTGTGCAGGCATCGAGCTTGTTTGTCGCAACGAGCTCGGAGATGTTGGCAAGATCGATCTCCTCGACCTTCCAGGTTACTCCTGCCTTCTTGAACTCTTCCTCAAAGTAGCCGTTATCGATGGCTATATGAAGAGGTGCGAGGCAAAGCGAACCGTTCGCGGTTCCGATGGTTATGTCTACTCCGCCTTCATTTTTGCTCTCACTCGAGCCGCAAGCGGTAAGACTTGTAAGGATAAGCGCCAGTATAAGCATTACTGACAAAAAACGGGCTGATCTTTTCATGATTGATTCTTCCTTTCGGTTTTGTTAGCTCGAATCATATCACGATGCTCAGCCCTTGAATAATGCTTAAGTTTTATCGTACGTTATAAAGAATTCTTATCTATACTTCAACAATTCGTTTACATACCTCTGCCCTATTTCGCTCAGTTCGTGGTTACTGCGCGTGATATACCCGATAGTGAGCGGGTCTTCCTCCCTGAGTTTCACGCTCGTAAAGGTTTCCTTCATCGCGAGGCTGTCGATCATGAGGCCTGTGCCGATCGAGTAGCCGTCGAGCGCAGACATGAGCTCTGCCGAGGTCGCCCTGTCGTTGGTCTTGATAAGACGGTCAAACTCATAGTCGCCGAGCGCCTCTTCCGTTATATAGAAATCACTCTCGCTGCTCTGGTCAAATGATATACAGGGATACTTTTTCAGATCATCGAGCGATACCTCGTCGCGCGACGAATCGGGATGGCCGTTTCTCACATATGCGTAAGTATCTCTTGTCATCAAAGGCGAGAACTTAAGGTTATAGTCTCTGAACAGCTTTCGCATTACTTTCTCATTGCTGTTTGAGAACGAGATGACCCCCACCTCGCTCTTCATGTCCCTGACATTGCCGAGAACCTCATCTGTGCGCGTCTCGTGTACGGAAAAGACGTACTTGTCAGCCTCAGTCTCCTTCACAACGTTTATGAACGCATGCACTGCAAACACGTAGTGCTGCATCGAAACGCTGAAATGCATCTTGTTGCCGTCCTTCTTCAGATAGCGGTCTTCAATGAGCTCATACTGCCCCACCGCCTCCTTCGCATAAACAAGGAACTCCTTGCCCTGCTCGGTCAGACGTATCCCGGTGCTCGTTCTCTCAAAGATCCTGAAGCGGAGTTCGTCCTCAAGCTCCCTGATCGATGTCGACAGCGCCGGCTGCGATACAAAGAGCCGCCCTGACGCCTCGCGGAGGGACTTGGAGTTCGAGATTGTGATCACGTATTTCAGTTGAAGTATAGTCATTTTTGTCTCCTCTGCCGGGTGGCCCACTTGGGGACGGGGGTTGTGGGTCATGCAACCCAATGACCCACAACCCCCGTCCCCAAGTGGGCCACCCAATTACGCAAACGCTGCCTTTATCCTTTCCAAACACTCGGTAACAGTGCTTCTCGGCACCGCCACATTTATCCTCTGAAATCCCGTTCCGGTCTTGCCGAAGATCTTTCCGCTGTCGAGCCAGAGCTTCGCCTCGTAGATGATCTTACGGTCGATCTCGGTCCCCGAAAGCCCGGTCCCGCGAAAATCAAGCCACATGAGGTACGTCCCCTCGCCGTCGATCACCCTGACCCCGGGGATGTTCTTTTTCACGTAGTCCTTGACGAACAGGATGTTGGCCTTCACATAATCGATCATCTTCTCATACCACTCGTCGCCCTTGTCGTACGCGACACTTGTGGCAGTGATCCCGAGCGCCGAAAGCTGGCTCATCCCGGCCGCGGCGTACTGCTTCTTGAACACATGCCTGATCTTTGCGTTCGGAATAAAGATGTTTGAGATAAGCATGCTCGCGAGATTAAACGTCTTGCTGACAGACGTGCACACAATGCTTATATCCTCGAACTCCTTCTTCACCTTCGTGAACACGGTATGTTCCCCGAAAAACGCGAAATCGTTATGGATCTCATCGCTCACCACGATCACACCATATTTGACGCATATATCCCCAAGCTGTTCGAGTTCCTCTCTCGTGAACACCCGTCCTGTGGGGTTCTGAGGGTTGCAAAGGAAAAAGAGCTTGATCTTGTTGTCGACTATCTTCTTTTCAAAATCTTCAAAGTCAATGTGATAGCGGTTATCATCCCCGAGCACGAGGTCGTTGCTGACTATCACTCTGTTGTTGTCCTCAATGACTTCGGAAAAAGGATAGTAAACAGGCTGCTGTATGAGTACCCCGTCGCCCTCGTCAGTGAAACCCTTAACGGCCATCGCGAGCGCGAACACTACTCCGGGCGTCTTGACAAGCCAACTGTACTCAACATCCCAGTCGTGCCGGCGCTTCATCCAGCCCGCAACCGAGCGGAAATATTCCTCGCCCGTTTCGGTATATCCGAAGATGCCGTGCCGCGTGCGCTCTATCACCGCGTCCTCGACGTACGAGCTTGTCCTGAAGTCCATGTCCGCAACCCAAAGCGGAAGCACATCTTCAGGCAGGCCACGCCTTGCGGCAAAGTCGTACTTGAGGCTGTCCGTGTGTCTTCGTTCTATATATTCATCAAAGTTCAGATTTCTTTCAGGCATTTACAAAACCTCCACGGCAAAAAATTTTCTCCGCATGCTCTTCTTCATAGCCGGCTTTTCCTGCCTTGCTTCTCGCAGGAAGATTGTGCGGCAACCCATATATTCGTTATAACTCAAAATAAAGATCAAGTAAGAGTCATGAACACCCTCTCAAGCTCCGCCACAAGGTCCTCTTCGTCCTCGATACCTGTCGAAAGACGAAGCGTACAGGGCGTGATCCCATTCTTTAAACGTACCTCTTCGGGGACGTCCGCGTGGGTCTGAGTTGTGGGATATGTAATGAGCGTCTCGGTGCCGCCAAGACTCTCCGCGTACTTGATCATCCGCACTTCTTCGAGGATCTTGAGCGCATGCTCCTGCGTGTCTACGTTGAAAGTGATCATCGAGCCGAAGCCGCGAGCCTGTTTCTTAATGATCTCATGACCGGGATGCGTGGGCAGCCCCGGATAAAAGACTTCTTTGACGTACTTTTGCTTCCCAAGCCACTCGGCAAGTACCTGCGCATTCTTCTGCGCTTTTTCCATCCTGAGCCCGAGCGTCTTGATACCCCTGATGAGGAGCCAGCTGTCGAACGCCGCGAGCCCGGCACCCGTTGTCTTGATTAGGAACCTCAGTTTTTCCGAGATGTCGTCGCGGTTTGTCACAATAAAGCCTGCAAGCGTATCGTTATGGCCGCCGAGGAACTTCGTCCCGCTGTGGATCACCACGTCCGCGCCGAGTTTGAGCGGATTTTGGAAATAGGGCGAGAGGAACGTGTTGTCCACAATTAGGAGGAGGTCGTGCTTCTTCGCGATCTCGGATATATGCGTTATATCCGAAACATTCATCATGGGATTTGTGGGTGTTTCAATGTATATAGCCTTCGTGTTCGGCTTCACGGCTGCCTCGATATCGCTCTCAGAGCAGTTCAGGAACGTGAATTCATAACCGTTTTTCTTCGAAACATGCTCGAACAGGCGGATGCTGCCGCCGTAAAGGTCGGCCTCCGAAATTATGTGGTCGCCCGGCTTGAAAAGCTCAAAAAGGAGCGTTATCGCCGCCATCCCCGTGGACAGCGCAAACGCGTCGGTTCCGTACTCGAGACCCGCAACGATCTTCTCGAGATGCGCCCTCGTGGGGTTCTGCAGTCGGCTGTAGTCATAGCCCGTGCTCCTGCCGACTCCGGGATGCGCGTAGGTTGCGGTCTGGTAGATCGGGAAGCTTAAAGAGCCGTAATTATCTGTCTTTCCCTCGGTCTCCTCGAGGTGAAGACATCGGGTGTTGATTCCTCTGTCCATCTTGTATCCTCTTCCTTCGTTTTCTCTTAATTCTCTTGTTTTATATATAACATCACTCGGGAAGTTTGGATATTATCGGTTTCAGATCGTCGGTTATAAGAAAAAACTATAATACATAAAAGTGGTGTTTTAATCGATATAGTCCTTCACATTGAAGAATTCATCCGTTGGTATTTCTGTGTCCGTGATCCCGGGTACGTAGTCCATAGAGAAAGTATCCCCGGTTGACGGGTTGATATAATAGCGGGTAAATGATCCCGTGTATGACCTGTACAATATAACGATCTCATCTTCTTCGCTCGAGACCACTCCCCAATAGATCGGATATTCTCCGGATTCTTCCAGGCTTTTCAGGTCAGGATTATTGCTGTAGCAATAATTCTTGATCGCATCACGCGCCTGCTCGGGAGTGAGCACCTGAACAGACTCTTTCGCCGCCGTGTCGGTTTGGTCATCAAATCCCTGCGTTGCAGACGCGCCGGGCTGTTCAGTGATTTCCTGGGTCACTGTCGTGTCAGGCTTTTCAATGTCTTCCTGCGCAGCGGTCCCACTCAGGGCTTTCTCTTCCGATGCCTTTTTATCCGATCCGCATCCAATCGTCCCGAAAACCACAGTTACTACCAATATAGCCAAAACCGTTCTTTTCATCATAAAAACTCCTTGGTTCATTCGCGCATTTATGGACTTCCCTCTCTGTAATAAGAGGACTCAAAAACCATACACAACAGACTTGTGTACCGTTTGTCCGGATTCTAATATTATATCGGTGAATTTCTTTTTTCAAGTCAGCGCGAAAAGAGACCGCTCATCGCAGTCTCTTTTCTTGTGAGGTTTTTTAGACCGATTATCAGCGAACAGATCGGTCAAAAGTGAAGCAAACGACTTATAGTTTACCCCTCGGTCTTTCTGAGTGATTGACGATTATCGATCTTATAGTAATAAGACGTAATCTTTTCGAGGGCTTCACTAACACTGCATTCAACATCGAAAACAGAAATTGCTTTCTTTTCGAATTGTTTCTGAGCCTGGAATCCTATCTTTTTGCAGACAACGCATCTGCAATCGGCAATGACTTCCACCCTGCCCTGAACTTCTCCGGGTCCGCTGCATCCCTGCCCGTTCCCTCCGCAACCGGAAGCTTGGGCGCTGCCGCAAGAACCTTTGGAGCAGGACTGTGTGCCTTCGGCTACCACGCCGAAGTTCGAAGAGGTATTTGTCGCATTTCTCTCGGCTTCGCGAGTTTCCTCGAGTTTCACATCCTTACCATCTACGCGGTATATGTAAAACTCACGTACCTCGCCGAATTTGAGATCTACGTTCACGCCGCTTGCGGTACCGACTGCTATCAAGTATGACATCACAGGCTCCTTTCTATTTGTGGATGACCCACAACCCCCGTCCCCAAGGGACCATTTTTGTCAGTTAAACCTAGACACCGCTACGGTGTATATATCTTCGATGAGGCGGATCCCACCTGCGTACCCTGCGTAGAAGCTGTCAAACACAACCTTGTCCTGCACGGGCCAGGAGATGTTGATGAAGTTGCCCTTCAGGCTCTCTGTCACCTCTTTCTCGTAATAACCGCCCAGCACGAGGGGGTAGCCGTGATAATCGTGATTCTTGATCTCCTCGTGAATCTTGAAGCCGTCGGTCTCAAACGAAACCTCCGCTTCGATACCGAAGTTGAGCTTTTTAAATTCTTCCGTGATCGCGTCGCGGTAATTCTTCGGGGTGTCATCGACAACGAACTGCTTTGCGGGGATGAGCCCGAGATCGTTTACGAGGAATTTCGTGATCGCAAGCGAGTACTGTGCGTCCGCAACGACCGTGAACTGCTTGTTGATGACGCGGTTCTCGAGGAACAGGTCGGCGTATCTGCCGATGAGGTAGTAATAATAGTCCTCATGCTCCTTAATAACCGCCTCGACCTTCTCTTCCGACACGCCCGCGAACTTTCCGACCTCGCGGAGGAACTTGCTCGTCTCCGTCGCGCCGATCGGGAGGTTCTTGTAATGAAGGTAAGGAGTCCCGAACTTCCTCTCCATCTTCTTCACGTTCCCGAGTCCGACCCAGGGTGAAACAAGAAGGTTAAACTCCGCCTCCGGGATCCTGTTGATGTTGTCGATCCCACGCTTATATCCAAAGATCGTGTTGGGCGTGAGTCCAAGCTCAGAAATGAGCTTCTCGAGCTCCCTGAGGTTTCCGAGCCAGAAAAGATCCTGGTAAGGAACGTCGGCCCAAATGTTTATGAGC
>JAEEGK010012671.1_pt1 | contig 19127 bp, 6 predicted proteins | sample 8958771 | NCBI WGS metagenome assembly JAEEGK01 (sample SAMN16246547, study PRJNA631951) | gut metagenome | biome: gut microbiome; feature: rumen; material: SC-attached | host: Bos | place: Iran: Karaj | collected 2018-10
GCTACTTTTTAATTATTTAAATCCTTTAATTATTTATTTTGTAATAATAATTTATTATGTAATTATTGTATTTTGAATAAATAAATTTTAAAATATTTTTATAGAAATTCAATTTAAATTTTTAATATTTATTTTTCTTTATGATATCATTTTTAATTATAAATTTATTTTTGATGTATCTTTATTAATATGGATTTAATTTAAATAATTAATATATTTATATATTATGAAAATTGAAACATTTACATGATTTTGAAAAATAAAATAAATATACCAAGCATTTCTGCTAATATAATTATAATCAAATATAATATTTATATACTATTTATTTCTTTATATTCAGATACCAAAGTTTTTCTTGGTTTAATAGAATTATTATTATTAATTTCTATTTTTGTTTTATTCATTTTTGTTATAATTTTTTTTTTATTAGTATTTGAAAAAGAAATTTTCTTTTTTTGTAAATCTGAAATATATTGAAAATTTAATTCAAATTTGAAATTAGTTGGTTTTTTTGATATTTTAAATAAATGTTTTGTACTATTATTTCTTTTTTCAAAGAAATGTGATAAATTTTTAAAACTATCATTATTAGTAATATTAATTTTATTTTGTAATAAATGATTATCTATTAAAAGATGTTCATTTTTAGTTTTTTTAAGGCCTTTCTTTATAAAAACTCCCTTAAACTTATTTAAATCATTATTTTTATTTATTTTTTTTTTATAAAAAATTATAGAATTATTTGATTCATTATTTCTTTCACTTAAAGTATTATATTTATCTTCATTATTTATACTATAATAATTTCTATTTATTATTTTTTGACAATTATTTAATGATTTGGTAGAATTATCTAAATTAATATTAAAATTATATTTTATTTTTCTTTTATTTGATTTTTTTAAAGTCAATTTATTAATAGCATTATTATTCCCATTATTTCTATAACTTTCAGATTGAATTAAATTAGCTTTGTTAAAAGTTTTATTTGGAGATAAATGTTCCCAATATTTTCTAGTAATATTTAAATTTTTTTCTCTAGATTCATTTGTTTTGGATAAATGAAGTAATTTAGAATTCATTTTTGTATGAGATACTCTTTTTTGATTTAACATATTTGCAGAATTTTTATATAAAAATAAATTTTGATTAATATGATTCTTTATATTATTATTATCTGAATGATTTCTTTCTGAATTATTATAATCAATATTATTACATTTTGAAAATTCTTTAATTAATAATTTTTTAGGTACATAATTAAAATAATAATATTCATCAAATATTGATAAAAATAATTCATTATTTATATATTGATGATATCTCCCTAAAGCTTCATGATCAATTTTTTCAACATTCTCACAATAATTTTTATCAAAATTAAATTTATTTTTATCAGGAATAAATGGAGCAATTAATTGTTTTTCTTTCATTAATTCCCAATTAATATCTTTCATCCAAGGATGATTTTTTAAATCTAAAACTCCATTATTATATCCTAATCTTTCTTTATAATTTCTCATTAATAATCCATTAATAAATTTAATACATTCATTAGAAAAATCATATTTTAAATCTTTAATATCTTTTTTATATATTTGAGCTTGAAAATTTATTATATTTTCTTTATATTCTTCTCTTGTATTTCCTTTATAAGGTCTTTTTCCAAATAAAAATTCATAACAAATAATTCCTAAAGCAAAAAAATCAACATAAAAACTATGATTTTGAGCAAATAATACTTCAGGTGACATATAACCAATTGTTCCACTTGTTTCACTTGAATTATTTTTTTCGTTTATTTTAGCAATTCCAAAATCAGTTATTCTAAAATAACCATTTGTGTCACATACTAAATTTTCTGGTTTAATATCTCTATGAATAATATTTTTATTATGAATATATTCTAAACCTAAAATTATATTTGCTATTATAAATTTTGTTTCTTTTTCTGAAAAATATTTTTTTTTTGCTAAATTATAACGTAAATCACCACCTGATAATAAATCCATAACTAAATATAAATTCATAAAATCTTGAAATGCAAAATATATATTTACTATGAATGAATTATGTAATTGAGAAAGTAATTTTCTTTCACTTAATACATTTTGTTCTCCATTTTTATCTATTATTTTTACTTTTGACATTTCTTTTAATGCAAAATATTCTTTTGTTTTTTTTAATTGAACTTTCCATACTTTTCCAAATCCGCCTTTTCCTATTACATATTGGAAATCAAAAAAGTTTTTATTTACTATATTATTATTTTTGGTTATTTTTCATTTTTGTTATATTTTATATTTTTACTTTTTAATTTTAAATTGTTTGGTAATGTTTTTGTTGAATCTGTTCCCATTTAAAATTAGTTTTTTTTATTTATAAATTATAAGAGGTTTTTTTTTATTTTTTATGATTTTTATTTTATAAATTGAAGTAATTTTAGAAATTAATTTTATAAATTTAGTATTTAAATCTAATTTAAATAAATACATAAAAAAAATAATTGTTTAAGATATATAATTAATATATCCATATAATTATTATTTTTTAAATACAAATCTAATTTTATTTGATGGTTTTTTTAATAATATATTTTTAATATTATTAGGTTTATTTTTTTGTAATGAGTAAATTACTTCAGTTTTAAAAATAGATTTATTATATATAACTTTTCTAATTCCTAATCTCATATAATAATGGTTATCAGATAAATCATTTAAATTATAAAAACTATTTATTCTTTTTTTTTCAATATCATAATTTGATTTTTCATCATTTCGAGATAAAGAATAAGAAGAAATGTGATATTTGTTTTCATGAAATCCATTTGATAAATTTATTGGTTTTTCTTCTAAATTTATAAATGAATTTTTTTTATTTCTTGTAGAATTCAATATTGGAAAATTAAGTTTTATATTATGAATATTATTTGATAATAAAATAGTTTTATTTCTTTTCTTTTTTTTTGGATTTAAATCAGAATTTATTTTTGATTGTTTATTTAAATCTGTAATATTTACTTTAGATATATCATCTTTTTCTTTTTCAACAAATAAATTTTTATAATATTTATTAGATAACATTTTCATTTTTTCTTCTCCTATTTTACGTATATTTTTAATCAATTCATCATTTTTAATATGATTTAGGTTTTCAATAGGTAAAAAATAAACTTCACTATTATCTTCCAAACATTTAACTGTATAAGGAAATTTATTTGCATTAATTATATATTCAATATCACCTATTATATTATATGGTCCTAAAATTGTTAATTTAATATCATTAAATATTGATTTTGATAAGAATATTTTTTTTATAGTATTAATTTTTTTTGGAGTTTTAAATTTTTTATTACCATTTACGCATTTTAATAAATATTCATTTTCTTTTTTTAATAAAGTATTTTCTAATTCAATTTTTTCTATTTCATCTTCTTTTGATTGTTTATTATTTTGCCTTTTAGTTATTAAAAAATTCCCTTTACATATAAAATATAATCCAAAATTTTCTTTATTAATTTCTTCATTTTCTTTACATAATAAATCATCTTTAGAATATTTTTTAAATTGAAAATACTTAAAAATTTTTTCTAAAAATTTTTGACTTATATTTGATTGATTAATAATATCAAATTTTGTTAAATAATTAAGATAGGAATAAACATTTTGATTTGAACTTAACTTTTCATAAGATACAAATGAATTATAATCAATTTCAAATAAAAAAGTTTTTTTTTCAATTATTAAAGTTTCTTTTGTTAATTTTTTATGCATTTTTTCATTTAAATTTAGAATTGTTCCAAATTCTGAATAAATTTCATTTGTTTCTTCTGATTTAATATTTCCTTTTAATAAAATATAAAAATTATTATTAAATTGACCAATATTATATAAAATATCACCTTGATGAAATTCTTTTAATAATATAATTTCTACTAATTGATTTTTTTGTTCTTTTAAAAGTCCCTTAGATAAATGAGATAATAATGGAATTCTATTAATAAGAACTAAGAAATTTTTTCTTATTTTATAATCATTATTTGGTTCTATAGTTGCTTGTAAATTTATTATTTGATTAAAAAATATTGATTTTCTAGCTTTCATAAAAAAAATAATTTATCTAAAAATTTATAAAAATCTCAAATATAATTTAAACATAAGTTATTATATAAGAAAAAATTTTTATATAATATAAAAGTTTAATTTTCAATTTATATAAAAATAAAAAGATTTTTAATTATTCATTTTACTTAATTGTAATAAATATTTAATATAATCTTCAGAAACTATTTTAGTTTGTAAATAAGTAATAATAGAATTTAATTTATTTTTATTTTTCATAACAATTTCATCAGTAAGTGCTCTTAATAATTTAAATATATTTTGATAAAATAAAGCATTAGGAGTTTCAGTTGTTAAAGTTGAAGGTGGAGTAACAGTAAATAAATCATTAATTTCACTTAAAACATCTTTTGGATCAACAGTATTATTTAATTCTTTTAATAATTCTTTAATTAAATATGCTGATAATTTAATCATAATTAAAGCGACATCAGTTAATTTATTATTTAAATTTTTTGGAAAATATTTTCTAAGTAAAAATAACATTATTTTAAACATATCATTTAAATTTCTAAATTTTTTTAAATGTTTTAAACATTCTTGTAAATAAACTATTATAACTTCTTCATTTTTTAAAATTTCATGACTTAAAATTAACATTATAAATTCAAATAATTGAAGAACTAAATTTATAGGAATATTATTTAAATATGTTGGATTATCTAATCCTGCTCTTAAATATTTTATATAATCAATTTTTTGATCTTGAGTTTTTAATTTATAAAATTCTTTTTGTAAAATATTATATATTCCATCATCAATATTTTGTTTTTGTAAATGATTTACTAATTTTTTAATATATTGTTTATAAGATGCAATTTCGACATTATTAAGTAACATTTCATTTAATGCATTATTAATTGTACTTGCTTTACTTGGAGAATATAAACTATCATTATTCATATTTTGAGTATTTTGAATATCTGAAAATTCAAAATTTTTATTTGAATTTTGTATATTATTATTCATTAAAATATTATTTTGTGAATTAGATTTATTTAACATATCATTTAATACTCTTTTATCATTTTCTGTTCTTTGTCTAATTTTATTTATTGTAGAATCCATTTGTAATGTAAATTTTTTTATTCCTTCTCTTAATTTCATTATATCATCTGCATTTTTAAATGAATTTACTATATTATTTTTTATCTTTTCTCTTGTTTCTAACATTTTTTCTTTATTTTTCTCATTCATAATTTCTTTTATTTTTTTTTCATTTTCATTATTTTGATTAGTATTAAATGGTAAATCATTATTTGATATTGGATTATTTATTATTATTAATTTATTATCTGAACTATTTTTATTATCAGAATTATTTTTTATATTATTTAATGATTGATTTTTCCTATTTTCATATTCTGCTATTTTTTGTTTTAAAATTCTATTTTCTTCTTGTTTTTGTTTTATTAATTCTTTTTCTTCTAATAATTTCTTATGTAAAAATTCTGGATCTTCATCATTTAAAATTTCTTCTTTTTCATTTTTTAATTTACTTTTTTCATTTTTATCATCAATTTTATTATCTTTATTTTCTTCATTAAAATTATTAATTTTATCAGGAGTAAAATTAATATTATTATCAATATTACTTTTATCTTCAGTTTCAATGACATGTTCAATTTTACTTATTTCATTATTTAATCCTAAATTTGGTTCTTCTGGATCATCCATATTTTGAATTTCACTTTTCATTTGATCTTCTATTTTTTTATCTTCTTCATCTTCATTTAATATAAATAAATCTTTTTTTTCTTCATTATCTAAAATATTAGTTTCATTTAAAACTTCATTAAAAAATTTTAAAATTTTTTCACTTTTAATTTCAAAATATCCATCTCTAACATAATTTAAAAAAAACATCATTGATGGTTTTGAATTTAATTCTTTTGGAAATTCTTTTTCTTTTAAACTAAAATAATAAACATTTAATAAAATATTTAAATAGAATTTTTCATAATTTGAAACACTTTTTACTTTTTGTAAAAAGTTTTCTAAAATTGAAATATCTAATTGATTACTTCCTTCAACTTGATTAATACAAGGGGATATTACAATAACTTTAGAAGTATATTTTATTAATTCATCATTTAATTTTTTTAATTCTTTTTTTTCTGAATTTTCTTCTTTTAATAATTCTTGAATTCTATCTAAAATTGAAGATAAAATAGAAAAAATAACTTCAAAATGATAAGATAAATCTTCATTATGAACTTTTTTACTACAAACTTTATTAATAAAACCAAAAAAATCATGAATAATTACTTTACTATAATTAGATAATTCTTCTTTATTCATTGTTGAAATATTATCCATCACATTTTCTTTATGTTGTTCCATTGTTTCTTTTGTTTTTTTTTTAGGTTTTTCTTTAGATATTTCTGTATTTTCTGTTGATATTGAATTAGATGATTTTTTTATTGGTTTTATATTATTATTATTAATATCATTAATACTATTAATATTATTATTATTATTGTTATTGTTATTATTATTATTATTTTTATTATTACTATTATTATTATTATTTGTTGAGTCATTATTTTTTTTATTTGAGATTAATTTATTTTTTATTTCATTTTTTCTTTTTGGAGTTGAAATTGCACGTGATGATATATTTGATGTATTTAAATCATCTTTTTTCTTTTTATTTGATATTAAACTATTGTCATTAGTATTATTTTTATTTTTTCTATTTGAACTTGATTGTCTTGATCTACTATTTGATGATGTTCCACGACTAAATGAATAATTTGATTTAATTTTTTTTAAATTTTTTTTATATTTATCTTCATTTAACATTGAATTATTAATTTGATTACTTTCTTCTCCTTTTTCTATTACTTTTTTTCTATAATTTGGAAGAGAATTTATTATTCCATTAAATTCTTTTTTATTTTTAATTTTACCTTTAAAAACAATTAATAAATCACTACATAAATCTTTAATTGAAGATAAAGATTCTTTTTCAATTATATTTACAATATTCTTAGAATAAAATAAATAATTTTTTTCTTTTATTTGTTCAATATAAATATTCATATTTTCTTTTAAATTATATTTGAATAATGTTTTTAAATATTCTAATAAACTTTGTTTTACAATTGCACTTTCTTTTTTTTGATTAACACAAAATTGTAATGTAAAAGAAATAAATTGTTCAATTTGTAAACATTCATTTTCAATAATCATATCAAATAAATTAAATAATTCATTTTTAATTAAACTTTTTTTATCTTTAAATTTATCAAAACAAGTATATAAAATATTTTTTAATTTTTGTTCATTAATATTTTCTTGATATAATCTACAAATATGTTCTAATAATTTAATTCCTTCTAAATGAATTAATATATTAGAATCTTCAATACTATAATTTATTGTTTTATAGACTTCTAATAAATTTTTTTCTCTTTCTTTAACAGTTGTAATTTGATTTAAAATCTTATTTGAATTTTCTAAAATTGTCATTTTTTCTTGAAAACTTGTAATAAAATGATATTCAAAAAATGAATTTGGTAAAAGTGAAATTACATCATTTACTTCTTCTGATACAATTGGAACATCCATTTCATTTTTTTTATTATTATCATTATAATTTTTATCTATATCATTTAAATTATTTTTTTCATTATTTGGTAATATATTTGTATCTGATGTTTCATTTTTTGGATAAAGACAATATTTAATTTCTTTATTTTTTTTACATTTTAAAAATAAATTATCAAATTCTTTTTGAGATGTTATTTTATTATAATTTTTAATAGTTTGCATATCATCTTCTATAACTTGATAAATTGATAATATCATTTTAGAAAAAATTTTTTTCTTTTCAGTAAATTTTAATCCTAAACTAAAGTAAATATGAATACTTTTTTCAAAAATCATTTTAATATAATTTTCACTTAAAATATCATTATTAATACAATCTAAAAAAAAATCAGAAATAAACTTTAATAATTTCATAGAAGAACCATTTAATAATCTAATTAATTCACTAATACATTGATTAAACATTTTTTTATCTTTTAAAAATAAATAAATACATTTAATAGTTAAATCATTAATAGAAGAAATTCCCAAAGAAACAATTCTATCAATATTACTTAAAAAATCTTTTAAAGAATTATTTTGAGCTTGAGGAAAAATTGTATTAAAAACAATAAAAAAATTTATAGCTTCAGATAAAACATAAGGATTATTTTCACTTATACAATATTGAATCCAAGGTTGAAAACATTCATATACTTTTTGTTTTTCTTCTTCATTTTCAAATTCACTTTGACACATTTCAATTAATTCTTTTAATGCATTTTTACGAATTTCTTTATTTGAATGTATTAATCTTTCATTCATTTGAAGATGAATTTCTTCTTCTTTTATTTCTTTTAGATTTTTTTCTTGTTCTAATCTATTTGATTCACTTATTTCATCTATTCTTTTTATTTGATTTTCTATATTTGATGGTTGATTTAATATTGAATTTTCTAATATACTTTGATTATTTTGTTTTAATGGTGATTTTGGTTTATTATTATTTTGGTTATTATTATTTATATTATTAATGTTTATTTTATTTGAACTTGGATTATTATTTGTATTTATATTTTTAATATTGATATTTGTATTTATATTTGATGTTGTTTTTTGGTTTGTATTTGTATTTATATTTGATTTTATTTTTGAATTTATGTTTGAGTTGTTGTTATTTTCTTCTACTGTTTTTTTTTGAGGTATATCTTCTTTTATTTGGGAATTTATTATATTTTTTGTTTTTGGATTTTCTATATTTATTGTATTAGGTTCTGTTGGGGAAAAGTTATTCATATTTTCTTCATTTTTTATATCTTTATTTACAATTTCTGTTATAAATTTATCCTCTTTTATTTGATTATCATTTTTAAATTGGTTATTTGAATTTATGGGTTTATATTTAAAAGTATGTTCATTTAATTCATTATCACTATTTATAATTAAATCTTTTTTTATAGTATCATCTTTATTATTATTATCAATCTTAATTTCATTAATATTTTTTTTTAAAGAATTATATTTATTGTTAATTGAATTTTCATTTTCATCAAAATTATTCAAATCTGAATTAATATTATATTTATTTATGATATTTTCTTTGGTGTTGTCGTCTTTTTTTTCATTAATATTTTCTTTAATAATATCATCTTTTTTTTCATTAATATTTTTTTTAATGATATCATCTTTTTTTTCATTAATATTATGAAATTGTTTTAATAGATTTTCATTATTTTCAATATTATTAATTTTATTTTTAATTAAATAATCAATATTTTCATTATTATTAATATTAGATTTAGGAGGATTATTTTCAATTCTTGATTTAATTCTTTCAAAAAAATTATCATTATCATTTATATTGTTAATCTTATTTAAATTTTCATTTTTTAAATTTGACTTCTCTTCATCTTGATTATCAAGTTTTAAATCTTCAATTTCAAGATCATTATTTTCTCCTTCAATTTTTGGAGTTCCAACTTGTTCTTTTTCAATACTATTAACAAGAGCTTTTTTATATTTTTCCATTAAATTTTTAATAAAATCATCATTCCCTTTTTCTTTTTTGTCTTCATCAGTTACGAAAAAATCAATATCTTTATTTTCTTTTTCATTATTTTCATTTTCTCCAAATTCAATATTTCTATTTTTTATTCTATTTTTTAAAGGATTAAATGTATCAATTAAATCTCCACCTGAACTATTACTTAAATTATTATTATTCGAATTAATAAAGTTATTATTATTACTAGATAAATTTTGTAAATTATTATTTGTTTTATTTAAATTTTTGATTCTATCTAATATTGAATTTGAGTTATCATTATTTTCAATATTTGAATTTTTTTCTTCAACTAAATCTTCAATTTTAGGTGCAGTTGATATTTTATTATTAATATTATTATATTTTGCAAAATCTTTATTTATTTTCTGTTTTATTTTTTCTAATTCAGATTGAAAATTAGATAAAACTTTTGAATTTAAAGATTGTTCATTTGAGTCCATTAAATAATAATTAAATTTAAAAACATTTTTTTTTTGGTAAATTTTATATAAAAAATATATTTTACAAAAAAAAATAATTTATTATTTATTTTTATGTTTTGTATTTCTTCTTTTATTTTTTGGTTGTTCAATATCTAAAATTAAACCTAAAGAAGCATTTTTTATTTCATCATTACTTTTTTCAATTTTATTTTTTGTATTTAAATGAATTTTTAAATCTTTTAATTGTTGATTTAATTCTTCAATTTCTTTTTCTTGTTTATCAATAATATTATCATAATCATCATAAATTTCATTTTTACTTTTATCATTTTTATTTTTTTCATTACTTAAAATTTTAAAATCATCTTCTGTTTTTTTTAGCTCATTTAATAATAAATTTTTTTTCTCATTTTTTTCTTTAACTTGTTTTAAAACAACATTTTTTTCATTTTCACTTTTTTCTAATTCTTTCTCAACTTTATTTAATTCTTCTTTAGCATTTAATAAATCAATTTCCGAATTTTTTTGATATAAAACAGCATCTTCTTCCATTTTTCTTAATTTTTGTAAATAATAAGTTCTCTGATTTTCAAGTTGTGAAGAAATAATAGAATTATACTCAGACATAATATATTCAGTTTTTTCTTTTGGATTTTTAAAAATTTCATCATGAAGACTATTATTATTATTATTATCATTAATATTATTATTATCATTATTTATATTATTATTTTCAATATTATTATTATTAATAATAGAATTTTGAATCCAAATATGAACAGGAGAATTTTTAGTAAAATCAAATATAATATTATGTTTTTCACCTAATCCTTGAGTATAAATATGACCAGTTAAATTAAAATGTTCATATCTATGATTATATGATCCTCCATCTTCACCACAATATATATGACCACATATTAAACATAACCATAAATCTTTTTCATTTAAACATTGTTCACATGTTATTATATTTGATGGAGATAAAAAATATCTACATAAGGGACATTTGTCATCTTCTAATTTGGTAAAACATTCTAAATGAAAGGCATGTCCACATAAAACATATATTATACCTGTTATATTATTATTATGAAAATTGTTATTTTCTAAATTTTCTATACAAATTGTACATATTCTTGTATCATCTAATTCAATTTCTGAATTATTTTTTTTTTGTAATTTTGATGAGGTGTCTATTTCATATTTATCTAAACTTGATTTTCTTGTTGAATTTGTAAATATTTCATCAAAACTAATTGAATTTATTTCAACAAAAAAAATATATTCATCTTCTATTGGATTTATTTTTGAATAATTATATGTATTATAAAAAATATTACAAAATTCAATATTTTTAAATTCAATTAAAATATAGTAAATATTTGGTTTTGATGATAAAAAAATTCTAATATTAGAAATATATGAAACATAAGTTGAAGTTGCTTGAATAAATTCATTAATAGAGAATTTATTTTTCATATTTATACAACATAATGTATTTGTTTTTATAAATTTATTATCTAAATTAAAATCCCATATATATTGTTTCATTAATTCTAAATGTTCAAATTTACATTCTTTTTTAGTTATTTCATTTTTATTATTATATATATGAATATTTGTTTCAATTCCTTTTATTGTACCTTCTATTATTTCATTTTCTGGATTTCCATACCATATTTTTGATTCAAATTCTGATTGTGTATATTTTAAATTTGTTTCATCAATCATTTAATTTTTTATTTTTTATTAAATAATTAAATATTTATTTTATTTTTGAGAAATTACTTTTTATAATTTTTTTATTAGACCTTATAATATTTTTTTATAATTTAAAAAAATAATTTTTAATGGAAAGAAAAATTACCAATGAATCTAAATTTAAATTAATATATTTATTTAGACAGTTATTTCCTACAAATAATATGTTTTATATAATATTTTTTTTCTTCAAATTTTATGGAATTATATTAACAACTCATAATTTAAAAGGATATGAAAATAAATCAAAAGGAATAACTTCAATATCTTCAATTTTATCAAGATTATCATTTTATAATACAAATTTTAGATATATAGTAAGATCATATTCTGAATGTTGTTTTATAATATTTTTATTATTATGTTTATTTTTTATAGGAATTTTTATTGATTATCATTTCATTGCATCAATTTATAAAAATATAAACACTGGAATAGAATTAAATATAAGAAAAATAGGAAAATTTCGGAAAAGAGAACCTTATAAAATATTATCAGTAGTTTTATTATATTTTTATTTATTTTTATTACTTTTTGGACAACATATGATTATTTATATTTCTCCAGGAATTTTTATTCCATTTCTAAAAAATGATATGGAAAATAATTCAAATAAATATTCTCTTTCAATTAATTCATCATATTTTAATTCATTTATAAATAATAGTTCAATTCCTATTACATTATTAGCAATTATTAATATATTAAGTTGTATTATGTTATATATTCTTTTTTTTTCATTCATTCAATTAAATAATGCTATAGGAATTTATTCTGTATATGGTCAAAAATTATATTTTAATTATAAAATAGCAATAATTACTTTTTTAACATTCTTATTTCTTCCATTTATAAGTATTGCAAATATATTTCAAGGTGAAGAAAAAAATAAATTCAGATTAGTATTAAATATTTCTGCTGTTTTTATTTGTTCAATTTATATTTTAATGTCTGTTAAAAATTTTAATTCAAATTATAAAGTGGTTATTTTTTTTAATCATTTTATTTTAATATGGTGTTGGTTTAGTGGTATTATAGAAATTTTATTATATCATTTTATAAAAAATGATATAAGTCAAGTATTTTATACAATAAAATTATTATTAGAATTATTAAATTCAATTGGAATTTGTTTATTTATAAATCATAAAAATAATCTTTATTTTGAAATTAACTTTTCTACTCATTTATTTCAAATAAATGAAAAAAATTTTTCAATTGGTGAAATTTTTGTATATTTAAATTATTTAAGAGATTATTTAAATCAAAAACAAGGAAGTTTTTTCAATTTATTTAGATTATTATTTAATCACAAAAAAGATTGTTTATATCAAAATTGTCCTTGTTCAATTTTAAAATTTGAAGAAAATAAAACTTTAAATATGATACAAACAGGAGATAAAATACAAAATGAAATTCATTTTGAAATTTCAACTTTACAATCAACAGTAACAACAGAACAATTTATTATTATTGGAGAACAAGAAATTGTAAATAGAATTATGATTTTATTTAGAAAAAAATTATTTGAAGATATGAATTTTTATTGTATTTGTCATGTTTATTATATTTATTATTTTAAAAAAAATTTAAAATTAGCTCTTTATTTTGCTGGTAAATATTTTGAAAGTCAAATTAAATTTGGTTTTACAACTTTATATTTTTTTTATGAAATTAAAAAGCAAATTATTAAAGAAATATTTGATAAAAGTAAAAATAGACAATTAAAAAAAAATGAAGGAAAAAATGAATTAATGAAATTAAAAGTTTTTTATGATTTTATCGTTTTTATTTTAACAATTAAAACAATATTAAAATATTCATGTATTTATTTAGAAAATATTTTTCATTTTCAAAAAGAATCAAATAAAAATACTAAATTAAGTAAAATTAATTATTCATCTTTTCTTGAATTTTTACATTCATGTGGCTATATAAGTAATTATAATAAAAAATTAAAATATCTTTTAGTTGAATATTATAACATTCATCAAATTATGATTACAAATAAAGAATTATGTTATTTATTAACAAATTATTATTATTTAGTATTTAAAAAAATTCCAAATGATGTTTCAATTTATTTTGAAAATAAATTTACTTATAATTCAATTATAGATGAAATTGATTTAGATTATGAACAATTTTTATTTAAATATCCTTTAGTAACAGGATTATCAAAATCAGATAATTTTGAAATTTTTTATTTTCATAATAAATTATGTGAATATTTAGATTATTCCAAAGAACAAATTTTAGGAAAAGATTTTCATACTTTAATTCCAACTGAAATTAATGAACCACATAAATTAATTTTAAAACAATTTTTATTTATTCCAAATGCTTTTTTTTCAAGAAATGAAGCATTTATATTAAATAAAGATCGTTATATTGTTAATTGTTCTTTTTCTTGTAAATTATTACCAAGATTTAAAAGTGAATTTTATATAATTGCAAATATTGAAATTGTTGATTTAAATACTTTATCATGTTTAAATTATTCTTTAATGCTTAATAATAGTTTACATTTTATTACTATATCAAAAAGTTTTGAAGAACAATTTTTTTTTAATTTAAAAATGTTTGAAATATTAAAAATAAACTTTTGTGATTTTTTTGGAGTTTCTACTTCAAAATTAAAAAAAAGACTTAATAAAAAAAAGAGAAATTCAATAAATACAAGAAAGAAAATATTACGTAATTTAATAGAAGAAAATCATTCTCTTTCAATATTATCAAATGTATCACAAGAAAAAATTTTTGTTTATCGTGCACAAAAAAATTCAATTGACGATTTATTACATACACCATTTGTAATAGAAGATACAATTAAAAAAGTTCAAATAATAAATGGATTACAAAATTTAACTAAAACAATAGATGAAATTGGATTAGATATTGATTGGTATAATAGAGTAAAATGTTTAGGTGAAAGATTACAAATTTCAAATTTTTTTGATTTTCATTCAAATATCATTAAAGAAGAAAATGATTTAACAAATCAATTTAATATAAAATATACAATGAAAGAAATTGGTATTTATTTATATTATGTTGTTCAAATTATGGAATTTATAGATGTGAATGAAGTAAGATATGAAACACAAAATTTAAAAAAAAAATTATCAATTAGTCCTCATAAAGAAAGAAAAAGTGCTCTTAGAATAGAATTACATAGAAATTTTGGTAATATTTTAAATTCAGTTGGAACTGAAAGACAAAATAGTGAAGTAAGTTTAAATAATAAAACTCCTTTACATAAAGGTTCTCAAATAAGTTTATTTAGAAAATTAAGTAATAATTTTTCATCATTTGATATTAATTCTTCAATTACAAATGAAAGTAAAAATAATTTTAGTAATAATAATTTAATACATAATAATAGTAGTAGTAAAAGAAATAAAAGGAAATATGTTCCTAAGAAAACTATTAAAGATTCAAATAATGAAGAAATTGAAATATTAACTGGAGATAAAATGGAAAGTTTACTTGATCAAATACATTTTACTTATTCTGTTTTAAAATTTATTTTATTAATTTTTTTTATTATTTTATTTGTTATAGAAGTTATTTCATTTAATTTGAGAATTAATATTAAGAATAAAGGAAATGATTTATTGATAAATAATATATATTTTCAAATGTTAAAAACTGATATTTATATTCATTCTTTGAGTTTAATTTATTTTTGTGATGAAATAATAGATGATGAAGAATCAAAAAAAATTATAACAGAACCTTTATTTGAAAAACAAAATTCTATTTTAATACATTATTCTAAAGTAATGCAATATTTAGGTAAATTAAATATATATAAAGAAATGACTAATTTTATTAGTATTTTATATGAAGAAATTTCGTTTGAAATTATTAAAGATGATTGGACAGTTTATACTAGAAAAAGTGGATTAATTGAAGAAATTAATATTTATCAATATTCAATTAGTTCTTTTCTTGGTAATATTAAAATAGATAAAATGGAATGTAGATTAAAAGAAATTTTTTTTAATGAAAATTATATGAATGAAAGTAAAAGAAAAATTATTTATAAAAATGAAGGTTCACCATCTGAAGAAGAAGAATTATTATTTTATTCCTTATATAACATTATTCAAAATTATAAACCAAAATTTGAAAAATTATCAAATGAAATGAATCAAAATTTAATAGATTTCATAAATGAATTTACAAGTTACCATATAATTTTAATAAATGTCATTTTAATGATAGTTTTACTAATAATAATATCAATATATATAAAAATGTTATTGTTAGATACAAAAGAAATGAAAGTTATATTAAATCATTTATATGTAATTGATCCAAATCAATATGCATTTGAACAACAAATTCTTTTATTTAAAAATATAATATTAGAATTTAATGAAAAACAAATAAATCTTTTTGAAAAAGCAAAATTAGGTAAATTATTTATTTCTTCACCAACAAATTCAATAAAAATAAAACCAAGAAATAAAGAAAGTTCTGTTAAACTACAATCAAATATCAAAAATAATAATTCAAGTACATTAGATATGATAGCTCAAGAAACACCTCATACAAATTTAAGTAGAAAACCAATGAATCCTCATAATAATAATAACAATAATGATAATAATGAAAATCATGAAAGTGTACATGAAGTAAAAGAAAATTTATTACCTAAAACAATTAAATTAGGTTATATTTTTATTTCAATTTTTGTTTTAATACTTTTATTTCTTTTAGGATTTAATATTTATATTTCATTAATATTAAAAAAAAATTTTATAAGAGCAACAATTTTAAGTTTAAATTTTTTAGATAGATTACCTAGAGCAATTGAATTATTATTATATACTCATTTAAGTATAATTGCAGGAAATCCTTATTTAATTAAAGGCAATGGATTAGAATATTATAAAACACAAATTGATGAATATTTAAATTATTATAATTATGTATTAGATTATGAAAGAGCAAGTCAAATTGAATCTTTATCAGATTCTTATTATTCAAATTTATTTTTGGAAAATATTTTAATTAAAAAAAATATTGATGAATTTATATCTCATCCTTTAAATATTCTTAGTAATATTAAAGATTGGCAAAATAAATTTAATTATTATCAATATTTTTGTTTATATAGTGCATTAGGACAAGAAATTTATTTAGAAACAAGTCATATTAATATTAAGAGTTTTTTTCAACAAATTAATGTTTATGTGAATCAATGTTATAATGCAAATTATATTATTAATGAATATGGTTTAGAAACTGAATTTAATTATCTTTATCAAGAATTAACAAATTTATATAAAGATTTCTGTTTTGAAGAAAAAAGTGATGAAATTAAAATTAAAATGTTAAATAATGAAGATAAGACTAGAATTGTTAAAGATATTGTAATTCAATTTAAATTTGTTTTTGATACTTTTTCTTATTGGTTTAAACATGATTTAAAACATTTTATGTCTTATATTGGAAATTTAAATAATTACTTTTTGGGAATGATTATTATAATTAGTTTAATTATGTTTGTTGTTATTTATATTATTATTCAAAATATGAATGATGAAACTAAAAGGTTGTTATTATTTTTCTCTAAGTTATTTTAAATTTTTGATTGCAAAAAATGTCATTTAAAAAACTTTTTTTCTTACTTTGATTAGAATAAATTTTTTTTTATAAATGTATTTATAAATATCTTATAATAATATATTAATTGATTATATATTTATTATAATTTTTAATTTTTAAATGTAAAAAATATCAAAACTATGTTTTTTAAATAATGGAAAGTATAATAAAAAATAAAATAAATGGATAACCTAAATCAACTAGAAAAAATAATAATAATAATAGCACAAAATATCCCAAATGATAATACTATAAATATGATAATGATATTATTAAGAATATTACCAGTATTTTTAGTATGTCATGATTGGAATATTCATTATAAATTTTCAATAACATATTATATATCATATATTACAGCTTTGCCATTATTTCATCAATCAAATGCAAAAAAAATTTCTTTTTATTTAATTTCATTATTTTTTGTTTTAGCGATTATTAACATAATAATTTTTATAAAATTATATAATCAACTAAAAGAATATAATAAAATAAATCATCCAAAAATATTTCAAATTAATATTCATATTATGTATTTTGCAAATTTTGTGATATCTCCTTTTATTTTTATGATATGTACAGAAAATTTTTTTTGTACTCCAGTTTATGATGAAAATACTTCATATAAATTAATAAAAGATTATACAGATGATTGTAGAAATTATTCAAATATTTTAATTATAATAATGCAATTTTTATTATTTACATGGAATGTTATTTTAAATGTTTTTTTTAGTACATTAACTGCAAAACCACTTTGTTTTACTTCTTCTTTTGTCATTACTAAACTAAATGAAATTCAAACTAATTTAGCTTTTTTTCCTTTATTTCAAATAATTTTAGTTACTGATTATTATTTACCTTTTAAAATTTGTACTTATATAAGAATTTTTACAAGAGGAATTTATATTATTTTTTATATTAATCTTATTATACATGAACCTAAAAATTTTTATACTAATTTTAATATAAGGTATTATTTAATTCTTATATATTCAATGAATTTTTTTTCTTGTATTATTGAATATATTTTTCTGTTTGATTTAAAAAATAATTTGGAAATATTACAAAAAAATGCAACAATTATGATTTTTAAACTTTTAATTGAAATATCTTTATCAATTTTAATAATTCAATTTTTAATTAATAATGAAAGAAAATTTACATTACAAGTTTTTCAAGGAAAAATTTGTTCCGATTTTCCTTATGAATTACTTAACAAAATATTTTTTATTTTTAATCATATTGAAAAGAAAATTGGAAATGATTTATTATATGAAATAATAGAAGATTTTGATTCAACTTTTAAAATCCATTTAAAAGACAATAAATGTTTAAAAATAAATGGATTAAAATGTTATTGTAAAAAATTTACATATGAAAATTTTACTAAACAAGTTGATGATTTTTTAGATGCAATGAAAGAAGTAAGAGAAGGAGCAAAGCCTGTTAATAAAATATTAAAAAATAAATTTCCTGTTATATATAAATATATAGAGTATTTGATTAGAGCTGAAATTATTAAAAATAAAAGTAATACTAGTCAAGCTTTTTTTATTTTAGCTCTTGTTTTATTTTATATTATTTTTTATA
>JAEEGK010012673.1_pt1 | contig 19126 bp, 21 predicted proteins | sample 8958771 | NCBI WGS metagenome assembly JAEEGK01 (sample SAMN16246547, study PRJNA631951) | gut metagenome | biome: gut microbiome; feature: rumen; material: SC-attached | host: Bos | place: Iran: Karaj | collected 2018-10
ATTGTTAGTTAGACTACGAAATTACGATTGCTTTTTTCTCTCGTCTTTCGTCTAAAGCGAGCTTTGCGAACGTTCTCTCGTCTAATTAAAGAGCTGTCATGACGTAGAGACCTATCGTCTTTACGTCGTTGTTCTTTTCTTGCATGACGCCGACATCGAAGTCGATGCGGACATGCGTGCCGCCGAACGTCAGTTCGATTTTCGGGATGATATCGACCATGAAGTCATCGCGGAAATTCCCGACACTTGTGGAAGACGTGACTTCAATGAATAAGCGAAGAACTTGTCCGAAAACAATGGTCGGGATCATGGATGCCGAGAACTTTACGTAACCATCTTCGCCTGTTGCCCCATCGAGAAAACCTGCACGGAGCTCGTAGTAGTTCGCAAAACATTTAGAAATAAAATTTTGTGTTCCAATGGTGAAAACGACAGCGCTTGCATTGACGTCGCTTAAGTCCAGATAACCGTCCAATGCGATAAAGGAACTGGGTTTATAGCGGTAGCGGCCTCCAAGGTCTAGGGCTGTACGGCTATTGTCTAATTTGTTGTAAGTATTGACGTCGAGTTTCGCACCGACGTCAAATTGTTTGTTGAGTCGTGTCGTGAAATTGAGCGGAAACAGAACGTCTGAATTGAATGCGGACCGAATTCCGAGACCTACACCGATTTTGGGGGAGGGGCGGCTTTCGGGGCCAAAAGTGTAGCGCATGTCCCATAAGTGGTCCAGTGCGAAAGCATTTGTTGCAAGGATGACAAATAATAGGCAAAGAAGGCGTCTCATGATTACCAAAGTTAGATAAATCGCTCGGTAAAAGCTAAATTTACATGCGTAAAATGGAGGTATTTGTGGTAGAACCGCGTCCAGAACTTTCAAAACTTTCCGATTACGTCCCGGGCAAGTCCATCGACGAAATTCGTGAACGTTATGGTCTTAAGAATGTTGTAAAGCTTGCGTCTAACGAAAATCCGTTGGGTGCTTCCCCGAAAGCGGTGGAAGCGTTCCATGAAATTGCGAATTTATTGCACTTGTACCCGCGCGGCGATGCTCCGAAGCTCATTGATGCGATTGCTGAAATGTATGGAGTTTCGACGAACCAGATTGTGATTGGTAACGGCTCCGATGAAATTATCGACATGGTGGGCAAGGCTTTTATCCGTCAGGGCGACAATTGCGTGGGCATTACGCCGACGTTCTCCGTCTATAAGTTTACGACGCTTTCGAATGGAGCTGATTTTATCGGCGTTGGTGAAGGCGAAGAAAAGGCTAGCCTTGATAAGCTCGCGGCTGCCGTCAATGACAAGACTCGCGTGGCTTTTATTTGCAACCCGAACAACCCGACTGGTCACTATTACACTGAAGCGGAAATTCGCAGCTTCCTTGCGAAAGTGCCGTCGAACGTTCTCGTGTTCTTGGACGAAGCCTATGCTGAATTTGCAACGGCTGCAGATTATCCGAAGATGGCTCCGCTGCTTTCGGAATACCCGAACTTGTTCCTCAACCGCACCTTCAGCAAGATTTACGGTTTGGCTGGACTCCGTGTGGGTTATGCGATGGCAAGTGTTGAAGTTGTTCGTGCCATGTGGAAAATCAAGCCGCCGTTTGACGTGAACCAGGCCGCTCAGGTGGCGGCTGTGGCTGCTCTTGCCGATACCGCTCACGTTGAAGCGACACGCAAGAACAACGCTGTTGGCTTTGAATACCTGAATCGCGAACTTGGTGCGCTTGGTTTCAAGGTGCTCCCGACGCAGGCAAACTTTATCTGCGTGCGCATCGGTGAACGTGCAAAGGAACTTGTTGCGTTCTTGGAACAGAACGGCATGATTGTCCGTGGTCTTACGAGCTTTGGAATGCCGGAACACATCCGCATCACGGTCGGCAAGCCCGAAGAGAACGAACTCCTCGTTTCGCTTGTCAAGAAGTGGGTTGGCTAGGAGCTTGCTATGGAAAATCGCGAAATTGCAAAGGCCGGTGTCGCTCCCGAGAATCTGGAACTCTTGAAGATTGCGCTCAAGACGGCTGAACTTGCCGAAGAGAACATCCTCAAGTTTTACCAGAACGATGTTGGCGTCGAATGGAAGGCGGATAAGACTCCCGTGACGATTGCGGACAAGGGGACGGAAGAACTTGCCCGCAAATTCTGGGCGAAGGAAACGCCCGGCTTTGGCGTCGTTGGCGAAGAATTCGGCATTGAAAGTCCGGATGCGGAATACCAGTGGGTGATTGACCCGATTGACGGGACGAAATCGTTTATCCATGGTGTGCCTTTGTTCGGAACGCTGATTGCGCTTTATCGCAAGAACGTTCCGATTGCAAGCGTGATTCGTTTGCCGGCGATGAAAAGTGCTGTTTGGGCAGTGAATGGCGGCGGCGCCTTTTTGGACGGTCGCGAAGTTCGCGCTTCGAAGGTGTCGCGGTTGAGCGATGCGCTTGTGCTTTCGGGAACGGTCAACACGATGGAAGACAAGGGCTTTGGCGAAGGCTTTACGAAACTCCGCCGTAGTGCTCGCTTGCATCGCGGTTGGGGCGATTGCTACGGCTATTACCTTGTGGCCGCAGGCCGTGCCGAAATCATGGTGGATCCGGTCGTTTCGCTGTGGGACATTGCCCCGTTCCCGCTCTTGATGAAGGAAGCGGGCGGCAAGTTCAGTACCATTGACGGTAAGACCGAGCTCTTTGATGCCAACGGCAAGCCGACGGCTCCGATTTACGAGGGTTTCACGAGCATCGCGACGAACGGCCTATTGCACGACGTTGCACTGGAATGCTTGAAGAAGTAAGATTTCTCGCATGCAAAGTAGTTTTTAATAAATTGTATGAAAAGAATCCTTATAGGCTTGCTAGTTCTTGTTCTTTGCTGTAATGGCATGGGCGAAGATTCGATTAAAGAAAGCTATTTGCCTTATGGAATGACTTTTCATGCTTCTTATGTGTATTCGACTACTGCGGAAATATCTCTGTTTGATATTCGTTCAGGAACTGAAGCGGACGCTTTCCATGTAGGTAATTTATTTGATATCTATTTTGGATTTGATCCACTTCATGTTAGCTTTGATCCTGATAAAGTTTCTGATGAGGCTCTGTTTTCTTTGGGTGGAGCCTTAGTGATGGGCTTAATTGTTGGGGCTTTTGATGGACATGCTCCTTCAAATAAGGTTTTAGAAGTGTTGGGCTATATACTTCTAGGAGTTCCTGTATATGCCTGGTGCGGAAACCTTTATATCCCTTTAGTTCCTAAATCATGGTTGGGATTGACAGATCAAAGTCATATTATCACTCATGTTATTTATGAACGAGGATTTCATTTGCGCAGTTTTACATACGTGAATGATATTGGTTTGCGGTGGTCCCCAATGCGAACAGTTTATTTTGATTATTTTGAAGCCGGCGTTCGTTTGGAGAAAAATTTTGCAGATGATTTTAAGTGCAAATTTTTCTTCCAGATAGGGGGTGCTGGAACAAGTAAATAGCTTATCTTTCAAAGATTAGTCCCTATAACCTAACTCTTAAACACTAAACTTTACTGGATCCTATCGGTCTCCCGGCTCGGTGGTTCGACAGGCCCACCAACCTTAATTCGGGGCTAAAGACATTAATGGCTTCGCATTTGAATAAGGCTCCCTCCAGGATGACTGCTTCAGTAAACCGTTCACTTTCTACTATTTCCTAACCCCTAAAACCTACCACCTAAAACCTCTCTCGTCTGTAGCCCGAAGGGCGTTCTCTCGTCTTTCGTCTAACTCACTCCCACATCGTTGTATAGCTTACTGAATCCGGGGCGAACGTGAATGTTATCGTCCCTTTTTTTGCTGTGTTGATGTAGGGGATGTTTAGCGAATCGAGGCGGTCGGTGACTTGCTTGTGCGGGTGGCGGAACCTGTTCTTGCGACCACTCGGGATGATGGCGTACGTGGGGGAAACTGCTGTCACGAACGGCACGCTGCTGGATGTTTTGGAGCCGTGATGCCCAAGCTTTAGCACGTCGCTTTTCAGATAAGCGTCTGTTTTCAGAATTTCTTTTTCGCCTTTGACGGTGAGGTCTCCGGTGAGGACGGTGGAATGCCCGAACCCTTTGAGCCGAAGCGTGATGCTCCCTTCGTTCGCTTCGACGCAAACGTCGTTTCGCGGGTGGACTGTTCGCATTTCGAAGTAGTTTTCTTTCCACAGAATGCCGCGATGGATGTTGCGGATGGGGACGTTCCTTTTGCGAGCTTCACTGAGAACTTGTTGCCAATCGGGTTTTGGCTCTTTTAGGGAACAGTCGCTTGTCCAAAGTTCCTTGACGGGGAACATTTTCAAAATAGATTTGGCACCGCCGAAATGGTCCTTGTCGGGGTGCGTGATGATGAGGGCGTCGAGTTCGCTTACGCCGATGTGGTGCAAGAACGGAACGATGATGTCTTTGCCGGAATCTTGGCGGCTGTTGTCGCCTGCATCGATGAGAAAATGTCTGCCGGATGGCGTCTTGACGAGGTGGCTATCGCCTTGCCCGACATCGATGGTCGTGAGCGTCCACGACGGGTGCAGCACTTCGCGGTAGCTTTCAAACGCGAACAAAGCGGCGGCGATTAAAATGCATACAAAAGCGTACTTGCGGGCGATGTAATTCTTGTAGCAAACGGGCAAAAGCAGTATCAAGAATCCGAGCGCGAGTAGTACTGCTGGCGAAAATGGCCCGACGGTCATCGAGGCGGCGGCAGAGTCCGAGAGTATTCGCGTCAAAAGCGAGGCGAGTCGCAAAAAGAATTTCGCAGCCTCGCAGAACGTTCCGCTGATAAAGTCAAACGGTGAAAGTTGTGCGAAAAGCCCGGCCTGCATGCCGAGCGAAATGGCAGGCACGATGATGATGTTTCCGAACCAGGCGAATGGCGAAAGCGTCTTGAAATGATGGATGAGGAATGGTGCTGTGGCAAGCGTCGCACAGAGCGTGACGTAAGTCGGGTCAATCGCGAACGCTTGGATCTTTTGCCAAAGCTTGTTTTGCTTGAGGCTGTCGGGCAAAAGCTTTGTCGGGTTGTGCGGCGTTCCGATGATGATTCCGGCGGTTGCTGCAAACGAAAGCTGGAATCCCGGATTCCAGATGACGTTTGGCTCCGGCAAGATGATGAGGAGCAACGCAACGCCCAAGCTGTTGAGCGTGTTGGCGGGTTTCCCGAACAAAGTGCCGATTTGCGGAATGGCGAACATCATGACTGCACGGCGAACGGCTGGCGAACCTCCCGTAACAGGGACATAAATCGCTAGAAGCGTCACGGCGATGATGATGACGATTTTATGCGGAAGGCCCGTCGCTTTCAAGAAAATCATGAGCATTCCGGCGAGCAAAACCACGTGAAAGCCGCTAATCGCAAGCACATGCACGAGGCCCGACCGCTGGAAATCGCTCCGCAGCACTTCTGGAATGCCGGAGCGGTCACCTGCCAATAATCCCATCAAAAGTCCCGTTTCTGCGGGGTCGAGAAACTTCGCGAAACGCCGTTGCAAAAATTGCCGGAAACCAAAAAAGCTCCGCTCGAACGTCCAATCGCCGCGGTATGCAGTCCAACGTTTGAACTTGCCGTAGGCGGCAAGTCCCTGCGAATTTAGCCAGTTTTGTGTGTCAAAAGCCCCGGGCACGCTCGGAGGCGTCACCGGGTACCACGAAGCCTCAAAACAGATGGAATCGCCCGGCAGCGGGAGGTCCGGCAGGTTCCGTTTTTCCGTTAGCCGGACTTTATAATACCCACTGCGCGCACTCTCGCGAGCCGTTTCCTCGGTAGAACTTGAAACATTTACAATAAACGCCGTCCCTTTGGGGCGGGGGAGCCGCGTTTCGATTATTCCGCAGCCGGAATTGCTGATGGCTTTAGATTTGCTAACGAGCGGCGAACTTTCCGTGCTGTAACCTCCAACTCCCAATATTCCCTCATGGGCGATGATTCCCAAAGCCATGGTGATAAAAATCACCCATTGAAGGTGCCGCCTGAAAAAATGCGTGAGCAAAAATACCCCTCCGAGCAAGAAAAAGGCAAATTTTGGCTCGTCGAGGGCGGCAATGGTTGCTGCAAGGGCGAGGGCGCTCACGAGAGCGGGCTTTCCGTCAAGCGGCGCGATAAGGTCTTTTGATGCAATAATTATTTTTTCTTTAATATTTTTTTTCATTTTTTCATTTCTTTTGTATTTTAAGGGTGTCTCTATTATTTATTACACGCTTTTGAGGAGTTTTTGGACAGGGCTTTTATGAAAAATGTTTGTAAAAAATGGATGTGGCTGTGCTTGTTGTTTGTTTCGATGGCAAATCTTTTTACAGCATGTTCTACGGTGGATGCTGATGGGGAAACGACGCTTCCGCCTGACCCGAACCGCATTATAGTTCATAAACTTTTCCCAAACGACATGGCTCGTAATGATTCCGCCGCAGCAAATCTTGCCCGTGGGATTAAATTGGTCGTCCATCCGAAGGCTTCTTACAAGCTCTCCTTCGAAATTGATTCTACACAACCTGTTCCTGAATTGCAGTTGTTCCGTACATTTGCAATTAAGAACGACCCGGATCATGTTGGCTTTTCGAAGGTGAGAACTTTGCAACCAAAAGTTGTCGGAAACCGTTATGAGTATTCGTTTAAATGCGAAGAAAATAATATGTCGATATGGTTTACGTCTCTTGGCGTTGATGGTAAATACTACGAAGGTAAAATCAAGGATATTCGATTTACGGGAGTGGGGGCGTTTAGTGACCATTTTTCGATTAATTTGATTGTAGTAGGAGAAATGGAGAAAACGCTTGATGGCATGGATGTTGAAGAACTTTCGCAATTCATGTTGAAAAAATTCCGTGAAAAATATTACGGAGTGACTATCGATACGATTTATGTGCACTATGCGCACGAGCACCCTACACTTGGGTACAAGTACCCGAAGGATAGGCCCTGGGTGGCAAACGTGGATGCGGAAGATTATTTATTAAGTGAATTGGCTGGATGGGTTGGAAATGATGCGAATGTTCGCTATGCACTGGATATTGTTCTCGTTCATAGCATCGATCAAAAAAATGTCACGGGATATTCCCCCCTATTTTCAGGGAATTTGGGTGGGGGTGAAGGTGGCTCGGTTATTATTGGTGAAAATGTCAAGCAATCGTCTGGTGAAATTGAAATGCAGACGGCGTTGAACATTGTGATGACCGCCGTTCATGAATCAGGGCATTTTTTTGGACTTAGGCATACATCGACAACCAGACGTGATTTGAATCAGGTCGCGACTCTTGAAGATGGTTCTAGCCGTATGGTTGGGGACTGGTCCAATGTTGAAGACGGGTTGACGGATACTCCGTTCTGCGATTATATTTTAAAGAGTGGACTTTATAAACAAGCGAATAATCAAGATGATGAAATCAGCCGTAATCCGAATATTGTTTATTCGGGAAAAGCCAGCTTGTCAAAGTCTCCTATTTATGAATGTAAGGATATAGACAACATTATGTTCCCTGTAACGGTTGAAGAATATTTGGATGCTTCTTTTACCAAGCAGCAAATGGAACTGGTTCGTTCGTCACTCGTGATTTTCCCGCATTAAGTATTACTAAAAAAATGAAAGCTTCTCAATTTTCTGAAAATGCGCAGCTGATTGCGTTTGTGTTGCAAAAGGGTTCTGAATGGGACCCTCATGTCATTGAACTTCTTGAAAAAACGTGGGGGTCGATCCGCCACAAGGGGCGTCTTTTCGCGTTTGACAAGACGGATTACTACAAGCCCGAAATGGGCGACGGTTTGTATCGCGGTGTCGTCTCTTTTGAAAAGGAAATTCCCCCGGAGTCCATTGCCGAGGAAAAGGAACGCAGCAATGCATTGGAACTCACGACGGCAACCGCTGAAAATCCAGAACTTCGCCATGTGAATATTGACATCGGCTACATGGATATGGACAAGGTTGTGCTGCCGAGTTACAAGCGTGGCCCGTTTAAGTTGTATGCTGGCAAAGGTGTTTGGCTTGACATGCTTTTGACGTATGCGAAAGGCGTGTTTCATCCGACCGCTTGGGCGTTTGATGACTTTGTGCGGAATCCCTACCAGCACGATTTGCAGTTGATCCGCGAAAAGTTCAAAAAGGCGAGAAAAACAGCGAGTGGGGAAAAACCTTAAGCTTTAACCTCTAATCCCACTATTTCAAGTTCGTCGTCTTGCACCTTGAATTTGATTTCGTAATTTGCAAACGAAAATCCATAAACGCGTTCCGGGTCGTTTTGGTAGGCGGGGCGCGGGTCTTGCTCAAGAACTTCGATTAATGCGGGACGCTTGTCCGTACTGACCTTGCGTAGAATTTCGGAATCTTTGACGTGTAGCTTGTTTTGGCGGACAGCATCGGCGAAACCGCCCATCGCTTCGGGGTGCGCGTCGGTGTAGGGAAGGTACGGCTTGATATCGACAATGGGCGTGCCGTCCATCAAGTCGGCTCCGCTGACGATAATTTCGGGGCCTTCTGCTCCGTCGAGATGAATTTGTTCAATCTTGACGCACGAAAGGGCTATCGGATTGGGGCGGAAGCTGGAGCGTGTCGCAAAAACGCCAAGCCGCTTGTTTCCGCCGAGCCTTGGCGGTCGCACGGTCGGACTCCATGTGCTTCTGATGTTCTCCGAGAAAATCCATACAATCCACAAGTGGCTAAAACCTTCGAGGCCGCGCAATGCATCTGCGTTGCGGAACTCCGGTTCGAAACGAATGGCTGCTCGCAAGTTCTGCACGATTCCGCTCTGACGCGGAATGCCAAACTTTTCGCGGAAATCGCTTTTGATGCGGGCGATGATTTTAAACGAAAGCTCTTGCATAATTATAAACAGTCATTCTGGAACGAAATCGTAGATGTTTTTAGTTCTGGTCTCTGTCATTCTGGAGCGAAGCGATAGAATCCATCAGACGTTTCCTTTTGGTTTCTTGCTTTTGATGACGCTGCAAATAGGACAATCTTCGTCTTTGTGTCCGCGGGCTTTGCAGTAAGTACGTCCAAAGTAAATGATTTGCAAGTGCCGCTTTTCCCATTCGCATTCGGGGAATGCTTTTTTGAGGTCTTCTTCCGTCTTTTCGACGCTGCTGCCGTCGCTTAAGCCCCAGCGTTCGGCGAGTCGATGAATGTGCGTATCGACGGGAAAAGCCGGGAGCTTGAAGATGTGGCTCATGATGACGCTTGCCGTCTTGTGGCCTACTCCGGGGAGGCTTTCGAGTTCTTCGAACGAGTGCGGAACATCGCCTTTGAATTTTTCGACGAGCGCTTGCGAAAGCTTGAAAATGTTCACGCTTTTGGTGTTGAAAAATCCGCAGGGCTTGATGATTTCGGCAATACGTTCCACGCCGAGCTTGACCATTTTTTGGGGCGTGTCGGCATGCTTGAAAAGGACTGCGGTCACTTGGTTCACGCGGATGTCCGTGCACTGGGCACTTAAAACGACCGCGACAAGCATCGTGAACGGATTCGTGTAATTTAACGGAATCGGCGGATTCGGGAACAGCTCGTCCAACTTTTCGCCAATGAATTTGATTTTCTCAGTACGTTTCATGGAGGGGGCTAGTGCGTTATTTTTGGAATTTTTCGATGATGCAACGATGCTCTTTCGTTTTTTCGTCGTAATTTACACCGACAAAAAGCAAATCTCCAGAATATTTTTCAAGTGCATTGCCATAATTCTTTGCTTGGATTTGGGCTAGTGCAGTCTTTTCGCATGCATTACGTTTGAGTTCTATGATAAGTGCAGGAGTATTCGGCACATAAGGAATCATCACGACATCGGCAACACCCTTGCTTGCAGGGAACTCTTTGACGATAGTGTATTTTAAATTTGCATAGAAATACGCAAGGCAAATCACCGATTGGAAAGTCCCTTCGTTATTATAGTTTAAGTTGTTGCAAATCTGTTCGTGAGCCTTGTTTAATGCTTCGGCTACAGCTTTTGAATCGCCTTCGATGGTACTATCCATCAGCTGCTTGCTTGAATCTACAAGCTCAATAAGAACCTTGTAATCCGGAGAAGGGCGTACTGAAAGAATCCACTGATCCCGTACTTCGCGGTTTGGAATGTAGCACTGCTGTTCATCGCGGTTGTATGCGAGATATCCCAGATGAACTAAATAAGTAAATACGTCGTCTTTGCAGTGGAAATCCGTCATCGTGTTCAGATAACTATCCACATTCACGTGAACGCGTCCGCCGGCAATCATCGTTTTCACGTCATCCAAGATGCCGTCAAAATTCATCAAGATGTAATTTTGCAACGCTTCGTATGAACCGGTTTGTGTCCAGTAACTCTGGAAATACTTGCGTCTAATTGTCGAAACGATTGATTCTGGGCTATAAGTTTCAATACCGTTGATATTATAGCCGTCGTACCAGCGTTTACATTCTTCGAAATCAACCGAATATTTTTCACAAAGGTCGTGTACTTCGTCGGCTGTAAAGCCCACGAAGTCTGCAAGCGACCAGGAATCTCGCATGGTGTATTCGTCGAACATGTTCAGTTTTGACTGAACCTTGTCACGCACGATAGGCAAAATGCCGGTAATGTAAGCAAGTGCAATCGCAGGAGCTAAATTTTTGTTCTTGAACATGGCGTTCAAGAATGCGAGATACGAATTGAATACAGAATCCGTCACTCGTTCGCGGATGAGCACATCGTATTCGTCGATGATGATGGCAAACTGTTCGCCCGTGGCGGCGTATATTTTTAAAATAGCGTCGGCGAGACTTTCTTCTCCTGTGATGCGGGCGTTAGGAAATTCAGATTGCAATTCTTGGACGATTGCCTTAGTGAATATCGGGACGATGTCTCTGTTTTGGAAGTTTATCCCGGATTCAATTTCTTGGGGTGTGCGGTTTGAAAAAACGGCGTTTACGTCTAGCTTTATCACGTTCAGCTTGTTCAAGTATTTTTCAAAACTTGAGTCTTTGGCGATTTTCAAATCGGCAAAAAGCTCTCGGCTGTCGCAGCCCTTGCTGAAATAGGCACAAAGCATATCTTCGGCCATGCTTTTGCCGAATCGACGAGCACGAGAAACGCACACAAAGCATTTCTCGGTATTGACGATTTTGTTAATCTCGGCAATGAGCATGGACTTGTCCACATAGATGGGCGAGTTCAAGCACTTTTGAAAAGTGACATTATTCGGATTGACGTAAATTCCCATAGTTGTGAATATAATAAATCGAGGAGAGCGCGCGGAAATGGCGAATTTACGCTGCATGCAAAAAGTCCCAGGTTAAGCACCCGGGACTTTTTCGTAAAAGTTGCCTTTGCTTTACAAAGCCTTGATTTCTTCGACTGTAAAACCAGTTCGTTTAGAGATGATGCCCAGAGAAACTCCGTCATCGCGAAGGCCCTTGGCCATGGCCTTTTTCTCTTCCAATGCTTTGGCGGTAGCTTCGGCAATGCCTTTTTCCCTTCCCTTTTCCTCTCTTTCGTGAAGATCAAATTCGTAAGTCATGTATTTATTCCTTATGAAAGTATCGGTCTTGTAAAAGGACTCTTGATTGTTGATGGTCTCAGTTTCATCGGAATCCGCATTTCTGGTCGCAAAATACTTCATGTAAGCTTTGACGACAGGGTCTGTGAATTTCTCGTACTTCTTAAATATAATAAATCCGGCAAGGCGAGAGAAGTGACCGATTTTGGGCATTTCCGAGCCGCGGCGGATTTGGAGCGAAGCTCAAAAAATTTTAAAGGTTAGGTCATTCAATGTGATGTTGGTGTCTTCCCTTGCCCTATTTTCAAAATGGTAAACGTGATGATCGCTACTGAAAATGTCCATGGGACACAAAAAAATGATGTATTGTTCCCTGAGACTGGTGTAAAAATCGCCTTTGGAAAGAGCTACTCCGTCGCCCACGCTTTGGTAGTATCTGGCCCTTTGAGGGAGTTCCTTGGTGTCGACCTTTTGTAACTCAGGACCGCTTCTGGAATTGGCGTTTCCAAGTGGTCAATTTTGATGCCCAACAAGTGTTCAATGAAGGGCTGGGCGATATGCTTGTTGCTGAATACACAAGTCCGAACATAATTGGATCGGTAATGTCAAGTTTATCAAAAGATTTTATACAAAATAATAACTCAACATCTAACTCTCGCTTTGCTCTTGAATCAATTTGCATTCCGTATCCGCAATTGCCTTGTAAAAACGTTTTCTTTTTGACAACAAAATGGCTCTCGCTATTAGCACGAAAATGGCGCACGGAATAATGAGCGGCGGAAAAGCAAGGGTGCATAGAATTAAGAAGGAGTGCGGAATGAACAGGATAATAGTGGCTGTTTTGTCGCTAGCAACGTAAAAAAGAAAATTGTAGCAGTAAACCGCACTGAATGATGAAAGGAATATGGCGATAGACACTCCAAGCAAGATTGCAAAAGCGGCATCTCCGTAGCCGTTGTCCGCCGGTTCGCAGGCGAATGGAATGAGCAATAGTAATGGGATGGACAAAAATGCGATGGTGGCAATCTTGAATCCCAACGCGGCTTTTTTAGATTTAACCCACAAGTCCTTGTTTTGCGGCTTTTCGAGTTTTTGCCTCTCGTTTTTTGTCAAATGCCGTACAAAGAAAATACTGGGTGCGATTATGAGCGCAAGAAATAAAATGAACGGGCTACAGAAACATAAAAAAGTCAGAAAGTCTATGAAATGAATATAGATAGTTGAAATGAATTCCATAGTAATCCTTTTTACTGGTTGTCCTGCTTTGCGTTAAGTCGTTTTCTTTTGACGTGTAAAATAATCGGCATTATAAACATGATAAGGTAGCAAATGATAATGATTGGATAGACTTTAACCTCCAAAGTTAAAGATATCAGAAGTTCTCCAATGGTGGGAATGAATGGAATCATCAAAATGAAAAAAGCTTTTTTGTTACTTGATACGTAAAAAAGATAGGTGTATCTACGGATGGATATGTAAGATAGAATGCTTATGAGTAGAATCATCGGGATGTAAAAAAAGTAAAAACTAAGTTTTTCCCAACCTTTGGGGGCGTAGAAAATATGCTCTGCAATGCAAAAAATGATGGGCATTGATACAAGAATTACAGCGACAATTTTGAATCCGATTGCTGCTTTTTGGCATTGTTCGAATTTTTGGAATAGTTCAAATATGTTTTTATTCGTCGGATCTTCGAGTTCTTTCTTTTCTTGTCTTTCTTTTTCTGTCATCTGATTTACAAGAGTGTTCATGTAGAGTGAAAAGACAATCGGAAAGAAGACAATGAGTGAGATAAGAATATATATAGGACTTGAATTCATAGTAATCCTTTTTACTGGTTGCCTTGCTTTGCGTAAAAACGCTTTCTTTTTTTAGATAAAATTTTTGCCATTATGATGATGCAAAAGATGATTGTGCAAGGAATAATAATAATAAGCGGAAGTATGTTATCTATGTTTAGAGCAATTGCATAAAGTACGGAAAATAAAGCATCTATGAGGATTGCTAAGGTTACTGGAACAAGCAGAATCTGGGTGGCTTTTTCTCTGTTTACGAAAAAGAGAAAATTGTAACAGTATATGCTTGATAACGATGACGCAAATATGATTGTGGAAAGAGCGAAAATCTCAAAAAAGATGACCGCAGCCCCAAAATCATCATCGTTGACGATCGGTAACAAAAATAAGTAATGAGCGGCTCCAAATAATACTGTAGCTATCTTGAATCCTAACGCGGCTTTTTTGCATTGAATCCAAAAATTTTTATTCTGAGGAAGCCGAATCTCTTGCCTTTCTTTTTTTGTCATCCGTCGCACGATGAAAATGTGAATTGCGATTATGAACAATACCACCGGAGACGTTATCATTGCGAAAAATAAAACGGCACGTAAATCGGAACTTAAATACATAGAAATCCTCTGGACTAGACGGTCTGTTTTGCGTTAAACCGTTTTCTTTTAAAATACAAAATTCTTGCCATTACGGCTAAAATAATTACGTATGGAATTATGAGAAATATTCCGAGAAAACCGCCGCCTACTAGAGTCAAAAAGATTCCTATCAAGAAAATGGGAATGAATGGAGTTAGCAGAATATAGAATGCCTTCGTCCCGCTAGATGTGAAGAATAGGTAGTTGTAGCTGAAAACGCTGGTAATAGGTAAAATAAGCATGATCATAGATAAAAAAATGAAAAATTTAAGAAGGTCGTCTCCGCTGGAGTGTGTCGGCTCATCGAAGAGGAATGGAATGAGTAATAATAGGGGGATGGAGGCTGATATGATTGTGGCTATTTTGAAACCTTTTGCTGCTTTGCAGGCTCTTGTGAATAAATCTTTATTTTGCAGTTGCTCGGATGCTTGCCGCTCTTTTTTTATTATTGCCCTTCCGAAAATAAATACGAACGGTGTAAGAACGAAAAATATGAAGATTAAAAATTCCATGGGACTCCTCCGTCTAAAAAATAAATATCTTTTTTGGAAAATTTAATTTGGAGGTATTTATGTCCCGTTCCTTGAAATTTACTCTCGCTGTGTCGGCGGTATTTGCTGCATTGGCGATGTTCTCCGCTTGCACCAAGCAGGAGGCAGCACTCTCTAAGTCGCTGTCCGAAGGTAGCACCGAAGTGGCTGCGCAAACGTCCAAGTCTGTGGTGGTTTATTTCTCGCAGACTGGCGCGACTAAAAAGCTGGCGCAAGTTTTCAAGGAAGCCCGCAATGCCGACGAATTTGAACTCCAGCTGGTCAAGCCGTTCCCCTCGACTTACGACAGCACGATTGCCGAAGTCCGTGCCGAACGCGAAAGCAAGCAGTGGCCCGCTCTCGTGAATGCAAAACTCGATGTTGACAAGTACGATACCGTGTTCCTCGGATATCCGATTATGTTCGGGACGTTTACTCCGCCGATTTACACGTTCCTCGAAGCGAACGATTTGAGCGGTAAAGTCGTTGTGCCGTTCTGCACTTATGGCAGCGGCGGTCGCAAGGCTAGCTCGGAAGAACTCAAGACGCTTGAATCGAACGCCAACGTAACGCTCGCTTATGGAATTTCTAACAAGCGAATCAACGCCGAAGGCGGTGTTGAAACAGCTAAGGCCGAAGTCGCCGCGTTCTTTGGAAATCTCGAAACGGGTGCGACCGAAGAAATGCTGATGGGCGGTTTTTCGGAACAGCGTCCGCTCACTGCTGAAGATTCTGCGGCTTTCGCCGAAGGCACGAAGGATTATGCTTACTTAGGCTTGAAGCCGCTCAGCGTATCTTCGCAAGTGGTGGCCGGCATGAACTACCTCTTTGTTTGTGAAATGAATGCGTTTGGCGGTCCTACGGTGCAGACGAACGTTAAAATTTTCAAGCCGCTCCCGGGACGTGGCGAAACCCAGCTCATCGGCGTGGAAAAGTAAACAAGATGGCTGCGTCATGGCGGACTAAGGTCACTGAGCTTGCCGAAGTGCCGCCATCTCCCTTAAAAACTTGAATATGAATTATCTATCATCCGCTCTTGTAATAGCACTTGTCGCTTCCAGCGCATCTCTTGCCGCGCCCAAAGCGAAGAAAAATGAAATCAAGGACGCTCGCGACAAGCAGAAATACCGCACTGTCGTTATTGATGGCCGCACATGGATGGCGGACAACTTAAATTACAAGGTGCCCGGCAGCTCCTGCTATAGAGAAGACGAGGACAACTGCATGGTCTATGGTCGCCTCTATACATGGGAAGCTGCAAAGTCTGCGTGCCCTGCAGGGTTCCGCTTGCCGACAAATGCAGACTTCGAAAGCTTGTGGAAAGCTGCCGGCGGCGATTTCAATGCGGGCTACCTCATCAAGGCGAATTACGGTTGGTCCGGCGAAACAAACGGCAACGATTCGCTCAAGTTCAGCGCGATGCCAGCGGGCAATATGTTCGATGACGAAACGTACGGCAACGAAAACAAGTTCGCGTTCTTCTGGAGTGCCGATGTCGAAGGCGATAAAGCTTCCGTGTGGTATTTGTCGTCAAAGTCGATGGGCTTCAGCTACATGATGAAACCGAAAAAATTCGGATTCTCCGTAAGGTGCGTTCAATAAAATTTTGAACAAACTAATTCTATCGAACTAGAATGCTTGGTATATCTTGAAAATGGCGAGAATCTTGCCGATGATAGCTGGAATTCCAGGACAAAGGAAACAGAGTATGACGCGCGTCACACGGTTCTTCCACCAGTGCCTGACCTGCCAAATATCGTCGGTGAGCGTTTCCATTTCAGACACGCGAGGCGGTCTCACGTAAGCTTGCGTGAGTGCTGTAAAAAATCCGACTCCGATGAGCGGTGTGAGGCCTGTGAACGGAGCCATGACTAGCGCCACAAGTACGGTCAACGGATGGCCTCCAGCGATGATTGCACCAAGCATGGCGCCACCGCCGGTGTACATTACCCACTGGAGCGTCAGCTGTCCGGCTTTTTCGATACCCGCAACGTAACCGATTAGAACAATACTTGCGATAATGGCGATCGTGATGCTCCAGCCGAGAATCTTCCAGAGCGAAGTTCCCTTTGGAATAACGGAGATGGATTCTTCGCTTGGCAGTTCCTTGTCTTCTTCGATAATGCTTGCGATGCCTCTCATGTGGCCTGCTCCGACTACGGCAACGACCTTGTTACCTTGTGCGTTCTTGATTCTGCTGGCGAGGAACTGGTCACGTTCGTCTATGAGCACTTGTTTGACTTCGGGGAAACTCTTGCCGAACTCTTGCATCATGGAGTTGAGTGCGTCTTTCTCCTTGATTTTCTGGAGTTCGTCTTCGTTGATTTCAGTCTTGTCGAAAATGCTTGCGAACAAACCGCCAAGTAAATTAAACTTGCGGTACCATGGAGTGCATGCCCAGGTGCGGCGGAGCGTAATCTTGATGTCGCGGTCGGCAAGCACCAAAGGGATGTTCTTGCTGTTCGAAATGTCAACGGCTTCTTTGAGTTCTGCTCCGGGCCTTACTCCAGTCTGTGCACCCATGCGTTTTTGGTATGAACCGAGCACGAGGTTTGCGATGAGGGTGGCAAGTTGCTTTTTCTTGATAACCTCTTTCAAGTCCGTGTTCTTCCAGCGGTCTGGGTCTTGGATGGACTTGAGGCGGCCTTCGTCGAGTTCCACGCAGACTGTATCCGGGGTTTCGTTTTCGATGGTCTCGTGGACTAAATCTTTGGAAACTTGTGAAATGTGGGCTGTCCCCACGAGGACTATTTCTCTATTGTCCTTGGTGTGGATGCGATAGACGTCGGACTTTTCTCCCGACATAGATTCCTTGTTTTCGACAGACTGGGTATTAGATTCGTTCATACGGTAGTGGTAATGTAGAAAATGAGAGGGGAGTTTTTCCACTTTTATCAAATTTGCGCTCTTTTTATGGTAAAAACGTAATAACTTAAAGAAAATGTATGTTTTAAATTGTTTATATTTTTGTTGAAAATTTTCTTTAGGAGGAGTTTCCATGAAAAAACTTTTAATTCTTTTGTCTGCAATGAGTGTTTTCCTTTTGGGGTGTGCGGGTAATTCTCCGAAGGGCAACGAAGAAGTTTATAGCTTGGATGAAACGCTCGTGTCGTTTACCTCCAGTGTCCAGAGTTCTCGCTGGCAGGAAGCTCTCGGCTATGTGACCCCGAGCGAAGCCATGGCTATCGGTACTTCGGATGGTTACGATTTCTTGCCGGAATACCAGACGGCTGCAAATCGCCTTCCGCTTTCTACGCTCCGCAGATCGAATCTCTCGCTGGACTCCGAGGGTCGTCTCGTGGGCATCAAGGCCGTGATGGACGAAACCAACGAACGTTACAGAATGTCAGAAGAACAGGCTCAGGTTGGCAGAAATCTGAAGCAGATGGAAGAAGACCGCATCAAGCGTCGTCTTGAAGAAGGCCAGAGAATCCTCATGGAAGAAGAAGCCAATGCGAATCAGGAACAGCAGGTGGAAGTTCTCACGAACCGCCTCACGGACGATGAAAAGCGCAGATATGGCAGCACCGGTGAACTCCTCGCTCCGGAAGCAACCCGTGATGATGGCTCGGTTGAATCTTACAACGGTGCTTACGGTAAGTAATCCTGTTGGCTTTGGTTAGTTTATTTTTGTAGATTGTAGTCCCCGGCGGTTGTTCGGGGATTCTTTTTTAGGAGTGGCTATGAAACGTTTTTTTGTTCTGCCTTTGTTGCTGATTGCTTTTGCCCTTGTGGCTTGCGGGCCTGATTGGAGTGTCGGCCCGGATGATGGCGGTAGTGGCAGTGGCGGCGGTGGAGGTGGCGGCAGTAGTTACAGTAGCCGTTACTTCAATAAGCGATTCTATTATTATTTCGGTGAAGATTGCCGTTACGATGCTTTTGGACAGTCGTACGATTGTTCTGATTATTATTCGTTATCACCTATGGTGAACGCTAGTTTGCAGATAACATACGATGGCTATGCGACTCTTTGTGTCGATGATGAATGCTCCCGTTATGATCCGGGCGAGTATCACGAAGGTTACGATTATGGCGACCGCTATTACGAATTTCCGGGTGACGACGAGAGGATGATTGTCTATGCGGACGGCTCCGAACTTGTTTACATCGATACATACATTGGCGAAGCCTATTATTATTATCACGATTACCCCTTCGATTACGGTTACTAATAGTTTTTGTGGTTTGTACGAAATGCTGCGGTAGTAGGGGCTTTTGAATAATATGCTTGGACGAATTTCAAGTTTTTGTGCCGCCCTTACGGTTGTTGTTCTGTTTGCTTCTTCGGCAAGTTTTGCGGATGTCGTTGTCAGGGATAATGAAATAAAACGCTCGATTCCTAAAGAAAAAGAAGTCGTTCTAGATAAGATTAAAGAACAGAATCCCGCCATACTGTTGGGCCGCTTTACGGAGAAAACAGTGAATGAAGATGGGGAAGACGTTCATCCGTTTATTGGTATGGTGGCAAAAGCGTATGCCGAACACTATCCGATAGAAATTTATCCCGACGATATTTGGCTCTTGTTGCTGGACGGAATCAAGATTCATGTCAATAGCAACCGTGAAAAGTTTAGAGATGAATTTGTCGTGAGTGGCGCTGATTCGGCGCTTGCGATTGAGGACAATTCGTTGACGCTTTCGTCGCCGCCAGAAAAATGGGAACAGGATGTTCTTGAAGTTTATGATTCGCTGTTCCAAAAAATTCCTTCAAAGACGCGGGCTTCTTTTGATGTGAATTTTT
>JAEEGK010012675.1_pt1 | contig 19125 bp, 11 predicted proteins | sample 8958771 | NCBI WGS metagenome assembly JAEEGK01 (sample SAMN16246547, study PRJNA631951) | gut metagenome | biome: gut microbiome; feature: rumen; material: SC-attached | host: Bos | place: Iran: Karaj | collected 2018-10
ATATTGATAAGATACAAAATGCTATCAAGCAAAATGTACAGAATGCAGAGTATATAACGGAGACAGGGGTTTTAGTAGATCAAATTATTGGCATAGAAATTAAAGATATTGAAGAGGCAAAGAAAATTGCAGAGAGTGTTACTGAAGAAGGAATGCAGTTTGCTATTCCATTAAAAATTACTTTACCTGAGACAACGATAGATAGTGTCCTAGAAGAATTATTTAGAGATACTTTAAGTACATATACAACGAATTATAAAACGAGTGAAAAAGAACGATCTGAGAATGTGAGACTAGCTGCAGAAACGATAAATAATGTTATTTTAATGCCGGGGCAAGAATTTTCATACAATAACACACTAGGAGAAAGAACGACAGAAAGAGGATATAAGATTGCTAAAGTTTATGAAGAAGGTCAAGTTGTAGATGGTTTAGGTGGAGGAATATGCCAAGTTTCTTCTACTTTATATAATGCGGTAGTAAAAGCTGATTTAGAGGTATTAGAGAGACGAAATCACAGTTTGCCTGTTGCATATGTACCACTTGGAAGAGATGCAACTGTATCTTACGGCACATTAGACTTTAGGTTTAGAAATAATTTGCAATATCCTATAAGAATTGAGTCCAAGGTTGGCGGAGGAACACTTACAATAAAAATATGTGGAATTCAAACCAATCCGAATAGGACGGTAGATTTTGCAACAGAAACAGTTGCAGTACTAGATTATACTCAGAAAATTATAGAAGATGAAAGCTTACCGATGGGAACGGAAGAGGTTATCCAAAAAGGTAAAACTGGGTATAAGGTAAAGTCTTATAGAGTAACAAAAGAAAATGGAGTTGAAGTTGATAGAAAGCAAATTTCTATAGATACATATTCTCCAGTTGCAGAAATAAAGAAAGTAGCATTAGCTGAAAATAAATTACCTATAAGTGAAATTTTGCCGGAAGTTTAAGAGAGGGAGAGTAAAAAATGAAGAAAAAAGGGCTATTTGGTGTGTTTAGTGTAATTTTTCTATCTATGATTTTAAAAATCTGGTGGATAAATAACATACCTCTTAGCCCTCTTTATGATTTTGAAACTTTTTATAGAGTTGCGGTTAATTTATTTAATGGAGAAGGTTTTACATTGGATGGTTATCCATGGGCATTTCAGTCTTACGGATATCCGCTATTTTTGAGTTTGTTTTTTAGATTAGTAAATAATAGTAGCATATTTACTGCAAAAGTATTTAATGTTATTTGTTCGACACTTACGCTACCATTTATATATTTGATTTTTAATAAAGTATTTAAGAATAAAAAAGTAGTTTGGTTTAGTTTTATTTTATTTGCATTTATACCTAATAATTTAATTTATATAAATGTATTGGGGAGCGAAATCCTAAGTGTATTACTTTTATCTGTCATTATATGTATGAATTTATATGTAACAGAGAAAAATAGGATAGGGAATTTTGTGATCCAAGGAATACTTGTAGGGTTGCTTAGTTTAGTAAAACCATTTTTTATGGCATACCCAATTGTACTTATTTTTATATATTTATTAAAAGAAAAGAAGTTGGTACCTGTTTTAAAAATAGGAATATCTTTAATTGTGGGATTTTTAATTATTATAATTCCATCTACAATAAAAAATTATATGGCTTTTGGAAAAGCATTTCCAATTTCATATAACGGAGGCTATACATTATATATAAACAATAATAGTGAAAATATTAGGGGAACGTGGATGAATGCATTTGTAATTCCGGCAAGTGATGAATTTAAGCGAGAATTAGCAGACGTAGGGTTTATATATGATGTAGATCATCAGACTGAAAAAACGCAGAATTTAAGAAATGCTTATTCTGGGGATATTTTTAAGAAAGAAGCAATAAAATGGATAGTTTCACATCCAGGAGAATTTATTGCACTAGGTTGCTTAAGAGTAGTAAATGTTTTCTTTGATGGAGCATCTGATGTGAAACTGTGGGGCTTTGAGAATTTAGAACAAATGACAGTTATGCAAAACCGATGGTTTAAGGTATTTATGGGCTTTGCAAATGCAATTGTATATGTTATAAGTGCTTCGTTTATATTTGTATTGTTATTAAATATTAAAAATATATTCCTTAAGAAGACAGATATATCGGTATTATTAACGGTTTGGAGTATGTTATTCTTTTATGCAGTATATTTTGTAGTAGAAGGACAAGCAAGATATAATTTCCCTACAATATTTTTCATGATAATTTGTTTTGGGTGGTTAATGGAAAAAGTTATAGGTAAAAAAGAAGAATAGGCTATATCTATGTTTGGAGGAATAGATATGTTAGAAAAAGAGCTAAAAAAAGATATAAAAATTGAAATGGAATTAATAGATACTCATAAATGTAGATTTATGGGCGATGTAAATACATATGATATTACTTTAGTAGAAAAGGATTTTAAATATACAAAATCTATATTAAATAAACCTTTTTTTGGCTCACATATATTACCTTTTGACAAGGAAGGAAATGTATTTTTAGAGATACAGTATAGATTCCCAATTCAAGAGACTATAATTGAACTTCCGGCAGGCCGAGCAGAGCCAGGTGAAGACTTTTTTGAATGTGCAAAAAGGGAATTAAGAGAGGAAACGGGCTGCACAGCTGAAGAAATAATTAAAATATCTGAAATATTTGCTCAACCCGAGTTTACAAGTGAAGAATTAGGCGGATTTGTTGCAGTTGGATGTGAAAAAACAGAGGAACAAGATTTAGATAATGATGAAAGTGTTTGCGTAATAAAGATTCCATTTGATGTTGCAATAGAGTTAGTAAAAAGGAATATTATTACCGACGAAAGAACTATTATTGCGATCGGAGAAAGTAGATATATTTTAGGTTATGAGATTTCAAATAACAGTTCCAATATTGAACAAATTATAGAAGAAATAAAGAATAGAGTAAAAGAAGAAGAGAAGAATTTAATAGAAAAAGATGTGGGGATTGATTATACAGAAACTTGTGAATTTGGGGTTATTAGAGATCATATTGTAAAAGTTCCTGGAAATAAGAACTCTAGACGGGAATGTTTATATGTAAAAGCAGGCGATATGGTTTTACCTATTTCGAAGAGTGGAAAGTTAGGAGTTACTGTAAGATATATGCCTGCAGTAGGTAAGAATTTAGTTCAACTTCCAAGTAAAATGGAGTTTGATAAGGATACGAAATTTCAAGATTTTGGTGAGATGGTTACAGCAGTAGGGTATTCTAACGACAGACAATATATGTTTTTAGCAAAAGATTTAGAAGAAAATGATGAGTTTATTTGGCTTACAAAAGAACAGGTTATTGAGTGCATAAAAGACGGAAAAATTAAAGATGGTAGAGTACTAGCCATGATTTTAAAATATTTACTGTAAATATTAGTACTTGCAATTATTTGCACTTTGTGCTAGAATATACCATGTTAATTAGAAAAATAAGTAAAAGATATATGACTTATTAATATTGGGAGGTGAACGTTATGCCAAATATTAAATCAGCAAAAAAGAGAGTTGAAGTTGCTAAAGTAAATGCTAGTAAGAATGCTATTGTTAAAACTTCAGTTAAAACTTCTTTAAAGAAATTTGATGAAGCTTTAAATTCTAACGATAAAGATGCAATAAAAACAGCTTATACAAATGCTGTTAGCACAGTTGATAAGGCAGTTACAAAGGGTGTTATGAAAAAGAACACTGCAAACAACAAGAAGGCTACATTAGGTAAAAAGTTAAGTGCAGCTGAAAAGTAAAAAACGATTAGAAAGGGCTAATTTTTTGAAATTAGTCTTTTTTGTTTGACAAAATAGATAATATTGGTATATAATCTCAATAAATGTGATGACTAAGAGAGTAAAACTAAGGAATTTTATAGAGAGTTGATGTTGGTGGAAATTCGACAAAGAAGTTAGTTTGAAGTTCGCTTACGAGCTGCAAAGGTGATATGTAGTCTTTGCCGTTGCCTTACGTTATAAAGGAAAATCAAGAGAGCAATTATGCTAATTAGGATGGTACCGCGGAGTTTATACCTTCGTTCCTTTTGAGGAACGAAGGTTTTTGTTTTATAAGGGGGAATAGAAATGCTAAAAGAAAATTTATTAAAGATGAAGGAAGAAGTGGAAAAAAGAATAAAAGAAGCTATTTCAGCTGAAAATGTTGATCAAATTAGAGTTGAATTTTTAGGCAAGAAGGGGAAAATAACAGAGATTTTAAAAGGACTTAAAGATTTATCAGTTGAAGAGAAAAAAGAAGTCGGAAAAATTGCAAACGATGTTAAAGTTGAATTGGAAAACAAGATTAATAATGCTATTGAAGAAATAAATAATAAAATAATTGAGGAAGAACTTAAAAAAGAAAATTTTGATATTACTTTTCCGGGTTATGAAGCTAAAAAAGGAAGTTTACATCCTATAACTATTGTTCAAAGAAGAGCAGAAGAAATTTTTAAGGGCATGGGCTTTATGATAGCTGATGGACCGGAAATTGAGGAAGATAAATATAATTTTGAAATGTTAAACATTCCTAAAGATCACCCGGCGAGGGACATGCAAGATACATATTATCTTAATACAGGACATGTTTTAAGAACACAAACTTCTGCATGTCAAAGCAGGTTTATGCTTGATCATAAGCCACCGTTTAGAATGATTGCACCAGGACGTTGCTTTAGGAATGAGGCAATGGATGCAAGCCATGAAAATACTTTCTTCCAGCTTGAAGGTATGATGGTTGAAAAAGATTTATCTATTGCAAATTTAGTTTATATTATGAAGACACTACTTACAGAGATACTTGAAAGAGAAGTAGAAGTAAGATTACGTCCAGGATTTTTCCCTTTCGTTGAGCCGGGATTTGAGCTTGATATAAATTGTCAAATATGTGGAGGAAAAGGTTGCCCTACATGTAAACACTCTGGATGGCTTGAGTTACTTCCTTGCGGAATGGTTCACCCAAATGTATTAAAAGCAGGAGGAATAGACCCAGAAGAATATAAAGGTTTTGCTTTTGGTGTAGGTTTAACAAGACTCGCTATGATGAAATACGGAATAAAAGATATAAGAGATTTAAATGGCGGAGATTTAAGATTCCTAAAGAGATAATTTGAGAATAGAAGGAGATGTGATAAAAAATGAAAATTTCAATGAATTGGATAAATGATTATGTTGATATATCAGATTTGGATATGAAGGAGCTAGCCTTAAAATTTACAATGTCTACAGCGGAAGTAGAAGAAGTAGAATTTAAAGGAAAAGATATTAAAGATGTTGTTGCTGGGAAAATTCTTACTTGCGAAGAAATTCCAGAATCTAAAAAACTACATAAATTGACTGTAGATAATGGTAAAGAAGTAGTTCAATGTATGTGCGGAGCACCTAATGCAAAAGCTGGTATTATAGTGCCATTTGCAAAAGTTGGAGGTATGGTTTCTGGAATAGAAATAGGAAAAGCAAGTCTTGCTGGTTACGATAGCTTTGGAATGTGCTGTTCCGGGAAAGAACTTGGAATTAGTGATGATCATTCAGGTTTAATGGTATTAGATGAAAATATTAAAGTTGGAACAGATATAAAAGAGATATTACCAATTGAAGATGTTATTTGGGAAATAGATAATAAGTCTATTACAAATAGACCAGATTTATGGGGCCATTACGGTATTGCTAGAGAAATTGCAGCAATTACAGGCAGAGAATTAAAAGAGATGCCAAGTCAAGATTTAGAGCAATATAATAATCTACCTAAAATACCTGTTGAAATAAAAGATGACAGATGCACAAGATATGCATGTATGGTATTTGATAATGTAACAAGAGAAAGTTCTACTTATGAGATGCAGGTAAGACTTTTCTATTGTGGAATGCGTGCAATTAGCTTTTTAGTTGATTTAACTAACTATATAATGCTTGATGTTGGTCAACCTATGCATGCTTTTGAAAGAGAAGGCATTGATAAAATTGTTGTAAGAGCAAGTAAAGGAGAAAAATTTACAACTTTAGATAATGTAGAGAGAGAAGTTGGAAATGAAACATTATTTATATGTAATAATGATACTCCAATTGCAATAGCAGGTATTATGGGAGGACTTGATTCAGAAGTAACGGAAAACACAAAGTCTATTATTTTAGAGTCTGCAAATTTTGATGCCGCTATGATTAGAAGAAATGCCGCGAAACTAGGCATGAGAACAGAAGCTAGTGCAAGATATGAAAAAACATTAGATAGTCAATATGTAATAGATGCATTAAAAAGGTTCGTATATTTATTATTAAAAGATGATAAGGGAGCAAAAGTTACAGGAGGCCTTACAGATACAATTAAAAAACCTCAAAAAGATGTATCAATAAAGATTACAAAATCTTATATAGATGGGTATATTGGCGAAGCTTTACCTATTGAAAAAATTGTTTCTATATTAAAATCTTTAAAATTTGGTGTAGAAGTAGATGGGGAGGAGCTTAATATCAGTGTTCCAAGTTTTAGAGCTTCTAAAGATATTAGCATAAAAGCAGATATTGTTGAAGAAGTTTCTAGAATTTATGGCTTTGATAATATTACTCCAACACCTATGAAAGTGCCTATTACTGCATTAAAAGTAAATGAAGAAAGAGAAACAGAGTATAAAATAAAAACTATTTTGTCTGAAGGATTTGGGCTATCTGAAGTTCATAGCTATATATGGTACGATAATAAGTTTAATACAGAAGTAGGAATTGGAAACTTAGAAGGAATAAAATTATTAAGCCCTTCAGCACCTGAGCTTGCAGATATTAGACAAGAGATGGCACCTACATTGTTAAAGTTTGCAAATGATAATAGAAAGAATTTTAGTGAGTTTGGAATATTTGATGTAGGAAGTGTTGCACCAATATCCGGAAAAGATTTTTCTGAAAATAAGCAACTCGGAATACTTATTGCAAGCAAAAAAGACGCTGAAAACGATCTGTTTTACAAGATGAAAGAAATTGTAGATAAGATCTTTAGTGTAACTAAAAACGTTGAGATTTCATATGAAAAATTAGAAAATAAAAAGGCATGGCAAAACCCTGTTAAAACTGCAAAGATTGTCTATAATGATATTGAGATAGGTTATATTACAACTATTCATCCAAAGATTAAAAATAATATAGACAAAAAATTAAATATTGCAATTGCAGAGTTAAATTTATTTGAATTGTATAAAATAGAATATAAGGAACTTACTTTTAGTATGGTTTCTAAGTATCCTGCAATAAGTTTTGATTTAAGTCTATTAGTAGATAGTGATAAGAACTATGAAGAGATAAAAAAAGATTTAAATAAATTTGAAAGCCCTATTATAAATGATATAAAATTTGTCGATTTATACGTTGGTGTTGGACTACCAGCTGGCAAGAAAAGTATTACATTTACTTTCAGTTGGAAAGCTGATGATCATACGTTAACAAGCGAGGAAGTAGAATCAGAAAAGACGAAATTATTAGAATTCTTAAATTCAAAAGGGTATGCAAGCAGATATTAGTCCAAAATATTATTATATGGAGGGTATGAATATGGCTATAAAGTTAAGTACAAAGTACGTAGAAGATTTTTTAAGTAAATTCCAATTATCTTCTCTACAAAAGAAAGTTAGTGCTTGCCATGATATGTTGCATAATAAAACAGGAGAAGGCTCAGACTTTACCGGATGGGTTGATTTGCCTGTAAATTATGATAAAGAAGAATTTGGACGAATTAAAGCCGCCGCGGAAAGAATAAGAAAACAAGCAGATATATTGATAGTAATTGGTATTGGAGGCTCATATTTAGGAGCTCGTGCGGTTATAGATATGTTTAAAGACCCATTTAGAAAAACTACAAAAACAGAAGTTGTATTTTTAGGTCAAAATATGAGCTCTGAATATATGGAATCTTTGCTTCATTATATTATAGATAAAGATGTAGCCGTTAACGTTATTTCTAAATCTGGGACTACTACAGAACCTGCAATTGCTTTTAGAATTATAAAAGAATTTATGGAAAGAAAATATGGCAAAGAGTATGCGAAAACTAGAATATATGTAACAACAGATAAAGAAAAAGGCGCTTTAAAGTCTTTAGCCACAACAGAAGGATATGAAACATTTGTTATTCCTGATGATGTCGGAGGAAGATATTCTGTTCTTACTGCTGTAGGATTGTTGCCTATTGCAGTTGCCGAGATTGATATAGACGAATTGATGCTTGGTGCAAGCGAAGCACGCACAAAATACATGGAAAATTCATTGGATAATGAATGCTATAAATATGCAGTTTATAGGAATGCTTTATATAAAGTTGGAAAGAAAACAGAAATTTTAGTAAATTATGAACCTTGCATGGGATATTTTACTGAATGGTGGAAACAACTTTATGGCGAAAGTGAAGGAAAAGATCATAAAGGTATTTTCCCAGCGGGAGTTACTTTTACTACAGATCTTCATTCTATGGGGCAATATATTCAAGACGGAAGACGTGAATTATTTGAGACAGTTATAAAAATTAAAAATTCACGAAGTGAAATCGTCGTTAGAGAAGATATGCTTGATTTAGATGGTCTTAATTATCTTGCCGGAAAAAGTATGAATGAAATAAATGAAAAAGCATTGCTTGGAACTGTTATGGCACATTATGATGGGAATACACCTAGTATGATTATAGAGATTGATGAAATTAGTCCAAGAAATATCGGAGAGCTTATTTACTTCTTTGAAAAAGCGTGTGGAATAAGTGGATATTTACTTGGCGTTAATCCATTTAATCAGCCAGGTGTTGAAGATTATAAGAAAAATATGTTTGCGCTACTTGGAAAGCCTGGATACGAAGAAAGACGAAAGGAATTAGAGAGTAAAAGCAAATAGATTTTGCGAGCCATTTACACGGCTCGCTTTTTTCTTACACTTTTTTTGACGAAATTTGTCGAAAAATGTAAGAAAATGAAGGATAAATAAGAATTGTTACATTGGTTTTCGCTTGAATAAACGGTTTGCAATGAATATAATAATTTTGTTGTCGTTTTTAATAAAGACTACCAATAAAGACAAAAGAATGACAAAATACATAAGACGAACGGGGGAAAACATATGAAAGTATTAGTTTGTGATGATAATAGGAATTTTGCCACTATTGTAAGTAACTTTCTTTCTTCACAAAGCGACATGGAAGTTGTAGATGTTGCATCAAATGGTAAAGAGGCATTAGATAAAATAATAAAGTATCAACCTGATGTTGTTTTATTAGATATAATTATGCCTGAATTAGATGGTTTAGGAGTCATGGAAAGATTAATTGAAAAAAGACCAGAGAAAACGCCTAAAATTGTATTACAGTCTGCTATATCTCAAGAATTTGCAATAAAAGAGGCACTCGAATTAGGGGCATATTGTTTCATGCTAAAGCCTTACGAACTTCCAATACTTGCAGATAGAATAAGAAGCGCATATAGCGATCCATCAGCTGTGTTAAATAATTTTGTTTCGCCTTTATATGGTAGCGACATAAATGTTTCTAAAACTAATGAGATATTAGACGCAGAGATAGAAGTTACTAATTTAATGCATAAAGTCGGAATACCTGCAAATATAAGTGGACATCAATATTTAAGAGAAGCAATATTGATGGTAGTAGAAGATAGAGGTTTAATCACTGGAATAACTAAAGAATTATATCCTGATGTAGCAAAGAAATATAAAACAACAGCAGCTAAAGTAGAAAGAGCAATAAGGCATGCAATTGAAGTTTGTTGGTTAAGAGGTAGAATTGATGTTTTAGAAAATACTTTTGGATATACAATAAATCCTGAAAGAGGCAAGCCAACAAATAGTGAATTTATTGCTATGGTTGCTGATAAAATTCGTATGGATATTAGAGCTGCATCGAGAATGTAAAGTTTATAATTAAAAGATTATTAAAATGGGCTATTAAAAAATTAATAGCTCATTTTTTGTTTTTTAAAATATTACAAAATTGTAACACGGAAAAATAAAAAACACTCGAATCATTGTGTACAAGAAAATTTAGTTTGAATTTTGGAGAAAACCGAATGTTACAGGAATGTTTCAAAATAGTTAAGAATAAAATAATGCCTAATTAATTAGCAAATCCTACCGATATATTTGAAGTAAATCGTTAAGGTATTCTCTACATCCTTGTTTCTAAAAGGTTTCTACAATATTACAATTGTGTTACACTTTATAAAAACCTATTGACGAGGTGATATTAGTGAGAATAAAATACAAACTGACCGGGGGAAAACCGGTTATAGTACAATTGATTGAAACAGAGAATGAAAATTCTCTTTTCAATAAAAAAACAAAATATTTTATAAGGAGGAGTTTTTCGTATGAAGAGCTTAAAGAAAACATTAGTACTTCTTGTTGTTTTCGCTATGATCCTTTCTACAGTTATGCCAGCATTCGCTGCATCAACTGATACTTACGGATTGGATTGTGAAGAGGAAGTAGCAAGATTGCAAGCTCTTAAGGTTGTAACTGGTTACGAAGATGGATCTTTCAAACCTGAAAACACAATCACAAGAGCAGAAATGGCAGTTATACTCTGCAAAATGGTAGGTATTGACGAAGTAACATGTAATGAGAACAAGAGTGTTCCTTCAAAATTCAGCGATGTTGCTGTTAACGAATGGTACACAGGTTACATTAATGTTGCTGCTGGTAAAGGATTCCTTAGTGGTTTCCCTGATGGAACATTCAGACCAAACGATCAATTAACAATGAACCAAGTATTAACACTTTGTGTTAACGCTTTAGGAAGAGGCGAATATGTTGCTACAATGGGCGCATGGCCTGCTAACTACATCACAGAAGCTACAAAGTTAGGTTTATTAGATGGAGTTAAGACATCTGATGCTAACAGAGGAAATGTAGCAATTATTGTTTGGAACACATTAGAAGCTCCAGCTGTATGGGATGTAGATCAAACAGTATATGAAGGTGATATCAACCTTGGTAACTCAGGAAGATCATTACTTTCAATCTATTTCAGAGATTATGTATTCACAGAAGTAAATGGTAGAGATGTTGTATTAGGATATCCTTTAAAAGAAGTTGAATTCATGACAGTATCTCAAGTACCAGCAACAGATGGTGAATTAGGTGAATATCAAATCAGATTAACACCAGAAGATGAATATGCTGATGGATTTATCGAAGCATTTGATACAAGAGCACCAAGAAACAAAGATGTAAAAGAATGGACAACTGCTGATAGACAAACTGATGTAATCACAGCTTATGCTCCAGACTTTGAAGATTTAGATTCTTACTATGGTAAGATCGTAACAGTTATCTTTGGTAAAGACAACGTAGTTGTTAGCATCAGAGTTATCGACGAAACTGTTGATGATGAAACTTTAACAGCTTTCGAAGATGGAAAATTAACTATTGGTGGACAAAAATACAAATTTGCTGATGATGCACATGTATATGTAAACACAGTAGAAATGACAGACCCTGACACAGCTGAAGAAGCTATGACAGCTATAGAAGGCGTTCTTGGCATTGAATTTGATAGCAAATATAACAAAGTAATCAAATCAAATGTTATCTTAAACAACAATGGTAAAGTTTCAAGATTAGATTTATTTGTATCTGGAAATTATGAAAGATTCTTAACAAAAGAATCTATCGTAGAGAAAGTTAGAAATGAAGTAATCACATTAGCAAACCATGAAGAAATCGATTATGGTGAAGATGTTGATGAAGATGATTTACCAAGATTCATAAAAGATGGTAAGATCATTAAAGCAGCTGACGTTGAAGTAGGCGATGTATTAACATACTACTATAAAAATAATGCTGATAAAACAGTTACAACAGTTTATGTTTCAAGCAAGAGAGTTGAAGGAGAATTAACAAGAGCTTCTAAGACAGACTTGAAATTAACAGTAGATGGAAAAGCTTACTATTCTTCAAACAATAAATTAAGGGTAACAACAGACAAGATTAAAGATGCTGAAGATAAGACTGCAGCTGGTGCAGATTCATACATTGGCGAAGATGTTGAATTATATGTAAACATCTATGGCGAATATGTATTATTATCAACAGAAAATGAAGCAGAAAACTGGATCTTTGGTATAGTAACAGACGTAAGAGATCTTGAAGATGATGAAGAAGATGATGATTTATATTACATCCCTGTAAGAATCTTACTTGCTGATGGTACTACATCAAGAGAATACAAATTCATCTATGATAATGAAGAAGATGATGGAACAAAAGACGAATGGGAAGATGATGTAAATGACTTAAAGAACAAATTCATTGTTTTCTCAGACAATGGCAAGAAAGAAATTGAATATTTCGATGCTTATGTAGTAGATGCTGAGTTAGCTAATAACACAAATGGTGATTATGAAGCTACAGTAGTAGCTGCTAATACAGATGTTGATGATGATCGTCAAAGAATCGATGGAAAAATCTTCTCAGATTCTACTGTAATCTTCAACACTGGTAATAACGGTGCTGAAAAAGCTAGTGTTTCAAAAGATTGGAAGATTTTAATCACAGCTGCTGATAAGACAGCACAAGCAGCAACTTTAGTATATGAAAAAGATAAGAAGACTCTTGCATATGTAGGAATCGATGTTGAAGATTATGTAACATCTGATGCTAAATATGCTATCGTTGTAAGAGACGATTACAAAGAAAAGAGTGGCTCAACAGTTAAGAAATATGTTGATTTATTAACTGAAGATGGTGAAGAAACATTAGAAGCTAAGAGCACAAATAACAACTATCTTGTAGATAAAGAAGATTATTTCGTTGAATACACATTAAAGGGATCAAAATTAAATGCAGCTGCTGCATTAGTTGATTTACCTGCATTCAAGAAATTAAAAGCAGCTGATGAAGTTGGCGACGAGCTTGACGAATCTGCTGAAACAACATTAGCTGTTACATTATTCGCAGCTGGTGAAGGCGCTGCTGCTGAAGTACCTGCAGTTCCTGCACACTATGAAGCATGTGCTGAAAATGCTGAAGGTGCATTACAATTAGTAGACGCAGATCCTGCAGAAGGTCAAATAACTTTAGCAGCTGCAAATGCACAAAAGGCAGAAGGCGCGGATGACTTTACACTTGCTGATGGATATGTTAAATTAATCCCTGAAGTACCTGCAGTTCCTGCAAATCCAGGTTCAGAAAAGGGTACAATCAAAGCTAACTTCAGAGTTATCGCAACACAAAAATTATTACTTGAATATGAAGATGACGAAGATGAAATAGAAGTATCTTTAGGCGAAGTTGAAGTTGACGAAGATGCAATCGTATTCGACGCTAGAGGCGGAAAACTTTCTACAATGACATTCAATGAATTAAGAGATGAAATTGAAGATGGAGAGTTATATGTAATACCTTATGCTAATACTGATGCTGATGCTGATACAGCAAACATCTTAATAATTGTTGACTAATTTCAATTAGCAATAATAAAAAATAGAGTTGGGTTAAACCCAACTCTATTTTTATATGCGATAGATAAATTTTTGATACAAAAAAGGAGTACCTGTAAGTACTCCTTTTAAATATTAGTTTTGGAAAACCGCCATTTTATTTTTTATATTTTCTAACGTGGTGGCATTTGAATAGTAGCCTGGGAGAAGAGCGGTGTACGTTACTTTATTTAAGTATTTAAGTGATTCTAGTCCTATATCTCCAAACTCTTTTGTTAAGTCTTCTTTATTTTTTTGGAGACTTGTAAGTTTTAAGGTTGTTGAATTTATTTTTTCTCTAGTTGAATTTACTTTTACGGCTTTTTTATTTTTTGCTAAAAACGGAAGTTTAAATAAATTAAGCAACTTAGCCCATAGAGATGCGTTAGTTTTTAGTACAGGTAGATTTAAGTTATCGTTTAATGTTTTTAGTTCTGCCTCCAAGCGAAGCTGACTAATTTCTAAAGTTTGAAGTAAATTTTCTTTTTGAAATGACATAGATTTTATTAGTTTCTTAGATAAGATATCATTTTTATTTACAATTGTTCTAGCAGTAGCTTTTTGTTCACTAGAGAGTAAAGAATTAAATTCAGATACATTATTTATATTATTAGGATTATTCATAAGTTCAATTATATTATCTATTTTTGAAGCAATTCTATTTTTACTAGAATTAGATAAAGAATTTTCATTCATCAGCATAGTTATTTGATTTGCATTAAAATTTTGCTTCATAATACTTCCTCCTTACATAAACCTTCGACTTGTAATTTATCGGAAAAATTTACTAATAAATTAACTAGTTTTCATTACTTACAAAAGACAAAATTTGTCTTAAAACACATTGAAATAAAAAAATCAAAAAGATATAATTAATTTGAATTTTGCAAATACATAGGAAAAAAGGAGAGATTTTTTATGAGACTTAAGAAGTTATTAGTTCTCTTGTTGGTAGCGATGTTTATAATAATGCCAACAGCAATTTTTGCTGAGGAGGAATATCAAGAAATTGCAGGCCCTCAGTCGTTTAAAAAATATTTAGAGATGGACGGGGACATTACAATTAAACTCGTTTCAAATATTATTCATACTACTACAGCTTCAGCAGCAGGGAAATATTGGATAACACTTGGCAAAGGTAAAAAAATACTTGATTTAAATGGATATTCTGCTGAACTTAATGCAGAAACTGGTAGCGAAACAACCATGATAAGAATCCCAGAGGGTAGTGAACTTATCGTAAACGATTCAAGTGGAAATAATTCAGGAAAATTGTTTTGCTATGGAAGAATGGAAACACAAAGTAGAATTGATGATGCTTTTTTCTATGAAAATAGTGATGTTAAGTATAGAAATGTTGTAGAAGTTGATGGTGGAGTATTAACAGTAAACGGCGGAACTCTAGAAGCAGGTCGTTCTAAACAAATATGGATAGCCGATGCAATGGATATTATAGACTGGAAAGGACAACTTGGAAGTGCTCTTTCTTGGGGCATGTTAGGACGTGCTGCAGCAAGAAGATTTGATGGTTATGCATGGCAACAGGTAAATGGGGACTGTATAACATTAAATAGTGGATATGTTACGATAAATGATGGCGTATTTCTTGGAAGAGGATTTTCATACTTAAATGCATATTTTGATGATACTGCCGTACTTGAATTAGAAGGTAGTAGGTCTGCTGTAATTAGAGGAAAAGAAGGGATTTTAGATATTAATGGCGGAGAATTTTATGCAAAAGGAAATGCAGATGTGTTTTCGTTATCAAAAAATGCATATAAAGGTGGAAATATAAGTGGAAAAATAAAAGCTGGCGTTTTTGACACACAGCATCTTAGTATAATTAATATACCTATGAAAGAGTCACATATTATTGGCGCAAATTATCCATTAATAATGGGAAAAGTTCGTGGGCAACAAAGTGTTGATGGTAGGGATATTAATCACTCTTTATCTAAAGTTGGAAGTGTTCATTTCCCAATAGGAGCACTAAATCCTGAAACTCACGAAGTTACAAAAGATGGCAAAGAAGTAGCAAGTAGTGAATGGACAGAGAAAAATTTAAGCAATACCAATGAGGCAGTAACGATAGTTGTAAATAGCAAAACAAATTCTAATTGGTATAATGTAAAACGTGAAAAAAGAAATAACGTTAAAGAAATCTCTTCGGCTAAAGTTTTAGGAACAATGGCAAATGGAATGGAACTAAATGCAAATACATTAAAATGCACAGATACCGGAATAAAGAATATAAAGACAACTTGGTATCATAATGGTGCTACTGTTACAGATGAGCAAGAAGCATTATCAGGTAGTTATTCTGCAATGGCAACGTTAACAGCAACTCATGGATATAAGTTTACAGATAGTACTAAATTTGTAATTATGGGTAAAACACCTGAAAAAGTAACAGTTTCAGATGATGGAAAATATGCATATGTATGGTCAAAAGAATATGAATTTGAATGCGATCACTCATATAATACAGATAGCGAAATTCACTATGAAGGAGCAATACACTATCAACAATGTAGTGTTTGTGGAGAAAAAATAATTGAAGAGAACCATATTTTTGATGGTGGAGAAAGCTTTGGAAATATAACAACATATACATGTATAACTTGTGGCTTTTCATATGATGAAGAAAACAATAGAGTAGCGTTAAACGGCTTAGTAATAGACGTACCAGTAGCACTTGGAGGAGAAAAATTACCTATTCCAAAGGTTACTGACGAATATAGCGAATATGCAAAAATTATAAGCTACGAATGGCATAAAGATGCAATAGACGGCGAAGCTATAGATGCATTAGAAAAATATGAAGATAATGAAGTATATTATTTAATAGCAAGAGCAAAAGCATATGACGGATATTACTTCAAGAATAATGCGGTAATGGCTTGTGCTGCAGTAGCAAAGGGAACAAGTAATGTAGATGATGATGTATTAGTCGGAACATTTAGAATAGTAGCACACGAAAAAGCAGAAGCAGATGTATATATGCCAGCAATGGCACCAAATATGACAATGGAAGACTTTATAAAAGGAATAGAGTCAAATGTGGATGGAAAACCTACAAGCAATATGCAAATAAAGGTTCAAATATATGGAGAAGACGATTACTATTTTGTAAAACGTAATCCAAAGAATGAGTGGTCATTATATAACGATAATGGAACACTAGAAGAATTCTTTAGAATGGAAATAGAACCAGAAGAAAGATATGAATTAGAATTAGGATTCTCAACTGGCAAATACTATGTAGCAGACGATGCAATTACTTTTGTAAGTGATGCAGCATATGAAGGATATAAAACAGAAGGTGGAGATGTTTGGTATACAGTATATGTACTTGCACAAGCAGGTAGCAACTTAATATCTGATGTATCGATAGTAGATGTAGAAATGCCAGTAATAGGGGCAAGACCAGATAATACATTTAGTATTTCAAATTCAAAAGTTATAACACCAGCCCTTGGAGAATGGGATGTAGACGAAAGATTTGAAGAGGGAGTAGGATATGTATTTACTGCAAAGGTAGAACTAGAAGATGGATATAAATTTGCAAAAGGAACTACAGCAACAGTAAATCATGAGCCAGCAGATATAGTAGTAGCTGGGAATACAGCAACAATAACATATACAGCTCCAGAGCTTGAGAAGGCAGAAGAAGTAGAAGTTGTAAAAGAAGAAACTGGATTACAAGAAGAACCAGAAACACCAGAAGAGCCAGTTGAAGAAGGAACAACATGGAGTAAAGCATCAAGCTGGGCAGTAGAGTTCTTAGATAAAGCAAATAAGCATGGAATAATGCCAGCAATATTTAAGGGAGAAGATTTAACAAAGAATATAACAAGAAAAGAATTTGCACATGTAGCAGTAAAGTTATATGAAAAACTAACAGGACAAAAAGCAATACCAGTAGCAAAAAATCCATTTACAGATACAGATGATATAGAAATATTAAAAGCATATAACATAGGAATAACAAGTGGAACAAGTGCAACAACATTCACACCAGATGCGTTAATAACAAGAGAGCAAATGGCAAGAATGATAGAGAATGCATTAACAAAATCGGGAATAGATACAACAGTAGATTTAGGAAAAGTAGAAAAATTTGCAGATGATGATTTAATGAATGATTGGTCAAGAAATGCAATATACTTCATGTCAAGCAAAGACATAATAAAGGGAATGGGAAATAACCTATTTGGAGTAAGAGATAATGCAACAAGAGAGCAATCAATGATAATTTCAGAGAAATGTGTAGATACATTTAGTAAATAGAAAATAGGGCATCCTTTTTGATGAATTCAACATCAGAAAGGGTGCTCCTTTTTTAAAAACATATCTAATAAATTACCTAGTTTTTTTCAAAAAGGTATTGACAAATAGCAGTATAACAAGTATTATAATATATGTTCAATTAAATTGCGGGTGTAGTTCAATGGTAGAATCCGAGCCTTCCAAGCTCGTTGCGTGGGTCCGATTCCCATCACCCGCTCCATACAAATCGCGAAACTAAAGATAATTAAGTTTCGCGATTTTTTATACAATAAAAATAGGATAATTAGGGGTGTAAATTCATGTTTTGTACCAAATGTGGAAGTAAAATTATAAGTTTAAATCAAAATTTTTGTATTAAGTGTGGAAATGCTATTAATACAAACGTAGCTCATACGCAATATTTATACGAAGTTAAGAAATCTTTAATGTCAAATAATGAATTTAATTATTATAATTGCATCAAAGATGTACTGCCAGAAGGGTATTATATCCAGCCGCAAATTAATTTGGCAGCTTTTATTGTGAGAACAGATGATTTTAGATATCAAAATGAGCTTAATAGGAATGTAGATTTTCTTATAGTAGATGAAAAGTTTAAACCAATATTAATTATTGAGATAAATGATAAATCTCATTTGCAATATGAAAGAAAGCTCCGAGATGAAAAAGTTAGAAAAATATGTGAAGAAGCAGGTATTCCCATAATGAATTTATGGACATCTTACGGGATTAATCAGGAATATATAAAAAAACAATTAGTAGAAAAAATTAATTCTCCAGTTGTTAGAAAACATAATTTTATGAAGGAAAATAATGTTATGGCTCCAGATGAAAGTAATTTTAATAGTAATTTATATAATCAAATGTTAAGAATAAAATTTAAGAATGCACAGTATAGCTCCCAAGCCAAATTGAAAAAAATAATAATGTTATTATTTTTGCTAGCGTCACCATTTTTATTTATGGTAATCATATATATTATAAGTGAAGTATTAAATTTTTTATCAAAATAAAAATTAATAGTGAAAGCTCTTTATGAGAGGTAAGAGCTATTGATTAGTCTCTTATTTTTTAGGTATAATAATACCGAGGTGATTTTATGATAAAAGTAGCGGTTTTTGATACAAAACAATACGATATTCCCGGTTTTGAAAAATATAAAGGAAATATGGAATTTAAGTTTTTTGAGACAAAGCTTACTGAAGACATAGTAAACCTTACAAATGGGTTTGATGCTATATGTGCGTTTGTAAATGATGAATTAAATGAAAGAGTTATAGAAAAATTATGCAAAAACAATGTAAAACTTATAGCTCTAAGGTGCGCAGGGTTTAATAACGTTGACTTAAAATATGCAGAAGGGAGAATACCGGTTGTAAGA
>JAEEGK010012678.1_pt1 | contig 19122 bp, 17 predicted proteins | sample 8958771 | NCBI WGS metagenome assembly JAEEGK01 (sample SAMN16246547, study PRJNA631951) | gut metagenome | biome: gut microbiome; feature: rumen; material: SC-attached | host: Bos | place: Iran: Karaj | collected 2018-10
CAGGGCCTACCTCACCGGGCTCGCTGCGAAAAAGGGAGTCATCGTCTGCGGAGACTTGAACGTCGCCCATAACGAGATCGACCTCAAGAATCCGTCTTCCAACCGCCACAATGCCGGCTTTACCGATGAGGAAAGGGGAAAATTCAACGCCCTGCTCGCATCAGGCTTCACTGACAGCTGGAGATTCCTCAACCCGGACACAGTAAAGTACTCATGGTGGTCATACCGCTTCCACGCCCGAGAGAACAACGCAGGGTGGCGTATCGATTACTTCCTTGTTTCAGATTCAATCAAGGACAGGATAGCCGGAGCGGAAATCCATAATGACATCTTCGGCTCGGACCATTGTCCGGTAGAGCTCGACATTACTTTCTGACAGACTCGTGGATGAATGAGAGTCCTCCGCAGAGAATCTGCACGAGGAGCTGCGATTCATGTGACAACGTGGCCCATACGATTCCGTCCTCCGGCGGAATGCCGTAGATATTCGCGAGGGCAAGCGTAACTGCATAATGATATGCCCCGAACCCTCCCGGAACCGGGATCAGCGTGCTCAGCGAGCCTACCACCATCAGGAACAGGGCGTCAGTCATGCCCATGTAGCCGAACACGGGGATCACATCCTCCAGGGCGAGGATTATCAGATACGAAGTAAGCACGTAGGCCACCTGGATAAGCACGGTGTAGATAACGAACTTCCACCACGAATCCATCTTGACGCTGCTCTTCAGCCCGGTCCCTATTCCCTTGAGGAAGCCCCAGCCTTTTGCAGCGATCTCGGACCTGTCCTTCAGGGCCCACAAGATCAGCACTCCCAGCACGATCACTCCAGTAACGATGGCGATCAGCCATGGAGTATTGATATTGACGCTGAGCAAGAAAGTGGTGAACCTGTCGCCCATAAGCGGCATTGTAAGCAAGATTACCAGGCCCATTGCAAGCATGTCCCAGAGCCTGTCGCCCAGAACGGTGCCTGCGACCTTGTCAAAGGAAGCCTTCCTGCGTCCTTCGGAATCAAGGGCGGAATGGCTGGTAATGTAGCCGCACCTGACGACTTCCCCCACTCTCGGAAGCACGATATTGGCGAGATAGCCTATGTTGACGGCATTGAAACAGGTAATCTTTCCAGTGGTCGGGTCGATCGGCAGGAGATAGCCTCTCCATCGGAGTCCCCTGATATAGAACACAGCGACCCCGAGAATCATGGAAGCTATGACATACCCCCAGCGGCATGAGGCCAGAGCGCTCACGAAATCCTTCCAGTCGACGTTCCTGAAGGAATAATACAACAGGAAAAAGGCCATCGCGAACGACAGCACATACCAGGTTATGTCTTTAACTTTCTTGGCCATATTTGCAGCAAAGTTAAGAATAATACCTAAATTTGTGCGATATAATAAAAAATAAAGGAATGAAATCCATACTCGGAATAGGCAACGCGCTTACGGACATCCTGGCAGTCCTGCCGAACGACACCCTCCTCAAGGAATACCATCTCCCGAAGGGCAGCATGCAGCATGTTGACATGGAGACAGGAGACAAGATCTGGTCAACCCTCAAAGAAGTCGGGGTGAAATATGTGCCCGGCGGTTCCGCCGCCAATACGATAACCTGCACCGCGATCTTCGGAATGCCTTCCGGGTATATCGGAAAGATAGGCAACGACGAACTCGGACATCTCTTCAAGAGCGCAATGGAGCAGTTCGGCGTAAAGACCACCATGCTCTACGGCACCAAGGCATCAGGCCGCTGCATGGTATTCATCTCAGGAGCGAATGCCGAGAGGACTTTCGCGGACTACATGGGTTCGGCCCTGGAGATGGGGCCGGATGACCTGAAACAGGAGTACTTCGAAGGATATGATTATTTCCATATCGAAGGCTACCTCGTCCAGAATCAGGACCTCATCCTGAAGGCAGTCCAGATGGCCAAGGCCGCCGGCTGCAAGATTTCCATAGACATGGCCTCATACAACGTCGTGGAGTCAAACGAAGCATTCCTGCACAACCTCGTGGACAACTATGTGGACATAGTTTTCGCCAATGAGACCGACGCCAAGGCCTTCACCAAGCTGGAGCCTCGTGAAGCACTCGAAGAGCTCTCCAAGCATTGCGAGATCGCCGTCGTCAAAGTAGGAAAGGACGGGTCCATGGTCCAGCAGGGCGACGAGTATTATTTCATTGAGCCGTGGCCGGCAAAGGCCATTGACGCCACCGGCGCCGGGGATACCTATGCGGCAGGCTTCCTGTATGCCCATTCCCTCGGGATGCCTCTCAAGGTATGCGGAGAGATCGGTTCGATAATCGCCGCAAAGGTGGTCGAGGTGATAGGCACGAAGATTGATATCCCTCGCTGGAAAGACGCCAAGATAGAAATCAAGAAACTTATCGCCGAGAATTCATGACGGTCAGCGAATACATAAAGAACATATTCAGGAGAAGAATCCTCAGGAAGCTTGACGGCAAAGTAGAGACCGGGATCATCCCGGTTTCGCAGGTCCATACTGCCGTCGCCTTCATAAGCGTCCAGGATCCTTCATTCGACGAATGCAAGCTCAAGCTCCAGGCCTTCTACCGGGAGAACAAGATAAAAGGCGAAGTCTTCTTCTTCGACTTCAGGAAGGTAGGCAAGGGCGAAAGGCTAATCACCAGCATTACAACCACCATCCTCGAAAAGGATCTCGACTGGCTCGGGCGTCCGGTAAAGGAGAAGGTGGACCATATGCTCGGCAGCCATCCTGACATGTTCATCTCCCTTCTTCCGACCAACTCCTTCCCGCTGGAGTACATGGCAAAATGTTCTGAGGCAAGATTCAAGATCGGCCGCTTCGACATGCCGGGCAACACATTCGACCTGGTGATCACAGACCCTCAGGACCGTTCCCTCAGCCAGTCGGAGAGTTTCGATGAGATCAAGCATTTCCTCTCGTTAATCAAATGAAAAAGCATATAGTAACAGCCCTGAAAGGCTATGGCATGGGCGCAGCAAATGTAGTCCCGGGAGTGTCCGGAGGCACGATAGCCCTGCTCACAGGCATCTATGGAGAACTTATCGAAGCCATCAATTCACTGATGGTCCCTTCCGTCTGGAAACTGCTCCTGAAACGTCGTTTCGCCGAATTCTGGAAGGCCGTCCACGGTCCGTTCCTGCTGGCCCTGTTCATCGGTATCCTGGTCAGCATAGTGACTCTGGCCAGAGTGATGGAGTTCGCCATAGTAAGATATCCGGTCCAGACATGGGCATTCTTCTTCGGTCTCATACTCGCTTCCGCCGTCTATATGGTCCTTGAGATAAAAGACAAGAAGATTTCCGACCTGATATGGGGCATAGCTGGACTGATACTCGGATTGACCGTGTGCATGCTCACTCCGACCTCTACTCCGGATTCAATGCCATTCATCTTCCTGTGCGGCGCGCTGGCGATATGTACGATGATACTGCCGGGCATCTCTGGCAGCTTCGTGCTGGTCATACTCGGAAAGTATGAATACATAATGAACGCTCTCAACACCATGAACCTTCCGGTCCTCGGCGTTTTCGCCCTTGGCTGCGTCGTCGGAATCCTCGCTTTCGCGAAGTTCCTGCACTGGCTGCTGGCCCGCTGCGAGAGACAGACCATGCTCGTCCTCGTGGGCTTCGTGACCGGGTCCCTTATCAAGGTATGGCCATGGAACGACATGGAGGCGGTGCGTTCCGCCAATCTTCTCGGAGGCTTCAATCCGGAAGCCATGCACATCCCCGGCGCGATAATATGGGCCGTGGCAGGTCTGGCCCTGGTCGTCCTTCTGGAAGTCCTGAGCAAAAAGAAGTCCTGATATTAGTGGTAATAAAAAAATAATCCTTATATTTGCAGTCCGTTTCGGTTCGGTAGCTCAGCTGGATAGAGCAACAGCCTTCTAAGCTGTGGGTCTTGGGTTCGAATCCCAACCGAATCACGTTTCGAAAAAGCCCGCCATGTCGATGACATGGCGGGCTAATTGATTATTTTACTGAAGCATCGTATTCGATACCCTTCTGCTTAGGTACGAGATGGTCACATTCGATAGTAGGCTTTACAGACGAGCTGATCTTGCTGTCTTCGATGATGATCCATACTTCTTCGCCCGGCATGAGGTTGCGGAGGTTGTAGCCGCTGCGTATGCCGTCTACAGCTACCCAAGCGTCGCGATAGATTGGAGCGACTCCGGCATTGGCGATAAGGATTGCAGCTCCCTTCTTTGACTTGATCCTGTAATCCTTGATCTTGAAACGGTATCCCATAGCCTTACCCGCCTCGGTGAGACGTGAAGACTTCTGATATTCCGGCTGATCGTTACCGATGATGTATGACATGTGGACACGTTTAACGAGATCCTCGAATTTTCTGCCATGGATACCGGACTTGTCGAGGCAATGCTCCTGGTCATCATCGGAATAATAGCTGAACTCGCCTCCGAGAGGAGCCGTCTTGTAACGCTCGGTTCCGAAGAATTTCCAGTTCTGGTAGTTCTCGTCGTCATAATCCTCGCACATGAAAGAATCGTCGAAGTTTCCGAACTTGAGGTTGAGCAGATTCTTGTTCTTGCGGAACGGCGCGTATTTTCCGTCAGCAGCGTCGATGGAGATGCTCCAAGGAGTCTTGACGAACCATCCGTCCATCGCCGAGAGGAACTCAGTCTGGAAGTCGAAATCCGGGAAGGTCTGGCCAAGCTTGAACGGTCCGTCATAGATATGGTACTCAGCCCAGAGCCCGAAACCGGTCTGGACGAATGCCAGACGAGGATCGTTGTCATACCTCTCGGCGAAACGTCTGTGGAATTCCATGTGGAAATCCCGAAGTTCTTTGCAATTCCAGTCAGGGAAGTACGTCATCTTTCCTTCGCTCTTACCCTTGGTTTCCTTGTAATCCGGAAGTTTCTTGATATAATCAGGGACAGCGCATTTCTTGCCTACATAAGTGTAGCGGAAACGTACGACAGCCTGATGGCCGCGAGAAGCGACGTCCTTCAGGAGATTATCCATGGCGCTCCAGTCAAATACACCTTTTTTCTTGCATATATCGCTGTAGAGCATATATGAGAATTCCAGCTGCACGTAGCTGTCTTTTTTGTGATCATTATCATTCCACAATACGATACCGGTCATCGGCTGTACATGAGTCACCTCTGAATTGAGCTTTGTGCGTGTGTAACCATCAAGCTTAGGCTCAGCAACAGATGCAGAAGAAGTCAGTGGCTGAGAATTCGAATCCTTTAAAAGATCCGCCTCAACATTGTTCTTGGCGCAGCTTAGCAATGCCAGGAACAGAATCGATGAAATAAAACAACGAAACATAGTTAAAAGTTAAAAGTTAATAATGAGTATTAATTGATGGTAAGACCATCCATCTCTAGGCGATATATGTGGGGCTGGTCATCATCGTCATCGCCCACCCAGACGCAGTTGTGAGCGTGGTCGACGCAAACCGATTCATTGTTTCCTATGTATGACACCTTATATTTTCCAAGATAAGTCCTGGCGTCTCCGGAGAAGACAAAGAGGGCATGGACCTCAGAGTCAGTCACCCAGAGCCAGTCATTTACGGGGTCATAGCACAGTCCGCCGATTTCGCGGATGCCTGACACCACTGTCTCGAGCGAGATGCAGTCGAGGACCTCGCCCTTGAGGTCATATCTCCAGAGATTCGCTTCTTCCTGAGAACCCACATAGACAGTGCTGTCGCGATACCATGTAATTCCCTCAAGGCCGGAATTGCCGTATTTGCCGACAACTGCATCCCTGACGTTGAACAAATCCGTGCGCTCCGTAAATTCAGGGGCCGAGATGCGGGCTACTTTCTGCGATCCTTCCACGCACACATGAAGGTCACCGGATGCAGGATCGAGTGTAACGCCTTCCAGGTCGTCGTCGAAATGCTTGACGTTCTCGACGCTTACCTGGCCATCCTTGATGGTGACCTTGGCGAGCTGGCCCTGGTCTCCGACAGCCCAGAGAGACTCCCCGTCTGCCGTGAGGCAGATACCTGAGAGTTCCTCAACATCGACGTTATATTTCTTATGGGAGATCACTTTCGGCAACGCTACCTCCTCCTGGGCAGGATCGGATTCAGGGTCGGCATCGCTCTTACCCTGACACTGGCAGGCGATAAGAAGGACCGAGATGATTGATGTATGGAACAAAAAAATATTTCTCATTGCAAGTAGCTAGTTTATATATTGTTATACTTCATTTCAATCCAAAGACTATGCTAAAGGGCCGGGGTATATGACCGCGTCACTATGCCGGAGCCATCGATAACATAATATACCGGGGTCATCTTTATGTCAAAGACGGCCTCATGGTCTTTCATAGTCTGGTATTCCCAGCCGGGAACTTCAGGCATGGAACCGTCGCCGCAGCATATCGCCAGACGGCGGACGCCGTTCCATTCAGGTTTTTCGCGGAGCCTGGTCAGCGCCTCGCGGCAGGAAGGGCAGGAGAGGTCCAGCACAAGCACCAGCGTGCTGCGACCCTGAGGATCGGCCTGCGGATATGCGGCCATATCTCCTTCCTTGTTTATATTCATCCAGTCTCTTTTCTGCAGCAACGGGGCGTATTCGTCCGGATTCAAGACTCCGTCGGAGACGATCCGGTCCACTGCATATGTAAACAGTCCGATGTTGCGGCAGGATGAATAAGGATTATAGAATGCGCCTTCCATCCACTCGCTGTAGATGTAATAGGCGACTTCGTCTTCCGCTTTGAGGCGGTCGAACAATAAGCCGAGGGCCGCCTTCGCTTCCTCGGACGGAGCGTTGGCGGCAATCTCGGCAAAATCTGCGAAGAGGTTCTGCGATACGCGGATGTCTTCTTCGAGCAGAGTCTTATCTTTCCAATATCCGGAAATTGCCGCGCCCGGCCCGTTCCCTGCCGCATGACAGCCGGAAACGAGCAAGACGCAACTAAGTATCGCCGGTATTATCTGAAAGATCTGTGGCATATGTCCTTACTTGTTGGTAGTGATCTCGAGGAGGTGTCCCCAACCGTTTTCGCTCTCGTCGATGGAAAGGTTTGGCATGTTGGAGAGTTCGGTCCATGTTTCATCTTCGTCATCGACGATGTAATAAAAACGCAAGCCCGTCTGGAAGATGTCTCCAATAAGTTTTGGCTCTACGCTATTAGTGGCATTGGCATTGAAAACCTCGCGAGAAAGGGCAATCTCATACTCATTATCCTTTCCGGCACCGGAAGCAATTCCGTTGCCGGATTCGAGAAGAGACATCCATTTAGTTCCGGTCCCATCATCTTTAGGAAACCTCTGATAAAAAGTCCCGTCAAATGAGGTCCATTCTTTATTGTCATCAACAAGCTCGCCTTCTATGATAAAATCATAATGCTCCTTGAAGTATAAGTCGTATCCGGATTCAAACTCTCCATCAGTATTTAGGCATATACGCATAGGAAGGCCCTTACTTTCTGCGAGGATGTCCCTTAGGGTTTCGCCATCAAATTTGATGTAATAATATACAAACTTCTTGTCTGCATAGACTCGAATCTCCTTTACGGCCTCCCATGGAGAGCCTTCTGCGTTCTTTGCCACAACCACCTTGGATGCATCAAGTGCGGCCCAATCTGCGAAATCTCCGTCTATAGCTATCTGAGCGTTATCCGAAGATCCATTGTTGTCATTGTCCTTGCCGCACGCAACTGCAACCATTGCGGCAACCGCCAAAAGTGTCAGAATTTTTTTCATTAGTTCAATTGTTATTAAAATTGTTAAAGTGTTATCAGGTTATATCTAGAGTGAGAAGCTGTAGAGCTTGTTGTAACCGGTCTTTTCGTTCCAGAGGCCTTCGTTGGCGAGCTGGATGGAGAAGCGAGGGTTGCTGCGGATGGTCTGGCATGGATCCGGGAGATTGAGCGAGAGGGTCATCTCTCCGGAGATACCGGAAGGAAGCTTTATTGTCTGGTCAACCTTGGTGACGGTCCCGGGCATCCAGTAGCGAGGATCCGAATTGAGTTTCCAGGTCTTTACGACCTTGCCGGAAGCATCAGTCAGGACAAGTTCGGCATCACGTGGGTTCTGGGCAGGAGCAAAACCGTCGTTACGCACGTTGAGCACGATGCGTAAGTCCTCTCCGGCAACCGGTTTTTCTGAGAAGTATCCGTTCTCGAGCACATAGCGATAACCGAGCCTGCGGTCAATCTCATTGAAGCAGCCTTCAGTCTTCCAGCGCTGGATCACTCCCTGGTGATATCCGATGTTGAGATATGTGAAATGGTATTCAGCCATGTCAGCCAGAGTTCCATGAGCCCCGTCCTGAGGACCGCAATGGCAATACGATGAAGTCCCGCAGGTCTCGCCGCCCATAATCGTATAGAGGCTCTCCGCTGCCCAGTAGCGGCGTTCATCCTTGCTGCCGTATGTGCCGGTATCGTTGGAGCTGGCCAGATAACAGTCATTATGGCCGCCGAGGCGGGCTTTCTCCGAAGTCTGGTGAGCCGTGGCGACAGTTATGGTGTCGGCCAATGAATGGCCGTACATTTTCATCTTGAATTCAGGGGTGCGGAGCGCGATCTGGCGATCGGCTGGCATCGCATCCAGAAGTGCGTCAACCACATGTTTGCGTGGCTGGTAGTCAGCATCAGTCTTAGGGTTGAAACCAAAATTGTCAGTGTAGTACCACTCGCCCCAGCTGCCGACAAATCCGGCCTGGAGTACGAGTATCACGTCATAGTATTCCTGAAGTATCGGCTTCAGCTGCCCGATATGGGTGAGGACCAACTCTTCGGTTGCGTCCCATGGTTTGTCCGAAGCTTCGCTGCCGTTTGAATAGCAGAAGCGGACGATTGCCTTTGCTCCGTTTTCACGGAGAGAAGCAAAATTAGCACGGATGCAGTCAAGATAGTTTTCAGCGATTTCGCTTCCGACATAATCCGTAAGATGGAACTCCAGCAAGAACAATGTATGGCCCAGTTTCCTTCCGGCATTGACCGCAGAGGCGCTTACCGGAGACTTGGATGCCTCATGTATTTCTATCGGTGTGTAAAAGCCTCTTTCGGGGTTGGGAATATTCATGTCAGTGGCCGTGTAGCTCACTTTTTCCATGCCCGGGAGTTCCGGTTCGGCGCTGCCATCCTTGCCACATGCCATGGGCGTCACGACTGCGGCAGCCAGGAGCAATAATTGTCTGCGGAATATTTTCATTTGCATTCTGAATTAAAAATCCATAGGTGAATGTCCCTGACGCGGGACATCCACTTATGGACAAATGGTTATGTGTATTATTTTACTGTAACAACTTTAAGCATAGGAGCAAGACCGCCGGCATTGTCGTTGGTCGGCGCGCCGTTAGGAAGAAGTCCGACGGTATTCCAGTCTTCACCATCAACATACTGGATATCAAAGCCGATTCTGAATTCATCAGGAAGCTGACCTAAAGGGAAAAGTTCACGGACAAGTTCGATCTCATATTCAGTACCGTTTCCAGCGCCGCTGCAAAGGCCAGAGCCACCAGCCAGGAGTTCATCCCAGACCCAACCAGAAGCGTGGGGTTCTCCTATCCACTGGTATACACTAGGATCATAGGAAACGAACTCGGAACCATCGATAAATACTCCTTCCAACATCACATCAATGCTTGATTCAGTGAAATTACCCGCATATCCTCCGGTTGATTCGTCATTATCGCTGTCAATCCATATATGGAACGGAGCATAATCCATTGACATCTGGTCCTTATCGAAAGAGAAACGGATGAAGACAGAATTCTTGTCAGCATAAACCATGACGGTCTTAAGAGCCGTATACGAAGTCTCATCATCAGTAAGAGTCTTGGCAACCGCCACTTTCTTAGAATCAAGTTTTGCCCAGTCTGAGAAATCGCCGTCAATTTCGATTGGTTTCACATATTCACCATTGTCCGGTTTGGGGTCATTGTTATCCTTACCACATGCAACAGCCATCATTGAGGCAATTGCGAGAAGTGCGAAAATCTTTTTCATTGTATAAACAAATTTAAGTCTGATAATATCAAGGTTAAAAGTCTTTAACAGTGTCATAGTGTCGGTTGGACCGTATGCAAAATTACGAAAATAGATTTCCCGAGCTTTCGTTTCAAAAGAAAAAAAATTTCGAAACCTTTCCAAAAAGGTCCCGAAATTAATTATAATATTATGTATCAATTACTTATCTTGCCTATAAAAACATTTCAGTGGGTTTCGTTTCTATACTGAGACTGTTTCGACCTCGATTTTCATTGCTTTTAGCTGGTTGCGCACTCCGACCGGCAGATGGTTGTCCGTAACCACCGTGCTGATCTTGTCCGGGGTAGCTATGAAAGCGAAGGCCCGCTTGTTGAGCTTGGAGCTGTCGAAGACCGCGATGACCTCTCTCGCCCTTGAGATCATCACCTGGTTGGTGCTGGCTTCTTCCACATTCGGAGTCGAAAGACCGGTCTCGACGGAGAAGCTGTCCACGCCCAGGAAGAGCTTGTCGCAATAGAACACTTTGAGGTTGGATTCAGCCAGCGGACCGACCGTCGAATAGCTGGATTCCCGCACGGTGCCGCCCAGAAGTATGACCTTGAACCGCTTGTATTTCAGAGCCTCGATCATGGCATTGACAGAGTTCGTGATTATCGTAAGATCCTGAAACTTATGGAGATTCTTCGCCACCTCGAGGGCCGTGCTGCCAGAGTCTATTATAATGGTATCGCCGTTTTTGATATGAGCGGCCGCGGCACGCCCGATCGCTTCCTTTTCGCGGGAATTGACGAGACTCTTGAAGCTGAAATGGCGGTCTTCCTCCTCGTCCGCATACACATTGGAACGGCTGATCGCCCCGCCATGCACCCGGATCAGAAGTTTCCTTTCGCGAAGGATACGGAGGTCTTTCCTGATGGTCACTTCGGACACGCCAAACTCTTCGCTGAGCTCGGTCACATTGACTGACGAGTCTTTATTTAGTCTTTGCAGGATGGCCGAACGCCTTCCCTGAGCGGAATCATATACATCCATGTTTTAGTGTCTTTATCTGGCGTAAAGATAGCCATTTAATTTCAAATGAAACAAAACGAAATATATTTTTTTCGAAATATTCAGAAACGGGGAACAATTTCTTACGTTTTTTTCTGATATTTGTATCAAGTCTAACATTAACACTTTTTATAATTAATAATGCTTCTTATGAAGACCAAGATTCTTTCGTTAATTTGCATCCTGCCGATGTTCTTCTATTGCTGCACGTCGGCCAATAACACCCCTGACACACCGGATAACAATGAGGGCCCGGACCAAGAGCCGGAAGTAGTCCTTGCACCGGAGATCCACAACGGCGACCGAGTGCTCGCAACTAACGAAAATGTAGAGAAATTCCTTACCGAGGTACAGTACCCGGACCATGATTATAGCTTCACGAAGATCCTTGACTACAAGGGCGGATTCAACGGCCACCTCGAAGAGGGCGAAGTCGTCAAGTCCGACAAGCCGAAAGAGTACACCATCCGCTGGAAGGCCGATGCGGCTGCCGGCAACCTTACTTTCAAGCTTGCCGACGCGACATGGAGCAACGAAATCACAGTTGACAAGGGAGACACCTGCGTCACGATTACCAACCTCGTTCCTAATGATCATTATACCTATTCTGTCACCGCTGCCAATGGCAAAGTGATGACTCAGGGAGAATTCGATACCTATGGACATCTCCACCAGGTATTCTTCAAGTCGAATGTACGCAATGGACGCGACCTCGGCGGCTGGAAGACATATGACGGCAAGATGGTGAAATACCGCATGGTTTACCGTGGCGGAAGGATGGAGCCGAGCAAGCTCAGCACCAAAGGCAAGAAAGAAGTGCTTGCGGAAGGCATCAGGGCCCAGCTCGACCTCCGCGGAGAAGATGACGTGCTCAGCAAGCCGGCAATCGATGCCCTTGATTTCTGCGCACCTGTAATCAAGACCGGCGGCGACGCCATGCTTACCACATACAAGGAAAAGACAAAGCAGTGCTTCGAATTCGTAGTCAAATCTCTCCGCGAAAACAAGCCGGTATATTTCCACTGCTCCCTCGGACGCGACCGTACCGGCACATTCGCCATGCTTCTCCTCGGAGTTCTCAATGTGGTCGAGGGCGACATCTCAAAGGAGTATGAGCTTACATATTTTGCCCCTCGCGGATACAGCATAGCAGAGTCTGAGGACTACAAGACGTTCCAGAACACCCGTACGAAATGGGCATACAAACCTGCAGCCGAATACATCTGGGACAACTTCGTCGGCGAAGGCGAGTCATTCGCCACCGGAGTCGAGAAGTATCTTCTCTCCCTTGGAATCGCCCAGCAGGATATCGACGACTTCCGCAGCATGATGCTCGTGGACGCGCCTAAAGAATAACTAGTTCGGGACCGGGGCCTCAAAAGACTCCGGTCCTTTAAAAGTATAGATATGAAGAAAATCAGAGAAGTTCTTTATGATTGCCAGGCCAAGAAGACAGCGGTCCTGGCTACGAATTTTTATAACTATGAGACGCTTGTATGCGTAGCTAAGGCCGCACAGGCTATGGGCGCTCCGGTGATGCTCCAGCTCACCCGTTCGTCCATCGATTACATGGGCCTGCATACTGCATATAAGATGGGCCGACAGGTCATGGAAGACTATGGTCTTCAGGGATATATCCATCTCGACCATGGTCCAAGCCTCGAGCTCGTCCAGAAATGTCTCGACGAAGGTTTCGACTCAGTCATGATCGATGCTTCCGAGAAGCCGTTCGAGGAGAACGTGGAGATCTCCGCCAAGGCTGTGGAGATGGCAAAGCCTTACGGCGCCAACGTGGAAGCGGAGCTTGGCTATGTCGCAAAGCTCGGTCAGGAGCAGGGAGGCGGTTTCACGACTCCTGAGCAGGCTGTCGAGTTCACCCGCCTTACCGGAGTGGACGCCCTTGCCGTGTCCATCGGTTCAGCCCATGGTTTCTACAAACTTCCTCCTCACCTGGACATCCCGCGCCTCGCAGCCATACACGCTGCCACCCCTGTGGCTCTCGTGCTCCATGGCAGCTCAGGCATTCCTCATGACCAGGTACGCGAGGCCATCGCCAACGGTATCGTAAAAGTCAACCTGGCCACGGAGATCAAGGACAACTTCATGAGAGCGCTCAAGAAAGTACTCTCCGAGAGCGACGAAATTGACCTGCGCAAGGTATTCCCTAAGGCCATGGGGCCGGTTGTAGAGCTGCTTAAAGAGAAGTATGCCGTGACCGGAGCCAAGGTCCAGTAGGCAACGAAAATCAGGTAATCTGCAATTAGTATTGGCTTCTGAAAAAAATACTATATTTGTACGCCGTTACCTGTGAAAAGATGGACGTAGAAGCGCTATTCAAACAGTATTACCCACGTCTGCGCAATTATGCGACCAGATTCGTGGGGAATATTTTTGTTGCCGAGGATATCGTCCAGGAGTGCTTCATCAAGCTTTATGAGAAAAGATTCTCTCTCGCAGAAGTGTCTCCGGGAGCGTTGCTGTTCGTGATGGTCCGCAATTCCTGTCTCAACTACATGAAGCGGAAAATATTCGCAGTCGACGGCCGAAACAAGAACAGTGAAGGAATGAGCGCGAAGGAACTCACCCAGTTTCTGGTAAAATGGTTCAACCCTCAGTACGCCCTCAACATGGACGGTGGCGGATCCACGACACTCTGTGTAGAAGGCGAAGGCGACCCGCAGACACACGTAGTGAATTATCCTTGCGACAATGACCTGTATGACCATGCAGGGGAACGTAGCAGGACAACACATTTCATAATAGTAGCCAAGTAACCAACACTTTTTTAATAACACTAAAACTTTTTTAAACATGAAAACAAAATCACTGCTTGTTCTTTCAGCGCTGTTGCCGATGATGATCTGCTGCACCTCCAAAGAGGAACTCTTAGAACTTCCGACTCCGGAAGCGACTAGCCAGGAAACCATCATAGAAGATGAAGAATCAGATGTGGATTCAGGAAGAATGCTAGCGCCTTCCGGCACAGGCTGGCATAAATACAAGATCCATAAAGGAGTCATGTACTACACGTTCTCCGGTACTGACGCCATCACCGGCGCCAAACAGCAGGCATTCGCAATCGACGTGGACCTCAGTTCTAAGTACACTGTAAAGATGACCTATACGACTCCATCCCTGGCAACGTCGGCAGCACATCAGATGTACAGTTCTGTAGCTACCATGAATGCAGGATATGAGACAGGATCCATCTACATCCGTGACAACGGACAGCGGTATTTCAACATTCCAAACACCACGATTGGCGAATCAGGCGTACCAAACTGGAAGAGCGAAGCTGCATTCTTCCGCGAGGCCGACGGAACTATCTCCATAAGGAAAGGTGCCACCCTTACCAGACCTTACGCAGTACCTGCCAACATAAACAATGCGCTCAAAACCCTGAGAAATTATTACAACAATTCTACGGCAGAGGATATCATTTCAAGTGCGCCTATGCTTATCGACAACTACAGTACTGTAGGCGAGACTTTTGTCAACGAATCAATTTCCAACTGGGAAAACCTCAACGGAGAGAATCCGCAGAAGCACCAGAGGGCAAGACATCCTCGCTCTGCCATCGCCCTTACCGCCGACAACCACTTCATAATGCTGGTAGTTGACGGCCGCAATCCTGGAGTCAGCGAAGGAATGAACGCCAAGGAACTCACCAAGTTCCTGAAGAAATGGTTCAACCCTCAGTATGCCCTCAACATGGACGGCGGCGGTTCCTCTACTCTTTGCGTAGAAGGAAAAGGCAATTCTCAGACCCATGTCGTAAATACTCCTTGTAACGAAAACGGTGCTGAACGCAAAAGATTAACACACTTTATAGTAGTTCCAAAATAATAATGAAAAGAAATCAGTTTATCACTCTCTTCCTGCTGTTTGCAGGATTCTGCAATGCGACGGCCAATCCGACACCCGCTGACAAGGGATGGACGGTGGAGACCATCGCCGAAGGCATAAATTATTACACATACTCCGGCATAGAGGAAATTTCCGGAGCCGCCCAGCAGGTATTCGTAATAGAACAGGATCTCTCGAATCCGAGATATGCTCTCAGGTTTGTTTATTACCCTGAAAGGATCCCGACTTCAGAAGCGTTCTGGCGCAACAATGCGGTTGCAGCCATGAATGCCGGATATGAGGCCCAGTCAATCGTCATCAAGGTGAACGAAAGGATGCATTCCTGCATGCCTTACGACAACATCATCGACACTCCGGTCCCGAACTGGAAGAGCGAAGGTGCAGTATATACCGATGGCATGCAGGGCGTCCGTATCTCTTTTGACGGAAAGGACATGAGCATCGCCGAGCAGAGAGAATTCTATGCAAACAGCACAGAACCGAACATCCTCACCAGCGCTCCTATGCTGATCGACAACTTCGACCCGGTAGGAGCACGCTTCGTGGATCCTTCGCTTTCTCTGGAAGAGCTTGAGAAACTGGAATATGAAGACCCGATCCGCCATCAGGGCGTACGTCATCCGCGCACTGCCATCGCCAAGACCGCCGATAACCATTTGATCCTCATCGCCGTTGACGGCCGAAGGAACGGGATTGGCGAGGGCATGAGCGCCCGTGAGTTCACGGAATTCATCGTAAAGTGGTTCAACCCGCAATACGCCCTCAACATGGACGGCGGCGGTTCGACTACGGTCTGCGTACGCGGTCATGGAGACCCTGAGACCCATGTGGTCAACTATCCTACAAACAACAATAAGTATGACCACGACGGACAGCGCAAGCGCGACTCCATCTTCATCATCGTAGAAGTTGAGGATGACAAGCAGCCGTCGAAAGTCCGTGAGGGAGTGCATGAGGAAGTGCTTGCAGACCATTCCAAGGCGTCCGGTCTGGACAACACTTACGACCTCTCCCCTAAGGCATCGACTCCGGCGCCGAAGGGATATGAGCCAGTCTATGTAAGCCATTACGGCCGTCATGGATCCCGCTATGCATACACTTCCGATGCATACACAGTCCCTCTCGAAATGCTCAGGAAAGGCGCTGACAACGACAACCTTACCGAGTATGGCAAGAAGCTTCTGGGCCAGCTCTCAGACTTCTGGGAAAGGAACCAGTATAGGGTCGGCGACCTGACCCCGCTTGGCTGGGAACAGCACAGGCAGATAGCCAAGACCATGGTATCTTCCTTCCCTACCGCCTTCGGAAAGGGAAGCAGTGTGGATGCTTGCTCATCCGCTTCTTCAAGGTCGATGATGAGCATGGGCTCATTCTGCGTCAGCATCGCCAAGGAGTCTCCGGCAACATCGGTATATGAGCATCAGGGAATGATGGACATACAGGCAGCCCGTCCTAACATGGGCAAGAATCCTTTCCGTTACAAAGGTCCTCACACATACTTGCCGTATGCAGAGGATTCGGAAGGATTCTTCTTCCGCAAGATGCCTGATTACCAGACCATCCTTGCACGCATGTTCAAGGACCCTTCAGTGGCCGTTGCCAAGAAAGATGCCTATGACACATTCTTCAACCTGTACATGCTCGTCGGCGGAATGGCCAGCATTCCTGAGGAAGAGAGGCTTGACGTTGACGGAATCTTTACCGCTGAGGAATATGTCCGTCTCTGGGAAGTGGACAACTACGAGCGTTTCCAGGAGTATATCAACTACCGCACTTCATGTTCATCAATCGTGGACGACATCATCGCCAAGGCTGATGCAAGGCTTGCCGGAAACAGCCGCGGCGCCGACCTGCGCTTCGGTCATGACCATGTAGTGATGGCTCTGCTGATGATCATGGACATCGACGGATTCGGCTTTGTCCCGGATTCTGTAGATGACATCGTGAACACCTTCCAGACTTTCCGTTCGCCGATGGCTGCCAACCTGCAGTTCGTGTTCTATACACCTAAGAAAGGTAAGAAAGGCGACGTGCTCGTGAAGCTGTTGCTGAACGGAGAGGAGGCTTCCCTCGGAGCGCTCGCTCCAGTGGAAGGCCCGTATTACGAGTGGTCCGCCGTCAAGGACTATCTCAATTCCAGGACAGCACTGTTCGTAAGAAGATAAATAAATTCAAGACTTGAGGAAAGGTGGTTGCCGTCATGTTACGGCAGCCACCTTTTTTTATATATATCTGAAATATTGCAACATTTTTTTATATTTGCATAAAACTAATAAATTTATGCGGACTTCATTAATAAATTCCTCCATGACACGTCTTTACACCACATTTTTACTTATTGCAGGCGTCCTTGCATGCTCACCGCTTCCAGGGCCGGAACGCGCTGTATTCTCCCCTCTCCAGTACGAGGCCAGCGCCCCTGTCAGCTACAACCCCGAGACAGAGTATCTCAATCCGATACTCCCGGGTTTCTATCCGGACCCAAGCATCTGCCGCAAAGGACAAGACTACTATCTTGTTAATTCAACTTTCGGCTACTACCCTGGTATACCTGTATGGCACTCGACCGACCTTGTACACTGGGAGCTTTCCGGCTATGCGCTTAGCCGCTACAGCCAGATGCCGATGGAGGACCAGCCGATCCGCAATGGAGTATTCGCTCCGCAGATTTCATACAATCCCGGCAACGGGCTGTTCTACATAATCAACACTATCGTCGGAGGTGACGGCAATTTCTTTGTGACCACTGATGACCCGCTCAGCGGCAACTGGAGCGAGCCGACCCTGCTGCCGGATGTGCTCGGAATCGACCCGAGCTTATTCTTCGACAATGACGGCAAGGCCTACCTGATCAGCTCCGTAGAAGTGCAGGATCTCGGACTCGAGCCGATCCATAACAATGGCGGAGACTGCGCGATAGTGATGCTCGGCTTCGACCCTGAAAGCGGGAAGACCTTCGGCGAAAAGAAGATTCTCGCCATCCACGGAGTCAAACCGGAGACAAATCCGATCTGGCTGGAAGGTCCGCACCTCTACCATATCGGAGACAAGTATTACCTGATGTGTGCAGAAGGCGGCACGGCCCAGACCCACTCCGAAGTGCTTTTCGAGTCTGACAAAGTGGACGAGGGATTCAAGCCATGCGCCATCAACCCTATCCTTACGCAGAGAGACCTTCCTATTGAAAGGGAGAACTTCATAAACTGCACCGGCCACGCCGATCTCGTACAGTCCGAAGCGGGCAACTGGTATGCCATATTCCTGGGAGTGGAGCCATACGAAGGCGATTTCTACTTCAACACGGGACGCCAGACCTACCTGCTGCCGGTCGAATGGATTGAAGGCCAGCCAGTCATTCTTCCTCAGGGAAAGCCGGTACCGAAAGTAGTGCCGCTGAATGAAGAGCTCAAGGCCCTTGCAGCAGCGAATACTGTCAAAGGAATCGACGGATACAATCCGGGACCGCTCTGGGACAAGAACGGACTTGCCGACTTTGCCATGTTCATAAGAAGGCCTGTGGACGCTGAGGGAAAGTCTGAATTCGATTTCACGAAGGACAAGAAAGAAGGACCGTTCTACAGGATAGACAAACACGGAGACATGGTGCTCGATCTCAAGCCGGTCAGCGCACGCGGCCTCGGCAATGCTTCCGCAATCTGCGAGAGAGTCACCGCCAAGCTGTTCTCTGCCCATACGAAACTTTCATTCAAGCCGGAAATCGGAGAGGACGGTCAGTCAGGTAGGGCAGGACTCCTCCTTTACCAGAACCATCTCCAGCAGATGTCGTTTGTAAAGATGCTGGATGAGAAGCATGAGCCTATACTCAGGCTTACGCAGGTAAGGAAAGGCCAGGCCGAGAAAATCTATGACGTAGGCCTAAGCAAGGCTGAAGCCTCAGCTCCGGTATATCTAATGGTCGAGACACTGACTCCGTCAGAATATGCATTCAGCTATTCATTTGACGGAAAGACATATATCAGGGCCGGAGAGCCTCTTGACGGAAAGGTGCTTTCTACCTTTGAGGAAGGCAATTTCCAGGGTGCCGTGGTCGGCATCTATGCATCCTCGGTCGAGTAGGCCCGGTACAAGAGTTCATTGATAATATTGCATTCTCCGAAAGATTTACTATCTTCGCAGCCGTTTTGACAATAAAATTCGACCAAAATGAAAAGAAGAATTATTGTAATTGCGGTCCTTGCGATCGCCTCGCTCCAGGCATATGCCGGAGGTTTCCTTACTAATACCAACCAGAGCGTATCG
>JAEEGK010012680.1_pt1 | contig 19121 bp, 8 predicted proteins | sample 8958771 | NCBI WGS metagenome assembly JAEEGK01 (sample SAMN16246547, study PRJNA631951) | gut metagenome | biome: gut microbiome; feature: rumen; material: SC-attached | host: Bos | place: Iran: Karaj | collected 2018-10
TGATGTAGTTCCATGTGGCACTGGATTCGATAAACTCTCCTTTTCTAAACTGCGCCTCCGCCATCATAAACCAGGCACGCCACAGATAGGGGTTGAACTCTCTCCTGGCCCTGAACTCTTTCTCCTCCGGCGTCATCCTCCTGTTCCGGTTGCCGGCAGCGGGCTTTTTCTTGATGCTGTGCTGCTTGATGGCCTTTTGCGCCTTTTCGATGGAGGTGTCGAAATTGCCGGAGCCCAACGACTGTGTCGCCACATTCTGACATTCGTACATCGGCAGGAGTCGCGTGTAGTCGTCCTTGTTGCCTTTGGTTTGGGCCTCCTCGCCCTCTTCAAAGGCTACCTGGCCGTTGTACAGGGTGTTAAAATGCGCATTGAAAGCGTGCCACCGCCGGTTGAGTGCAGTGTTTCTCTTCACCGAACAGCCTGAGAGCAGCCCGACGGAAAACAGGAGAACAGCAAAAGCCCGGATTACACGCATTGCAAAGAATAAACGGCCTAAGGCCGTCATTTATTGTCTTAGTTCGCCAACAATCATGATGACCTCGTCCTTCAAAGCTTCCGGAAGAGCCACCCCGCGCAGTTGCAACGAACGGCACCATCCTGCCACTTCGTCCTCCCTCATCGTCTCGAGCACATAGCGAAATTCTTCGATTTCATCGCCCGAGTAATCAGCGCCGTCACGACCCCTGAAGCGATCCAACTCCTCATCCTCGTAGTATTCCACCTCCTTGCTCACGGCGGCCAGCAGGCTTTCTTTCTCGCACACCTCATGCATGCCGCAGCATTCTGTCCCCAAAATCTCTTCTTCAGTCATGGCTCTGCGGAAATTCTTGCCAATAATTCGGATAAGACTTCGACACCACCTCCGGGGCGTTGACGGTGATGACGCCAAAAGGCAGACAGGCACAGGCGAAGGCCATAGCCATCCGGTGATCGTCGTAAGTATCTATCGACACCTGCTCCGAGGGAGGCAGGCTTCTGCGCCGTCCATTCCAGAAAAGCACGCTGTCGTTTTCCTCTTCGACGTCGTAGCCCAGCTTCGCCAATTCCGTGCGCAAGGCGTAAATACGGTCCGTCTCCTTGATTTTCAGACTTTGAAGTCCGGTGAAGCGGAAGGTCCTGTTCATAAAGGCACAGGTGCACACCAGCGTCTGCGCCAGATCCGGCTGCTCCACCAGATCCAGCACGAGGGGCTGCTCCGAGCCTCCGCAAGCACGGCCGCTGCCGCTGATTTTCACGCCGTCGCCGGTGAACTCCGTCGTCACGCCCAAAGGCTTGAAGAATTCCTGCACGCGGGCATCGCCCTGCAGACTCTCCTCAAAGAGTCCCGGCAGCAGCGCTTCGCCTCCGTCGAGTGCAATCAACTCATACCAATAGGAGGCTGCACTCCAGTCGTTCTCCACCCGATAGTGCACGGGCACATAAGGCTTGGGTGACACACAGACCGTCCGCTCGTCCCTCCACGCCACCTCAGCGCCGAATGCACGCATGATGGCCGTCGTCATGTCGATATACGGGCGACTCACGATGTTGCCTTCCAGAGTCAGCGTCAGGCCGTACTTCATCGTGGGCCCGATCATCAGCAGAGCGCTCACATATTGGCTGCTCACCTGCCCGGACAGACTGACGGCGCCGCCGTCCAGCCTGCGTCCCCGGATGCGCAGCGGGGGGAAACCCTCTTCGCCTTCATAGGCAATGTCGGCGCCCAAGGCCCGGAGTGCATCCACCAGAATGCCAATCGGGCGATGCTTCATGCGCTCCGTGCCGGTGATGACATACGAGCCCTCCGTAACGGAAAAACAAGCCGTCAGAAAACGCATCGCCGTGCCGGCCGCCATGATGTCGACGAGCTGCGTCTCCGCCGTCTTCCCGGCACACTGACGCAAGGCCTTCACGACTACCTGACTGTCGTCGCAGTCGGAGATGTTCTCGATGTCCTTCTCCGCACATCCTCCGGCCAGGGCCGAAATGACGAGTGCGCGGTTGGATATGCTTTTGCTGGCCGGCAGATGAAATTCCGTCGGCAGAGCGGTAGGTCTGTGGAGCGTCAGAGAAGACATTTTATGCGTTTTCTTTTCCTTATTATATTATATTCGGGCACAAAAGTACGCAAAATTTTGCAGAAAACGCATTTTTTTCTGTATTCTTTGCTCGTATTTCGGAATTATTTCATACCTTTGCCCCCGCAAATTGAGAGCGGGATGTAGCTCAGCCCGGTTAGAGTACGCGTCTGGGGGGCGTGTGGTCGCAAGTTCGAATCTTGTCATCCCGACAAAAGAAGGCAGCCGATGGTTGCCTTCTTTTCTTTATAACACATTTACTCTTAACATTTTTTTGCACCATAAAACCTTTTCGTCAAATAAACCTTTTGTTACAACACCGGTCTTAAAACTGTATGAAATCTTTTCTATTACTCTTTTTGACGTTTATTTCTTTGGCTGTGGGAGCACAGAAAGTTACCGTTACCGGTAAAGTAACAGAGACTAGCACAGGGGAATCGCTTCCCGGTGCAACGGTATTACTCCTCTCTCCAAAGGATTCCTCACAGGTGACGGGTGGTGCTGCGAATGTAAACGGCACATTCTCTCTACCTGCAGTAAAAGCCGGACGATACCTTCTCAAGGTAAGTTTTATGGGTTATCAGACTCATCTGCGCGACATTACATTACAATCCAAAAAGAAAAACTATGACCTCGGTGTAATTTCACTCGATGAGAACGCACAGATAATGAAGGAAGCCGTCGTGGAAGCAAAACTTGCTCAAGTAGAAATGAAGGAAGATACCTTTGTTTACAATGCAGCTGCATTCCGTACGGCAGAAGGTGCCATGTTGGAAGAACTGGTAAAGAAACTTCCCGGAGCGGAAGTTGACGATGACGGCAATATTACCATTAATGGTAAGTCCATAAAGAAGATTATGGTGGACGGAAAAGAGTTCTTCTCTAACGACACCAAGATGGCGATGAAGAATCTTCCCACGAAGATGATAGAAAAGATTAAGTCCTACGAGCGTAAGTCTGATTATAGTCGTGTCACCGGCATTGACGATGGAGATGAAGAGACGGTTCTTGATCTTACTGTTAAAAAAGGTATGAAAGAAGGGTGGCTTGTCAATGCAGACGGTGCATACGGTACGGAGGACCGCTACTCCGGCAAGCTCTCCATAAACCGATTCATGGACAACTACCATTTCTCTCTTATCGGTTCTGCCAACAATATTAACGACCGTTCTATGGGTGGTTGGGGCGGAAGAGGAGGACGCGGTGGCGGTGGTGGTGCCGGCATTGTAACCAGCCAGATGGGTGGCATCAACTTTGCATGGGAGAATGGCAAAAAAGATAACGAGGCTGGACTTCTGAAAACCGGCGGCAACGTACGATTCTCACGCACTTCCACGGAAAACGAGTCACTCACCAATTCAGAAACTTTCCTTACCGGTTCCAGCAAATGGACCAACTCCTCGTCCTCTTCCAATCCTGTCAACTGGAATCTGAATGCCGATTTCCGTCTAGAGTGGAAACCTGACTCTATGACGAATCTTATTTTCCGTCCCAGCTATTCTCACAGCGAAAACCATAACAACGGCGAATCTGAATCTGTCACTTTTAATCAAGATCCTTTCAAATACTTGTCGGATCCTCTCCACCAGTATATCAATTACGACGATCCTGCAGAAATACGTGTCAACAGTAACCATCGTATCACCAATTCCGAGGGTGTGACAAATAGCGGTAACATGGACTTCCAGATTAACCGCCGTCTCGGAAAACCCGGACGTAACATTACTCTTAATGCTGCAGGTGGTTTCAACAAGAATTCCTCTCTCTCACATTCCCTTTCTCTCGTCAACTACTACCAGAAATCGGAAGGTGCTTACGACTACACACGCCAACGCAATGTAAATCCCTCCGAGAGTTGGAATATCCGGGGACGTGTCTCTTACACAGAACCCATAACCAGCAATATTAATCTTCAGGCCTCTTATCAGTTCCAATACCGTTTCTCAGATTCCGACCGTAGCGTTTACAGTTTGGATTCCCTGCTCAGCAGAGAAGAGATTGCACAGCGTGGTCTGACACCGGAAGATTTGTATTTTGGAAATATCCCCGGCATTGACACGGTAACACTCGTGCAGGACTGGGTGAATTCCCAATATGCCACTTACAACGAATATAACCACGATGCGAATATCATGGCGCGTTATAATAAGAAGTTCGAAAACGAACAGGAGTTACGCATCAATGCTGGCGTTTCTTTCCAGCCGCAGAAGACACTTCTCGACTACAAAAAACATCGGCTCGACACGACAGTAACGCGCCACGTCTTCAACTGGGCACCACGTCTGGACGTCCGCTGGCGCATATCCAAGACATCACAGTTGCGTGCCCGCTACAACGGCGGAATGTCACAGCCTTCCATGACAAATCTCATCGAAGTCATCGACAACAGTAACAAGCAGAATGTGACAGCCGGTAATGCTGGTCTGGAGAGCAGTTGGACAAATAATTTCAACCTCTTCTATAACGGATACGAGACAGAGCGGCAGATGGGTTGGTCGGTGTATTCCTATTTCTCAATGACTGACCGCAGCATTTCCAACGCCACCATCTACGATGAAACCACCGGCAACCGCTACTCCCGTCCCATGAACATTGACGGTAACTGGAACGTTGGCGGCAACCTTATGTTCAATACTGCTCTCGGTAGCAAGAAACTATTTAATATCAGCACCAACACCGTGCTATCGCACAATAACTCTGTCGGTTTCATCAGTAGTTCGGTAAATATCTCCGACTACATCGGCACCAGCACCGTGACTACGATGGAGCAGATGGCTGCACTCTTCGACCGCGTGCCTCTAAACAAAGCTACAACCCGTTCCACGAATGTCGGCGAGACGTTGCGTTTCAATTTCCGTATGGACTATGGTGAAACCAGTACTGTTGAGGCCAGTCTCAACGGTGGTTTCAACTACCAGCACGCACGCAACGACCAGCAGAAGAATGCTAATCTCGACACCTGGAGTTTCAACTACGGCGGCAGTTTTCTCATCTCAACACCCTGGGATATGAGTTTCTCCACAGATATCGGCCCGCAATACCGTCGCGGTTACAGCGATGAGGCGATGAATACGACAGAACTTATCTGGAACGCTCAAATCTCGCAGAACTTTAAGAAGTGGCTCCGCGGGCAGGATCTTGCAATTTCCATTCAATGGTTCGACATTCTGAAAGAGCGCAGCAACATCTCACGCTCCATTTCCGCCACACAGCGTAGCGACACATACACCAATACCATTCACTCATATCTCATGGCCCACGTTATCTATAAGCTCAACCTTCTCGGTAACAGCGAAGCCCGAGCTGCCATGGGACCGGGTAGAAATATGAGCAACGCAGAAGCCGGCCGTGCCGGTCGTGAAGGACGCGGCGGTGGCGGTGCTCCCGGAGGTGCTCCCGGAGGTGCTCCCGGTGGGAGACGCTAATCAAAAAGTCAAAGAACGCTTCCTATATATACGAGTGAAGGTGCCGTTAATGCACCTTCACTTTTTGTATTGTTCCGTCTTCATTGAAGTACATCCTATCGATGCACGTTTCCCTGTGGAATCCCGGTCCCATATCCCTGTGCATATAGTTCTTGTTAATACGGTGGTAAACGATATACCATTCGTCCTTACCGGGAATCTGCAGCACGCTATTATGCGCAGTACCATAGATTTCCTTCGACGGATCCTGTATCAGTATCACAGGGTCTTTCGCCACTTCTATGGGACCAAGCGGTGATTTGCTCGTACCGTATGCCACGTGATAGTTAGGAGAGCCTGTATCATCAACACTCCACATGAAGTAGTAGGTTCCCTTGCGGTAGAACACATACGGGGCTTCTCTATATGCGTAATCCTGCAACGTACCGCCCTGCGGAGTCATCAGTGTCACAGTCTCCTTCTTCACCGTCAGCATATTGTCTTCCAGTTCGGCACCTGCCATATAGCCGTTGCCCCAGTAGAGATAATGTTTACCGCTCACCGGGTCGCGGAATACGTCTACGTCAATCTGCTGTCCACCGCGCTGTCCTTCCGGCAGTTCCGTTACAATAGGGAAACCCAAATCTGTGAACGGTCCCTCGGGATCGTCTGCTATCGCCACACCGATACTCTTGCGGTTGCGTTCTTTGTCGTGTCCGCTGTAGTAGAAATAGTATTTGTAACTTCCGTCCGCCTGTTTCACCTCTTCTATACAGGGAGCCCACGCATTTCCCACAGCCCAGGGCACCTGGTCGGTTGCCAGATCCAGCATAATACCTTTGTGGCACCAGTGCTTCAGGTCCTTCGAGGAGAACACAGTGAAATAGTATCCGCCCCAACCTCTCGCACCATCGGTGGTGGAGTATATGTAATAGCACCCCGTCTTCTGTGAGTACAACACTTCGGGGTCGGCATGAAACTCCGGCAGGACGGGGTTCTTCCCCAACTCAATTTTCTTTGCCTCTGCATTCATGATGCACGAGAGCGCCAACAGCGCGCAATACAATGTCTTTTTCATGATTCTCTATAGAAGTCTAAGGATTCGTATATTTCTTCTTTTGTCGCCTGACGATTGATACGTATATCACCGATTCCACCGAGTAAAGTGAAATTGATAACGCCCGCCTCGTTCTTCTTGTCGTGACTCATCAGTTCCAACAGCACGGGATAGTCGTCGCACGTGATTGCCATCTTGCCGTAGTGGTCGAAGATATAGCGGGTCATCTGTCTCAGTCTGTCCGTCGGGAACTGCTCCTTGATATTGGAAAGGAAGAGCTCGCTCACCAGTCCCCACGCCACAGCGTATCCGTGCAGCACGGGCTGCTGCCTCTTCAGCGCCAGACTCTCGAGGGCGTGTCCCACGGTGTGCCCCAGATTCAGTGCTTTGCGCAGCCCTTTCTCCGTCGGATCTTCCGTCACGATGCGTTCCTTCACCGCAACACTCCTTTCTATCAGTGCGCGTCCCTCTTCGCCCTCAAAGAGCGAGAACGGTTCCCGCATCAGCGATGCCCAATGAGCCTCCGTATCAAGCAGACCGTGCTTCAGCATTTCGGCGTAGCCCGACAACAGGTTCTCCTCATCGAGACTCCTAAGGAAGTCCGTTGCTATTATTACTGTATCGGCTTCGCTGAATACGCCTATTTCATTCTTCAGCCCTCCGAAGTTCACTCCCGTCTTGCCTCCGACCGAGGCATCCACCTGACTGAGCAGCGTCGTCGGCACATTGATATATGCCATACCTCTTTTAAACGTACTGGCTGCAAAGCCTCCGAGATCTGTCACCATCCCGCCGCCAAGATTCACCAGCAGCGAACGTCTCGTGGCACCTCCCTGCTGCAGCGCGCTCCACACGCTTGAGAGCGACTCCAGCGTCTTGTGCTCGTCACCGGCCTTGATGGTTATCATCCGGGCGTCCCGCATTGCAGGCACATCCTTCACCAGAGGCCAGCAGAGCTGCAGCGTCGTCTCGTCGGTGAGACAGAACAGACGGTCGTGCCTCACTCCCCCGACGGCCTTCTCGAGGGCATTTCCGAGCGTTGCGGTAAAGACAATATTCTGTTTCATACGAGTTCTGCTCCCCTATAGTAGAATTCCAGTATTTCCTTATAATTCTTGCCATTCTGCCCCATCACAGCAGCACCTATCTGGCAAAGTCCCACGCCGTGACCCCATCCCCGTCCGTCAAGACGGAATGCGGCAGGCACCTTGCCGGGCGCGTTCTCCTTGCCCGAGAGGTCGATGGGCGTTGCGTCGAATGCCGATGAATACAGGTGTGTGGGCGACAGCGCCTTCCTTATCTCCAGTTCCTTGCCGATGATAAGCGTTCTCTCCGAACCCACAATCTTGAGTTTCGAAATATGTCCGCCAGGACCTCTCTCCACAGGTTCCAAAGCCAGTATGTCTCCGAACTCCACCTTGAGATGATCCTTCAAGAGGTCGTGAAGTTCCTCCTGCTGCAGGACTACCTGCCAGCGGTAGAAGTCCGGTGTCTCCATATCATAGTCGTTGAGCACTTGCTTCAGTATATTCTCGTCCTGTGTGTTGCACCAGGGGTCCTCCACGCTTTGCAGATACGGCTTCTTGATGTTCTCCCAACAGTATTGGAACTCCTCCGTGCGTCCGCCGCAGCATTTTGAGAAGCGGGCGTCGCAAATTTCCAAGGTTCCATCGTCTTTTCTGTATACGAGCACCTGACCCTTCGTCGCCTCCACAGCTTCCTTCACAGCGGGATTTGCCGCTCTCGTCACACCCTGATAACGCTGGCAATGGTCATCGGCGCACACATCGAATATGGTATGCTCCTCGCGGTCGTGCCATCGGATATATTCCTTACTCGTCTTTGTGAAGGCGAAGAACGCGGGACGGTCGCTATCGCTGTGATGACGACGACGATCCATCTGAGCGTAGAGCCACGAGCGCGATATCACAGCCGATGCCTTCAGGAATTCCAGCGAACTCGTCGCCTTCATCTCCGACGATATGACGCTCACGAGATAGTCCTCCACCGGCAGTTCGTTGATGGCCACTATCTTCTCCTCATCCACCACCAGTCGCAGTTTCCCCTGAAATGTCTGCGTCTCCTGTCTCTCCCAATGGAACTTCACACCTATCGTCACATCCGACATGGAGAACGTGGCATCCTCCGTCACCGGAGAGAACGACAGATTGCGGTAAAGCTGCCCGTTCCATCGGATACTTCCCTCTTCGCACACCACCACCTGTTCGCCCGTCACGGTCTGTCCCTTGGCTGTGTATTCCCCGTTGATATTGAAACGCAGCGATGGGGCCGTCTTGATGCCCACCGTCACCTTTGCTCCTTCCATTTCCTCCTTCAGCGGCAGGTCGTCGGTCTGCACCGACGGCTTCGCTGCATCCTTCTCTGCCGGCTCCTTGTCGGTCACAGCCTCGATGACGGGTTGCAGTTCCTCCTCCGACAGCGTCACCTCCCGCAGTATGTCAGCTGCCAGTTCGGGCGTCATCACCTTGAAGTCCTCTTCGCGCGGAGTGATGATGAGACCGCCCATATCGAGGGCTCCGGGACTCACCATGATGTCGGGATAGCAGCTCGGACGGTGCTTCTTTCTTGGGAAGATGAGTGTCACTATTTCGTCCTCACGTCCCACACCGCCTTCCTGACGCCAGGTGACGAGGTTCATTCTCGGCTCCGCTTCGCCTTCCACTACGGGCAGCGCCTTGTATATGCGCTGGCACAGCAGCGAATCGGGTTCTGTGGGCAAACTTCGTATCACGAATACAGGGCTCACCCAGTCCTCCAGCAGATAGAGGCCGCATCGGTCGCTCGTATTGCCGGCTTCCTGCATCTGTGCGGCTCCCGCTCCCGTGAGGGGGAAGAGTCTCCGCAGGTGGTTCTCCCATATCTTCCAGTCGCGCTCCAGCGGCATCACGCCCCTGCTTCCCGCCTGCAGATGCATGTGGTCGGGACAGCTGGCTCCGCACTGTGCTCCGTTGTAGAATACTATGTCCTCCGGCATCGTCCATGCCATACGTCTCATCGTGCTGAAGTGCGCCCAGATGCTCTGCGGGGTGTGTCGGCGCGACGGGATGGTGAAATGGCGGGGCAGTATGGGGAAGGGATTCACCAATATCTGGTAGTGCCTCTCCATCTTGAGGGCGTGCTGCTCCTTCGGTCTGTTGTGGTCGCACAGGAAGCACGGGCGCTCCTCGATGCTCTTGGCATCCACCTTCGCCGCCGTCGATACGATGCGCGAGGGATTCCATTGCACCGTCATATCCGTCTCTCCTATCGGCAGAGCGCGCGACTGCACCTGCTGCTCCAGATTCCTGTAGTTCGTCGCAGCCAACTGCCATTGCTCCACTTCCTGACGGAAGAATGCCTCCACCTCCTCGCGGCTCACTTCATGCTGCCACAGACGGTTGAGAGCCTGACGGGCTTCTATCTCGCGACTGCGGAGGCTATCCTTATATAAATTGTTTATATTCTGCTTTTCCTGCGAGAGCGCAGCGTCGGAATTACCCTCCCAGCGGCGGCAGAGATACAGCTCGTCGTAGATACGTCCGATGCGGTAGCGGCGCGATATCATCAGTCCGAGGGCATAGTCCTCGCCGTAGGATGTATTTGGTATCTGTATCTCGCGCAGCACGGGAGTGAAGAAGGCTCTCGGCGCTCCCAGTCCGTTGATTCGCAGCGCATTGTTGCGTCCGTTCTGCTGCGTCCACTCGCGATGGTCGATGAGTCCTGGCGGCAGCGTCTCCAGCTGGAAGTTGCAGATGCGGTACGAACCCACCACCATTGCTGCTCCGTCCTCGTAGAACTGGTTCACTATCCTCGCCAGCGTATCCTCGCCGCTGTAGAGGTCGTCGCTGTCGAGCTGCACCACAAAGCGTCCCACCCTCTCGTCGTGCACAGCCCGGTTCCAGCATCCTCCGATGCCCAGATCGTCGCGATCCGGTATGATGTGTATCAGCCGTTCGTCCTGGAATTTGTCTATTTCCTCCGTCGTGCCGTCGTCCGAGTGGTTGTCCACCACCATCAGATTGTACTTGAACGGAGCTTTCTGTCTGAGCACGCTTTCTATGGCGTCGCGAATGGTGCGCACGCGGTTTCTCACCGGTATCACCACCGTTGCCTCCACGGGAAACTCTCCCTCCTCCAGCTTCACCACATCCACTTCGTCGCCGTGCAGATAGGCGTTGATGGCACGCAGATGGCGGGTGCAGGCCCTTTCCATCTCCACCTGTGCCGCCCTGTTGCGCGGATCCACGTAGTCGAACTGCTTCACACCGCTCGCCCTTGTGTCCGTCTCGTCCATCCTGTAGAGAAACTCCCCTATGTGCAGCGGCAGACGCCGGCGCGAACAGAAAAGACGCAGGTCGTAGAGCGCGGCAAACTGGTAGACGTGCGTCTCCTGCTCCACGTATTCCTGCAACACATCGCGTCTCACCATCACGAGGGCTCCCATCTGGAAGTCGTCCCTCACCGAACCCACCTGATAGTCAATCAGTCGCACAGGTTCCTCCGTGCGATAGTCGGCATAGCTCCAGGGAGCCCCGCTGTCTTCCATCAGCGTCTCCCAGCGATGCAGGGCGTGATAGCCCAGCTCCACTGTGCCGGGCTTGGTATGCAGCAGAATATAAGGTGCGCTGCCCGTCCTGGCAACGCTCCTCAGCGTATGTGTTGAGCCCAGCGAACCGTCCAGCACGTATTTTCCCTCTATCTTTTCGTCTTCCAGAAGAAGCGAATTGTTGGAAAAGATATCTGTCATCTCCTTGTTTAGTGTAATTTCGAGGCAAATGTACAACAAATTTTCGAGAACTGCAAATAATTTTGTTTCATCGTTTTCCGTTTTTCAATCTTAAACGGGCATTTTTTCAATTTTTTCACTCAAAAACAAAAAAAAATGCATTTTTGTAAAAAAAAAATAAAAAAAAGATACGCCGTATTTCAAAATTTTCTACCTTTGCGTTGTTAAAAACGCGAAAATAGTACAAAAGCGGCAGTAAAATGCCCCCACTAAAGTGGTCTTTGGCAAGGCTGATGCAACTCTGAGGCAGGGATGAGACGAGGAAGAAACATAGCGATGTTCCTCCTTGCAGACTCCTTACAGACTCCCTGCAGAGTCCAAGAAATCTTGGGGAATCCTTGAGGACAGAGCAGGCGCTCCGCAGGCGCTGCGCAGAGGAAGCACGGAAGAAGCGCGATTGAAGTGAAGTTAAAGTTAAGTCGAACATAAACAACAAACCAATTTTTTAATTAACCTTATTATTAACCAAATCTCAAACAAAATGAAGAACAAATTACTTCTTTTGGCAGTCGTGTTGCTCACAACATTGAGCTCACGAGCTGTAACTAACATTGAGGAAGGTGTGAACTACTACATCTTGAATGTAGAGACAGACCTGTTCCTCGGTGCCCAGAACAACTGGGGTACCAACGGTTGTATCAGTACTGATGCCGGTATCTTCCAGTTCATTCAGGGTTCCACAGGTGAGGGTTACAACATTGTTAACACCCTCGTAAGTGTTGCCGACAAGAACCTCGGCACCAACCTCTACACCGACAACAACGGTAAGGCTACCGTGAAGGACGATGAAGAGGCCGGCACGACAAAGAGCGTCGACGGCATCTGGTCCATCGAGGATCAGGGCGGTGGTATCTTCGCTTTCCACTGCACTAGCGAGTGGTCTTACGATGGCGAGTGGGTTGAGAAAAAGCACGGCTATCTGGCTCGCAGCGAGAACAAGGGCCTCAAGAAGGGCTACAACCTGGAGTTCAGCGAGACTCTCACCGACGCATGTCTCTTCTACGTGATGACCTATGATGAGGCTCTTGCCTACATGGTGCAGAAGGCTCAGAGCAACAACGTGAGCTTCAACTTCCTCATCAAGAACCCCGACTTCTGCCGCAACCAGAGCACAGCCGACTGGACTGTCAGCGCCGACTGTACTAACAAGAACCTCAGCGGTGGTACCAACGACAACAAGTGCGCAGAGTCTTGGCACTCTACCTTCACCATCTCTCAGGTGATTAAGGACCTGCCTGCAGGTCGCTACCAGTTGTCTGCTCAGGGTTTCTATCGTAAGGACGATGGTTCAACAGACGAGAAGCCCGTTGTATTCGCAGGCGAGACCGAGGTTGCTCTGCCCTTGCGCACCGGCAGCGAGAACGACATGAGCGCAGCATCTAACGCTTTCCAGAACGGTCTGTATCAGATTGACCCCGTTCGTTTCGAGCTGACCGAGCCCGTTAACGACCTCGAGGTTGGTTTCCGTTTGAAGAACGACAAGAACACTTGGGTTATCTTCGATAACATCCAGTTGATGTCTTACAGCAACGTACCTGAGTACGCTAGGGAGATCCTCAACAGCATCAAATTCCCCATCGAGGGTGTTGGTTCTGCTGACGCATGGACTGCTTACGACAACGCTTACAGCTCATTCAAGCTTTGGGTTGAAGGCCTGCAGCAGGGTGACGCCACTTTCGACGAAGTTGACCAGAGATATGCTGACTTCGTTTTGGCAGAGAACGCTTGGAAGGCCAGCGTTGCATCTTGGAGCAGCTATGTTACAGTATCCGACAAGGCCAAGAAGCTCTACACTCAGATTGCAAGCCAGGAAGGCAAGTACAAGCCCGCTGTATCAATGAACGCCCTGAACGCTTATGTTAACGGCGCTGCTTCCGCTTACGGTCCCGGCTCTTCTTCCGGCTCATACATCTTCGTTTACGGCTGCTACAACTACATCATGCAGCATCGTACTATGAACGACGAGCAGATCGCAGAAGAGGTTGCATTCGTTAACGGCCTGATGAACGACGTTAAGAAGGACGTTGTACAGCCCGGTATGGATGTCAGCTTCCTGCTTGTTAACCCCGACTTCACCGAGGCTGGTGGTGCCGGTTGGAACGGCGTGAGCGGTATCACCGATCCTCACGGCGGTCTGAGCGGATGGCCTTGCGCTGAGGCTTACGACAAGAATAGCTTCGACTTCTACCAGATTGTGGAGAACGCTCCCGCAGGTCTCTACTCTATCTCTGTAAACGCATTCTATCGTCCTAGCTACAACGGTTCTTGGACCGGTGAGGAGAAGGTGCCCGTAGAAATCTACATGGGTACTGTATCCAGCCCCATCCAGCACATTGCTAAGGATCCCGTTGAGAACGACCTCGTTTACGACGACAACACCGGCATCTGGCAGGGTACTATCGCTAAGAACGGTACCAACGTGCTCTACTGGCAGAGCGACCCAAGTGATCTTTGGAAGTACAATGAGAACGAGGATCCCGCTGTTCAGAACTTAATGGCCAACTCTACCCACATCGGCGGTAGCCACATGACTGACTACAGCTGGGACGACGGCAGCGGCACCAGCAAGCTCGTGCCCAACGGCATGACCGGCGCATCTGTTGCATTCTCCGCAGGTCGCTACCCGATGACTGTTTACGGTGAGGTGCCCGACGAAGGTGACGGTGTAGGTACACTGCGCATCGGTATCCGCGCTACCAGCCATATGCACTGGGCTCTGTGGTCTAACTTCCGTCTCCAGCTCCTCGGCGAGGACCGCAACGCTATGCGCGCTCAGCTGATTGAAAAGGTTTCTGCTATTGAGGCCAACCCGCTCCTTCTCGAAGGCAGCGGTCTGCAGGAAGTGTTCCTGAACGACACCGTCAATAAGAGAATCCCTGAGTATCAAGCTCTTATCAACAACGATATGGCTACATATCAGGACTACAAGAAAGCTTACGATGAAGCAGTTTACCTGATTGCTAAGTTGGACGTTTACCAGACTGCAATCAACAACTTCTACACCACTCAGGCTGAGCTCACTGAGCTGATTGCCAACTTCGACGGTGATGAGAAGGTTAAGCAGTTCGCACAGAACGTTTACGACGTATTCGACCTCATGAGCGCTCTTGAGACCGGCTCTATGATAAGCCTCACCAACGAGGATATGGACAACCTGCTTGTTTACGATGAACAGGAATACGGCTCAGCACCTGAGATTCTCGACAGAGAGATGATGATGGACGAGTCCTTCGATCCCTCTGCTGCAGCCGACGGTGCTTACACCAGCACATATGACTTCTACAACAGCGTAATGGAGGAGATTCGCCTCAAGATGGGTAGCATCTATATCAAGGTTCAGGGCACAGGTACTGCTGACGATCCTGAAGAGGTTACCGATCAGCTCATCAACCCCGACTACATAGAGGACACTCAGTGGAAGGGTACAGAATGTAACGCTATCAACACCGGTGCATACGGCAGCGGCGAATGGTATCAGAAGACAATCGACGCTTACCAGCCTCTGTTCTTGCCCGAGGGTTACTACACCTTCATCAGCTGGGCTATGGACCGTCGTAACAGCTGGGAAACTGCCATCAACGGTGTTGAGGACGAGGATATCGCCTACGCTACATACATGTATGTGAAGATGCAGGAGGCTGACACCATCGCTACACCTACTGCTAACGCCCGCTATGTGGCTAAGCAGGAGGATATCACAGAGGGTGCAGGTGGCATTTCCAGCGACATCGTAACTGGTTGGTACACTCCCAACACTATGGATCAGTTCAACGCTTGGATGCAGGCTCGCAGAGATAAGGAGCTCAACATCGGTGGCACACGTATCCAGTTCTATGTTCCCGAAGGCGGTGCATACACCTCTATCGGCTTCTATCGTTGGCAGCTTGGTGGCACCAGCTGGTTCATCTGCGATCAGATTCAGCTCTTCTATGCTGCAGACGGCTTCCCCGAGCCCACTGGCGTAAGCACACTGCCCGCATTCGTTGAGAAGGGTAAGGCTGACGGCAAGTATCTGGAGAACGACAGACTCGTCATCTACAGCAACGGCAAGAAGTTCAACGCTGCTGGCCAGATTGTCAAGTAAGTAATTAAGCAAATAATTTGCACAATAGGAGCCCCGACCCCAACAAGGCCGGGGCTCTAATCACAAAAAAAAAACATACCTTCAATGCCACAGACATTTAAGAGAACAACAGTTACTTCCGCCCTGCCCTACGCCAACGGGCCGGTGCACATCGGACATCTGGCAGGTGTATATGTTCCCGCCGACATCTATAGCCGCTATCTGCGTCTTAAGGGCCGCCCCGTGATGTTTATCGGAGGCAGCGACGAGCACGGAGTGCCCGTCACCATCCGCGCACGCAAGGAGGGTATCACCGTGCAGGAAGTGGTGGACAGATACCACCAGCTGATCAAGGAGTCGTTCCGCGAGTTCGGCATCAGCTTCGACATCTACAGCCGCACCACATCCGAGACACACCACAAGCTGGCGTCCGACTTCTTCCGCAAGCTCTACGACGAAGGAAAGTTCGTGGAGCAGACCTCCGAGCAGTTCTACGACGAGCAGACACAGCGCTTCCTCACCGACCGCAACATCCGAGGCGAATGCCCCAGATGTCACGCCCCCGAGGCTTACGGCGACCAATGTGAGAAGTGCGGCGCAACACTCTCGCCCGAGGAACTCATCAATCCCTACAATGCCGAAACGGGAAATCCTCTGGTGAAGAAGGCCACCAAGCATTGGTACCTGCCCCTCGACAAGGATCAGCCCTGGCTGGAAAAATGGATTCTGGAAGAGCACAAGGAATGGCGCTCGAACGTCTATGGCCAGTGTAAGAGCTGGCTCGACGGCGGCCTGCGTCCGCGTGCCGTAACCCGCGACCTCGACTGGGGCATCCCCGTGCCCATCGAAGGGGCGGAGGGTAAGGTGCTCTATGTCTGGTTCGATGCCCCGATAGGCTACATCTCAAATACGAAGGAGCTCTGCGATACTCATCCCGAGTGGGGTTCGTGGGAGACCTGGTGGAAGGATCCCGAAACACGCCTGATTCACTTTATCGGCAAGGACAACATCGTCTTCCACTGCATCGTCTTCCCGTCGATGCTCAAGGCCTACGGCGACGGCTACATCCTGCCCGACAACGTGCCGGCCAACGAATTCCTCAACCTCGAGGGAGACAAGATTTCCACCTCGCGCAACTGGGCCGTCTGGGCGCACGAATATCTGCGCGACTTCCCGGGCAAGGAGGATGTGATCCGCTACGTGCTCACCGCCAACGCTCCGGAAACCAAGGACAACGACTTCAGCTGGAAGGATTTCCAGACCCGCAACAACAGTGAGCTCGTGGGTATCTTCGGCAACTTCGTCAACCGTGCCGTCGTGCTGACGCACAAATACTTCGACGGCGTCGTTCCCGCCTGCGGCGAACTGCAGGAGGTGGACCGCGAGGCCCTCGCCGAGATTCCCGCCCTGCGCAAGTCGCTGGAGGAGAACCTGTCGGCCTACCGCTTCCGTGAAGCGCTGCGCGACGCAATGGGTATCGCCCGCGTGGGCAACAAGTATATCTCCGATACGGAGCCCTGGAAGGTGGCCAAGACCGATATGGCCCGCACGGCTACCATCCTGAACGTTTCGCTGCAGATCTGCGCGGACCTCGCCATCGCCTTCGAGCCCTTCACCCCGTTTGCCGCCGAGCGGCTGCGGACCATGCTGGGCGTAGGCATCCAGGCCGGAACGGACCACCGCAAGGGCGAACAGACCACCGTCAATACCTATAAGGAGGGTGAAGGCGCCGCCATCCACACCGGCTCGACGTCGGCAGGGCTGAACCTCGCCTGGGACCAGCTCGGCGCCACCGAAATCCTGCCTGCAGGCCACCAGATCGGGGAAGCGCAGCTGCTCTTCGCCAAGATTGAAGACGACGCCATCCAGGCGCAGCTCGACCGCCTCGAGGCCATCCGCGCCGAGAAGGAGGCCGCAGCCAAGGCAGAAGCGGCTAAGCAGGTCGCCCCGCAGAAAGAGGAGTGCACCTTCGAGGAGTTCGAGAAGATGGACATCCGCACCGCCACCGTGCTGGCTGCAGAACGCGTCCCCAAGACAGACAAACTCCTGAAACTCAGCATCGACACAGGCATCGACAAGCGGACCATCGTTTCCGGCATCGCCGAATACTACACGCCCGAAGAGATGGTAGGCAAGCAGATCTGTATCCTGGCCAACCTCAAACCGCGCGTCATCCGGGGCATCGAGAGCCGCGGCATGATCCTGATGGCCAAGCAGGGCGACGGCAAGATGCGGCTGGTTTCTCCGCAGGAGGCCGTAACAAACGGAGCGGTCGTAGGTTAACCCACGACCGCCCCTTTGTACAAGCCCTTTTCAGCTTATTTCATTCCCATCTTTTCCAGCAGGGCTTCCGGACGCGGATCGCGACCCCGGAAATCCCGGAAGAGGATATCTGCATCCACGGTACCGCCCTTGCTGAGCAGTTTCTCGCGGAAGGCCGTCGCCACTTCGCGGTTGAAGATGCCCTTCTCCTTGAAGAGGGAGAAGGCGTCTGCCTCCAGCACTTCGGCCCACTTGTAAGAATAGTAGCCGGCCGCATAGCCACCCGCAAAAATATGGGTGAAAGCCGGGCTGAAAATCACATCTTTCACGCTGGGCATGACCGGATTGCGGTTCACTTCCGCCTGCTCGAACGCAATCGGGTCAATTCCCGCCACATCCTTCAGCAAGTGATAATCCATATCCACCAGGCCAAAGTTCAGCTGGCGGATGCAGGCATAACCGGAGAGGTAGTTCTTGGAAGCCACAATCTTGTCGATCAGCTCCTGCGGGATCACCTCGCCCGTCTTGTAATGCTTGGCGAAGGTCTTGAGGTATTCGGGTTCATACGCCCAGTTCTCCATAATCTGCGAGGGCAGCTCCACGAAGTCGCGCGCCACGTTGGTGCCGGTCAGCGAGGGATAGGTGCCCTCGGCCAGCATGCCGTGAAGGCCATGGCCGAACTCGTGCAGGATGGTGGTCACCTCGTCGAAGGTCAGCAGGGAAGGTTCGGTCGCGGTCGGTTTGGTAAAGTTCGTGACCAGGGAGACGAAGGGGCGCTGCTCCTCGCCATTCACGATGCCCTGCTCGCGGAAAGCCGTCATCCAGGCGCCGCCCCGCTTGCTCTCACGCGGGAAGTAGTCGATGTAGAGCACCGCCATGAAACGGCCGTTTTCATCGGTCACGTCAAAGGCGCGCACATCCGGATGATACACCGGAATGGCCGGATTCTCCGTAAACTGCAGGCCGTAGAGGCGGCCAGCCAGGTCGAAGATGGCTGCCTGCACACTGCTCAGCTCGAAGTAGGGCTTGAGCAGTTCCTCGTTGATGGCGTATTTCTCGTCGCGGTACTTTTCACTCCAGAAGGAGAAGTCCCAGGGCATCAGCTCTCCCTTGAAGCCGTTCTTGGCAGCATACTTCTGAATTTCAGCCACATCCCGCTGTGCAAACGGATAAGACTTGGCGCGCAGATCATTCAGGAAGGAGAGCACGTTTTCCGGCGTCTTGGCCATGCGGTCTTCGATGGCATAAGCGGCAAAGGTCGGATAGCCCAGCAGGCCGGAGGTCTTGATACGCAGGTCCACGATCTTCTTGATATTCTCCAGGTTGGAGAATTCACCGCCGACACACTTGGTGTTGTAGGCCGTCCAGATCTGCCGGCGCAGTTCGCGGTTCTCGCTGTAGCGGAGGAAGGGGCCGTAGCTCGGATAGTTGAGCGTATAGACCCAACCCTCCAGGCCCCGCTCGGAATCCTCGGCGGCGCCCATATCAC
>JAEEGK010012686.1_pt1 | contig 19114 bp, 24 predicted proteins | sample 8958771 | NCBI WGS metagenome assembly JAEEGK01 (sample SAMN16246547, study PRJNA631951) | gut metagenome | biome: gut microbiome; feature: rumen; material: SC-attached | host: Bos | place: Iran: Karaj | collected 2018-10
GGCGGGGATGCATGAGTTCTGCAAGGCCGATGATGGCAAGTCGCCCGGCTACCGCCAATATATGAACATCCTCGATTCGCTGATGACTTGGCAACAACAGCTTGTAGGCATGGAGAAGTACGGACGCATACCCCGCAATCGCAGTCTGCTCTATGTCAACTTCACATTCGGTTCCCTCTATCAAGACAAACTTGGTATCAGCGCACACATTGACTTGGAACGCCAGCTGCTCAACTGCCAATCTCTGCGATTCAGCAACTCGGAAACCATCTGGGGGCTGGCTCATGAGTGGGGGCATCAGCACCAGTTGCAGCCCTACTTCTGCTGGGGTGGAGTGAGCGAAGTAACCAACAACCTGAATGCTTATTATAGTCTGCAACGCATGGGCTATCGCTATAAAGACCTTGAAGAGGGCAAACGCATAAGTCTAGAACACGTTGTGGAGAAATACATCGATGGCGAAACTGACGAATGCATCTTCCAGCAGAACGAAGCCCACGAGAACGCCTTCGAGCAGCTTTGCCCCTTCCTAAAGCTCGTCAGCTATTTCACCACCGAGGGAAACATGCCCGACTTTATGCCAGACCTATACGAGACACTGCGCCATTCTGATGTGACTCCCGACTCGACCAACATTGTGCCCTACGTCCTCAACTTCATCCGCAAGGTCTCACAACAGAGCGGCTACAACCTGACACCCTATTTCGAGCGTTTCGGATTCCTCCGTGTCAAGGTCTTCGAACTTGAAGACTATGGCAAGTTCACCTACAACCTGACGCAGGAACAGCTCGACAGTTTTCATCGTGAAATGAATTTGCTGGTGAGGGAAAAGAAACTGAAGGCGATGCCCGACGGCATGGTGGAGCATATCGCACGGATGCAATTGTAAGTTATCGCGGACTTCCTGCAAGAACACAACTACATCAAAATACAGACAGTATGAAGAAAAGACAAATCATCACCATCATCCTCGCCCTCATTTTGGGCGCAGTTACCGCACAGGCCGACATCATTCAAGGCCGCGTGGTGGATGCCGACACAGGCGAACCACTGCAAGGAGCGAATGGGCCGCGACTACATGGCCTACCGCTTAGAGCTAGTCAAATCACAAATCTACAGTCACTATTGTGAGAAAGGAGTCCGCGACGTATGAAACACACTCTTATTCTCCTCCTGCTGCTGACCCTCTGCGCCTGTTCCGACCGTCAGGAGCAGCCCCGCGACGGCATCGACCTCACCGGCGCATGGGTGCTGCGCCATGTGGAGTACCCGTCGGGCACCGAGCAGGACTATGCCCTCGGCGGCGACGGCACCACCTGCCTCATCTACGACCAACGGAACCTTCTCTACGAGTGCAACATTGCGACCACGCCCACGGGTCTGCTCGTCCAGCCGACAGCCACGACCACCGTCACGCTCGTTGACAAGGGCGGCGGCGAATGGCTCTACTTGGAGAACGGCGACCCGCATCCGCTCCGTGCCTCTGACTCCACCATCACCATCCAGCGCATGGGCATCCTCTACACCTTCTCACGCGCCGACAGCCTTTACAGCGAATGGGGCGCCGACATCCGCGACATTTTCGACCGCGCGACCGACAGCCCCGAAGCCGAAAACACGCGCTACATGCTCTCGGCCAGGGAGCGCCAGCTCACCAACTATGTCTATTGGCTCGTCGTGGCCGTCGCCCTCATCGCCATCGTCGCCGCAGCCAACTACATCGTCTCTCGTCGCCGCCGCCGTCAGATGCGACTCCAGCTGCAGCAGATTCGCGACGTGCAGCAGAACCGAGCGCCGTCCGTGCGCCAGGCCGCCAAGTCGGTCGAGGACACCTTCTTCGCCTCCGACGAGTACGCCGCCCTCGTGCGCCGCATGGCCACCGGCCTACTCCTGAAGGATGCCGACTGGCAGCAGGTGGAGCACAGTCTGATGACCGTCTATCCCGGCTTCACCACCCAGTTGCAGAGCCTCTATCCCATGTCCGACGTGGAGTACCGCACCTGTCTGCTCGTCAAGCTCCGCATCCCCACCAAGGACATTGCCGCCGTGCTGGCCCGCGAAGCCAACACCATCAGCTCCCTGCGCAAGCGACTCTACAAGAAAGTGTTCGACCGCGAGGGCGGGGCCAAGGAGTGGGATGACTTCATCCTCTCCATCGGCACCTAAGCCAAATTCGCAAACAGTTCGCAAAGCAGAAGCGAACCAAATGCGAACAGAAATCCATTGCAGAGTATCAAAAATACCGTAATTTTGCAACCGAATTTTCAATCATGTATCACTAAACACGTAACGATTATGAGACATTTCCTAATGACTATGGCGACCTTGTTTATAAGCCTCGCCAGTGCAAACGCCCAGACGGGCAACGTCACCGACCGCGACATCATCGGCGCATGGACGCTCGAATGGATGCAGTACGACGGCGAGAAGAAAATTGTATGTGGGAAAGCCAACGGCTACACCCAGTTCAAGTACTACGGTCCCGATGGCGAATATGCCGCAGCCGGCATTGCCCTCACACAAGACGGCAAGATAACAGTCATACCACAAGAGTATGGCACATACAGCCTGAAAAACGGATGGTATATGGAGATGGGGCGAACTGCCATAAAGGATGGCGTCGTGCTGACCGACAAGACCCATTACAAGGGACGCTGGAAGAACCGCTCCGACTTATGGGTGAAGCATCCGCAGATATCCGACATGGTTGTCAGCTACATTTTGGAACGCTGCAAGACAAAAGACACACCTGCCGACATTCAAGGACTCATCAAGCATGATTTCTTCAAATAAAGTTAGTCAACGAGTAGTCACTGGAGGCCACAGCGATGCATCTTCCTGTTTCCAACGAAAAAAAAAACACCAGTTCCTATGAGCGTGTCTCCCCATTAGTTTTGCACGCAAAAATAAAGAAAGATGAAAAAAATACTGATTCTATTGGCTGCTTGTCTGCTGATTGGGTGCTATTCCAATAACAGTAGCGACAAATCGAATGTCCTTCAGGGAGCATGGACGCTGCGGCAAGTGGAATATCCCTACGACCGCCCTGATACGTATTACAAACCAGAGAACACCCTGCTTCGGCTATATGACGGCGACAGCGTGGTGTATCAGTGCTGGCTGAACAAGACAGAGTCGGGGTTCATCATAAGACCCGAACTGCGGTGCCCTGTGACGTTGGTCGACAAGGGGCATGGCGAATATGTCTATATAGAGGAGGACAGCCCACGCCCATTGACAATAGCGAATGATTCAACGATAGTCATTCAGCAGCAGGGAATACTGTACACTTTCCATCGCGCCGATGACATTGGGGAGGAATGGGGCGCAGACATCATCACTATTATTGCCGGAGGCACAAAAAACGGCTCTTCGGAGGAAGCACAGAGCTATGTGCTGTCTGCCAAGGAACGACATCAGTCCAATGTTATTAACAGTTTTATTCTCTTCACCACTCTCGTCGTTATTCTTATGCTGCTCATCGTGCGTGTTGCTATTCAATACCGCAGGGACAGGCAAAGACTCCAACTGCAACTTCAGCAGATTCAGGAGGTGCAACAGGAACGTCCGCAATCCGTCAGAAAAGCTATCGAATCAGTGGAAGAAGCCTATTTTGCGTCTGGTGATTACGAGGCGCTGCAGCGTCGCATCGCTACTGGGCAGCGACTGAGGGACGCAGACTGGCAAGAGATAGAAAGCCATATCAGGAGGGTATATCCAGGATTCTGTAGTCAGTTGAAGGGTTTGTATGCCATGTCTGAACTCGAATATCAGGTGTGCCTGCTCATCAAACTCCGTATGGCTCCGAAGGACATCGCCGCCGTGTTGGCTCGCGACATGAGTACCGTCAGCACCGTGCGCAGCCGTCTCTATGGCAAAGTGTTCGGTCGTAAGGGAGGAGCAAAGGAATGGGATGATTTCATCCGTTCCATCGGTGTATAAACTGTATGTCAACAAGATGCAAAGTGAATGCAAAGTAGATGCAAACTCAAAACCTTGGTTAGATAGCGGAAAGACCGTACTTTTGCAGCGAGTTAGTTCACTCGAAGTCAAACCAAATTAAAAAGTAAAGCTTATGAAACGAGTAATGTTAGTGATGGCAGTTGCACTCATGAGTGCGCTGCAGGTGAGTGCCCAGAACGTGAAGATTGACGACCGCTCGGCCCAAAGGGACGCTCGCCCAAGCGAGAAGGAACTTGTCGGCGTATGGCTCATGGAGTCGATGCAATGGGAGGGCGAGAAGAAAACCGTGTGTGGAAAGCAGACAGGCTACACGCAGTTCAAGTACTACGGGGCAGACGGCGAGTATGCCTGTGCTGAGATTGCCATGACCAAGGACGGCAAGTGTGTGGTGATGCCTCACGAGTATGGCACTTATACATTCAAGGATGCCTGGTACTCAGAAATGGGACGTGAGGCCATCAAAGATGCCATCGTATGGGTGGACAAGACCACGACAAAGGGCACATGGAAGAAGCGCCACGACATTTGGAAGAAACAATTGAACATGCCTGAGAAGCTGCGCAAGTACATCGTGGATTGCTGTAAGATGAAGAATACACCCGATGACATTCAGCAGATGATAAAACAGACGATGTTCAAGTAACGGAATCCTACAAACAACTAAAAACTCACAGGCTATGAATAACAAGAATATTTCATTTTCATGGTTGCGCATAATGTGCGTGGCTGTGGTAGCCCTCTTCTCGATGAGTGCAACAGCGCAAAAAAATGACAAAACCATCTATAGTGTTGTAGAAGAGATGCCACAATATGCGGATGGTGATGTAGCATTGCTACAGTTCCTACGCGATAACATCAAATATCCAAAAGAGGCTGAGGAGAACGGGCATCAAGGTAAAGTAATAGTGAAGCTTCTCATAGAGAAGAACGGCACTGTATCTAAATATGAAGTGGCACAAAGCGTCACGTCTTCGCTCGATGCTGAGGCATTACGTGTGGTAAAACTATTGCCGGGCAAGTGGAAACCTGCAAAGAACAAGGGTAAAGAGGTTCGTTGTTACTTCAGTTTACCCATCACATTTGGACTAAAGTAGTATAAGTTTTAGTAAAGTTAGTAAAAACAAAACGAGTAGTACCCGGGTGATTCTGGAGGCCGCAGTGATGTGCCCTCTAGAATTTCATGCGATACCTTCAGCCTTTAATTCTGCCATGAATTCTTCGTCAGTCATCATCTTGTGCTCTCCCTGCTGTGCGCGTTTCAGCTCGTCGAATGCCCTTGTAAGCGACTCCTTCACGTATTCCTGCTGGCGGAGCGTCTTTTGGTTGGTCTCAGCCTTCGTCTTGAACACCGTCGTAGATACCACACCGCGAAGCAGTTCGATAGCCTTGCGTACATGCTGCGTAGTAACGTCTTCGTTCAATGTCACTAAAATCTGCGTCATAATCTAACTGTTTATTGCTTTCGCGTGCAAAGGTACAAAAATATCTGAAAAATCATCACTTCAAAAAAGAAATATTATATGAAAAGACAATTCATCACACTAATTCTCGCCCTTGCGCTGACGATAGGAGCGCAGGCACAACAAGACGATGGTATGGATGCCATGATGGCAGCAATGATTGCCGCCAAGGTTCATCAGGACAGTATCGACACGTCGAGCCTCGTGGCAGTGTACGACTACGAGTGCCACACGCAGGATGCCGACGGCAAGGCGGTGACCGACCGCATGAAGCTGTGCCTGCTGGTGGGGCAGCACTGCACGCGCAGTTTTCCCTATCGGAAGTTCCGCAAGGAAAGGGAATGGGCAGAGGGGAAACGGAGGGACAGGTACCTGTTTCAGGATAAAATAGAAACTAGTAATTATCAATAGATAAGTAATACTTGCCAAGGCATGCGAGACAATCATCGGAAGCAGGGATATTTACTTGATGATGTGCGGACCCTATCAGGAATAGGACGCAGAATTATTCAGAAATTATGAACTGATGCCACAGAACAGCCCTTTGGCATTTAGAAACCGATCAACTATAGGTATAATACCTAATATATTATAGCGACAGTAGCTGCAACTTTGATTTGTTGCAGCTGCTGCCGCTGTAAGGTGAGCCATGGAAGTAAAACGGGGTATGGGTGCCTGTTTCCATGACATTTTTTGTTTTGTTTGTGATGGTCTCATAATTTATGCCAGTAACTCTGGAGGGCTGTCTTGGCTGGCGTCAGTGTTGCATGTGCGCAGAGTTGGATGAAGCGCGAGATGGGGCATTACCTAAACCTCTTTATGTATCTGCCCAAGACACCGTTCATCTGGCACCTCACCTCAGGCTCTTACCATGCACTGGAACTATTCGTGAGTATCTACAAGTGGAACCGCGATACGCTGCTGCGCATCAAAAGGGTCTATGCGGCCAATCGTGAAGCTGCACTGAACGACCGTCTGCAAGTGCTGATGCAAGGTGATGCCACCCAGAAGTCAGAAGCCGCAGAAGTACGTGCCCAACTGAAAGAGTTAACTACATTCTGTGAGAAGATAGACCAACTGCTTGCCTCTGGCTACTATCCCAAGTTGGATGATGGCGTAGGCAAGAACATTGCTCCCCTGCAGAAAGCTGGTCTCATCAGTTATGAGGTTCTGAAGAGTACGCAACTGAAGAAATATCTGGAGGCTGATTGGTAAGCAAAAAATGGCTATAATATGTTAAACAACCGCAGAAATAATGTGTTTTATTTGGCGGTGAACAATAAAATTAATAACTTCGCCGCTGAATAAAACGATGTTTTTATGAAGAATATCATTGGTAGAAAGAAGGAAATAGAGGAACTCAACAGGCTGTACAACAGCACTATTCCTCAGTTTGTGGCGGTATATGGTCGCAGGAGGGTTGGGAAACATTTTTAGTTGATCAGACGCTAAAAGACCGTATCACCTTTCGGCATGCTGGCTTGTCACCAGTTGACTACCAGCAGAAGAAGAATTTCATGAAGGAGCAACTGAAGAGTTTCTATTTCTCCTTGATTTGTCACGGCATGAAGAAGAGCCACTGCCCTACATCGTGGTTGGAGGCATTCTTTATGCTGGAGATGCATTTGCAGGCGACAGATGATGGTTCACGCCAAGTGGTGTTTCTTGACGAGCTGCCTTGGATGGACACTCCCCGCTCAAGCTTTGTGACGGCATTAGAGTCTTTCTGGAACGGATGGGGATGCCATCGTGATAATTTTATGCTTGTGGTGTGCGGTTCTGCAACATCATGGATTATGGACAATCTCGTCAACAATCATGGTGGTCTCTATGGCAGGCTTACTTGCGAAATGAAATTGTTGCCTTTCACGCTGAGAGAATGTGAACAATTCTTCCAAAGGAATCGCGTCAAACTGTCACGTTATGATATCGTTCAGAGCTATATGGCACTTGGTGGCATACCCTATTACCTAGGCTACTTTGAAAGCGGAAAGAGTTTGGCACAGAATATAGACAACCTGTTTTTTGCGGACAATGCTAAGTTAGGTGATGAATTTGACCGTCTGTTTGCTTCAGTCTTTTCTCAGCCTGAAGACATGAAAAAAATCGTGAGGTTGCTAAGTTCCCGACACACTGGCTACTCGCTGGAAGATATAGCAAAAAAGACGGGACTTTCTTCAGGAGGCAGTCTCAGTAATTCGCTTAAGGCATTGATGGCCAGCGATTTTGTGATGCGTTATGTGCCCTTTGGCCATTCTAAACGGGATGTGCATTATAAGCTTATAGATCCATTCTGCATTTTCTATTTACGCTATGTTCCTGAAAATGCCAGCTACGTTAGCAGTTTTTGGCAACAGAATCAAACGGCGCAGGGTATAGTCAGTTGGCGAGGCTTTGCTTTTGAGGAAGTCTGTCTCTTGCATATCAACCAGATAAAACAGGCATTAGGAATCCAAGGCGTTTCTTCACGCCAGTCCTCATGGGCAGTGTCAGGTAATGACGAACAAGATGGAACACAGATAGATCTGATTATCGAACGTGCTGACCACATAGTGAACTTATGTGAAATGAAATTCAATGGTGAGTTTTTTTCTGTAGATAAAGCATATTTCCTGAAAATGAATTATCGGGAAAAGATGTTGACCGAAGAGATTTCACGAAAGGACGTTGTTCATTCAATACTTGTGACCACTTACGGATTGACTTATAATGAATACAATGGTATATTCCAGCATGTAATAACACTTGATGACTTGTTTAAAGAAATATAGCCATGATTGGACAATGGTTTTTAGATAAGGTAAAGGAACTGACTGATGCTCACCACCGCTTAGTGATTACTGACACACAAGGCGATGGGGCTTTCCTGTTGGATTATTTGCCTGCACGGAGATATATAGTGCTGACAGCCTCGAAGCCCTCCGAGGAAAGACGAGTCAGGACAGAAGCGGAGCGTGACTACCGCGAGAAGAACGTCATCTTCTACACCACCATTCCACAGAAAAAACTGTCGGCACTGCAAGAATATGCTGCCACTTGCGGCTGTATTGTTCTCGACGACATGGAAGCATACATCAAGAGAACTTTGCACGAGGAACTGGCTCTTCACACACAAGTGGACGGTCGCACGCTACTATTGGCTGCCAAGATGAGCAAAGGAAGAGATGAAAACTGGTGGCGAGGCATCGCAACGGGCATCAATAACCCCTTACAGCCAGCGCAGCTTATCACTGATTTTCTGAAAAGCCCCACCACGGGTCGCCCACTTATACTTGTGGGGGCACTCCTAGAGTGCGTTCCGCATTGTTCTTGCTTCCGCAGGTCCTTCGGACACTGCGGTTCTTGACAAGCCAAGCGAACAAGTTCTAGTCCTGAGAGGAGACGCTTTCAGCGTCATTTCAACCTCACAGGTCGAAACTATACTTATGAAAATGAATGATATGGGAATGAACATACTCTAACATTCATCTTTGATTGTTATATATTAACATCACTTCCTATATAACAGCTTGTTATATAGGTTGTTATTTATGGTGTATATAAAATAATTATATTCACTATTTGCGATGTTATTAATGGTTTCCATGCAAAAGTACTGCCAATTATGGTGTTACTGAGGGTGCTTATATTGGTAGAATACGTTTGAAAGAATGTTTACAAAATATTACTCTAAAAGTAAAACAAGTTGTTTTACTTCTGTAAACCCTATACTTTTACATCGTTAACCCGATGGCTATCAAGGTAAAACAACTTGTTTTACTGTAAGAGCTGACTCGCCTACGCAGGGATTTGCTGTTTCGGTGAAGGCAAATGGGCATAAAAGTGATGTTGAAAGAATTACCATCACTTCCGTAAAACATTTGTAACCAGCTGCTTGCAAAGAAAGTGATGGTAATGCACTTCTCCCAACTTTTTATGTATTGTGAGGTTGAACGGTAGCATGACGTCCATCGTGTCGGTAATAGACATCACTTCACGGCAGAGCACATGCGAATCTTTTGCTGTCACCTCGCTAATGGTCTTTTCGATGTCTTCTGTCATACTATCTTGCATTTTCCTCTTCTAATACTATCATCTTGCAGATGATATCGTCTCGAATGATTTTCGGAGAAGCTTTTCCTGCCAGCACCAGAACTTTCTTGCCATTGCGGTAGATATGAAGCTGGCGTGAGCGAACCACAGCTGTCAGTTCTGGGTCTTCCTGAATTGCAGTCCAAAGATGATGATACACACCATCCTCTTCAAACAGTTTCTTCTGTAGGTGCGAGCACATATTGGTTGTATCAATAGCCTTCATAGTCAGTCAAACAGTTTTTTCCATACCCACAAGAAAGATACAGCTCCAAATACGCAGAACACGAAGTTCGTAAGATAGCCTTTGCCAAGTAGTTCTACGTCTAAGAGATGACTGATGAAAGTCCCTACATAACTGCCTACAATACCAATGATAAGGTTCATGCAGCATCCCTTGCCCTCACCGCTCATAATACGGTTGGCAATGTAGCCGACGAAAATACCTGTGAGTATGGGCCAAGCCGTGAAATCTGCAATGTGTTCTAACATAAGTCCCCTTCCATCTCCTGCCTGACAGTGGCAATATTCGACTTGCAGCCACACCCTTCAGGCGAGTCCAGACGTTCCTGGTTCATAACCTGATTCTGTTCGTCAAGCGAAACGACTGTATAATAGGCGCAGTGACCGAAGTGGTCATCAACCATACCTTCATGTGTTGGAATTGCTAATTTCTTCATCATTATTATTATTGTTTTATTTCTGATTCCTCGATTTGTTAAATTGAGATTTACTTGTTTGTTAGTATCCAAAATACTTTTTGCAGTAATTAGTCATTAAGCTATCGTATTGCTCACTACACTCCTTGTCGTTCATCAACATGTGCCCAGAGTTAGGAAATACAATCAGGTCGTATGGCTTAGAGAGGCTATCGTATACAGCTGATAAGGCATGGTAATGCGCTGGCTTAATCAATTCGTCTTTCTCTCCATAAGCAAAGATGGCTGGTAGAGCTGTTGAGTCGTTGATGTAGTATATTGGCGAGGCCAGTAGCTTGACGCTGTCGGTAAATTGTCTTGAATAATCGTTTAGTTTCACCCGCTTGCCCGTACAACTGAAAACGAAGTTTTCTATATCTTCTGATTTAGCATTCTTGTCGTAAGGAAACAGAATGCGAAAGTCTGCTGGTCCGACTTTGATAGCTGTGAAGCGTAATGGTAATGCATGTATATGACTGTAGGCATACAGCATAGATAGATGCCCACCTGCCGAAGTGCCTGCTATAGCCATCTGGCGAATGTGTACACCCTTTTCTGCAGCAAATCGAACAACGTGTCTGATGCAAGCGTCAATTTCTTCTTGCATGGTCAGCAACGAGATGTTCTCCTCGTTAAGGAGGCTATAGTTCATCGTGGCTGTGGCATAGCCTCTTTGCACCCCTTTGTAACAATCATTATGATGCTCATTCTTGTCTCCGCCCAACCAGGAGCCACCATGAACATACAAAATGAGAGCAAGACTGTCATTCTTGGTAGCGTCATTAGGCAGGAAGAGGTCATACGTATTGTGTGGTTGATTGCCATATTTTACATCGGTAAATCTTTCTCCATATTCATCATGCCATTTAGGTTTAAGCAGATATGTCACCATTGCTAAGATCAATATTAATCCCAACAAACAGCCACAGCCTTTATTTAAGCAATTTTTCCTAGAAAAGTGTTTCATGTAAATACCTAATTATCTATTTGATATACTTTTTATATCCACTCATAGTTGACCTTTCCAGCACCTACCTCAAAGTGATACTTGGCGATGCCTAAGTCTATCTGCGTATAGCCAATCAGGGAGAACCCTCTCTTGGCTCGTACCTGATGACGTCCATCCTTCATGCCGAGGTACTCAAACGAGAATTTCTGCTGGTTCACGGCTGTTGGAGCAAGCAAGGCTGCTTCCACACCCTTGCGGAACCATGATGGAGTGACTTCGCTGGCGTTATTGGAGCCAAGTGTCCTTAGGGCGGAGCGGCTGACTTGCTCAACGGTTTTGATCTTATGGCCTACACCTTGTGTCTCACCATAGCCGATGGCAATGTAACTGGCTATCTTTTCGCCTTCGTCAAGTAGATAGGTACCCGGCACTTTCGAGTAGCTCAGTCCCACCCAGCAGGTGTTCAAGCCAAGCGTCTGGGCAAGCAGCACCAGATGCTCACCATAGTAGCCTATGCGTTCATCAAGGTCATCGGCCCTTTGACCCGCCATGACCAGATAGTTGTTGGCATTACGGAACTTCCCGTATTTGGCCAGCGTCCCTTGGAATGCCTTTGGCTCATTGCATATCAACTGGATGTGGAGCTGTCCTTCTTTATTCAGTTTCACAATTTCATCTTCAAGCACCTTGACGATTTCCTCGCTCAATGGCTGGTCTTTGTAAGCCCTTACACTATGACGGGCTTTTATTGCTTCTAGAATAGTCATGATGTATGATATATATTATTTACTATCTTTGTTACATTCAGATACATACTAGCCGAGGGTTTACTGATGGCATACAGATAGGGTAGGGCTTGGAGCGAATCAGTCCTCGGGCCAAGGCTCAAATTCCAGTTCCAGCTCAATCCATCGATTGCCTTCGTGTGGTATGGAGCTCTTCTGGTTTGACACTCCCAATCCTAACAGACGGATGGGGTGGGAGTGAAATTCCACTTGTTGCATCAGTTGCTTCGCCAAAGGAAGGATCTCGTCTTTGGTGCGGAGGATATGGTCAACGGTGATGCTACGGGTGATTTGCTGGAAGTCCCGGAACTTTACCTTTAATGTCAGTGTGTGCCCCTCGAACTCGTTCTTCTCGATGCGTCTGACCAGTTCCAGCACCGTGTGATAGAGATGGATGGTGACGGCAGCATCATCGCTGATGTCGGATTCAAAGGTCTGTTCGCAACTGACACTCTTCCGTTCCCACTCACTGATGACGGGACGGTTGTCGATGCCTCGCGAGAAGTCGTAGAACACCTGTCCCATCTTGCCGAACTCCTGAGTCAGCCGGCTCAACGACACATTTCTCAGATCCAAGCCCGTGAAGATACCCATACGGTGCATCTTCTCTGCTGTCTTCTGGCCTACGCCCCAGATCTTCTCCACCTTCAGTTGGGCGATGAAGTCCAATGCCCTGTCAGGATGAATCACCGTCAGTCCGTCGGGCTTGCGCCAGTCGGAGGCAATCTTTGCCAGGAACTTGCAGTAGCTCACGCCTGCCGATGCTGTCAGCCCTGTGGTCTTACGGATGCGCTGTTTGATTTCTCGGGCTATATCCATTGCCCATATCCCTTGACGATTGGTGCTCACCATCGTCTTATTTTCTGTCACATCGAGGAAAGCTTCGTCGAGGGATATAGGCTCTATCAGGTCAGTGTAGTCGTGGAATATCTCATGCAGCTGTGCCGACACCTCCTTGTATTTCTGGAAATGGGGCTCCACGATGATCAGCTGCGGACACAGACGCTTGGCCACCTGTATGGACTGTGCCGAATGGACACCAAACCGTCGGGCCTCGTAGCTTGCTGTTGACACCACACCACGTTCGGCATCGTGTCCCACCGCTATAGGCTTGCCCCTCAGTTCCGGATGGTCTCGCTGCTCTACAGCCGCGAAGAACTGGTCCATGTCAATATGGATGACCTTCATCGTGCCATTCCGGGCCTATTTCGCCTGGATGTCGATCTTTGGGATGCGGCCGTCCTTTGTGCGCTGAAACTCGCGGTATGCGGTAGTGCGACGGAAACCGTTGCCACCGGAGGGGATGCCATCGTGATAGAAAAGGTATGACTTACCCTTGAAGTCGATGGTGCCACCGTGAATGGTGAACGAGCCTGGCGACTCGTCGGTGATGCGGCCTTCGTAGTGCCACGGGCCGTGAATGCTCTTCGACGTTGAGTAGGCCCAGTGTTCTGGCACTCCGCCAGCTGCATATTCCAGGAAGTAGGTGTCGCCAATCTTATAGACCCACGGGGCTTCCTCGAAGCCGGTCTTCATCACTCGCTTGTGGAGCTGGTAGTCCATCTTCAAACATTTGGGGCCGAACTGTGCTTCATCGTCCAGCATGGCACGCATGTCGCAGATGCCGTTGTTGGCAAATGACTTGTCGATGCTAATCATGTCTTCGTTCAACTTGGCATACCAGCAGCCGTTGTTGCCCCAGAAGAGCCACGCCTGTCCGTCGTCGTCGATGAACACGGTGGGGTCAATGAACCCCCAGTCGCCAGGGATGAGCGGCTTTCCGAGTGCGTCTGCCCAAGGACCTTCAGGATGTTCAGCTACAGCCACACCGATACCATGCAGGTGCTTGGTGGTGTCCTCAGCTGCCACATACCAGTACCACTTGCCGTTGCGCTCGATGGCCTGCGAAGCCCAGGCATTGTCGCCCTGCTTGGCCCACTTGAAGTTGGCAGTGGACAACACCACGCCGTGGTCTGTCCAGTGCTCCATGTCGGTAGTGGAAAACACCTGCCAGTCGGGCATACGGAAATAGGTTGCCGTGTCCAGGTCGTGACCTGTGAACACATACAGTCGGTCTCCCGACACTACAGGAGCCGGGTCGGGGTTATACATACGGTTGTTCACGCGCTTTTGCGCTTGCAATGTGATGGCCAACAACAATGTGATAGCCGATAAAAGTGTTCTTTTCATATTCTGTCCTTATTTTCCCTTATGTGCGCAGCATCCGAAGGGCTCTTCCTGTTTTACAGGATCCTGCCTGTAATGCGTATGGTCAACACAGGCCAGACGGGGAACTTGGCGATGAAGTCGTAGTATTTGTCACTGTCACTGCCGAAGTCATCTCTGAACGCTTCCTGATCGGTCCCTGTCTGTTTCTCGAAGACACGTGGCTTGCCCCATATCATCACACCCAGATCACCGCTGACGCCGATACGCTTGCGTGGAACGGCACGACCATAGCCGATACCCAGATAAGGCCTGAACTTGTTGACCTTGATGGCACCGTGACCATAACCATCCCTGTCGAATTCCACGATGTAGTCACCAATGGCAATACCTTCGCCAGGATCGAAGTCCTTCACAGGAATGGTGTTTTCAATCTTAACAATCTCGTCGGTGCCGAAATAGAATCCGGCTGTGGCGTGGAGCGGTATCTTGGGGAAAGGGTATGCATCAAGCAGCAGATGGGCTGTACTCATGTAGTTCTTCGCCTTTGCCTCAGTTTTTCCGCGTTCCTTTTTCCCTTTTGCCCTGTAGTCAATTTTCTCACTGTATGTGAAACCCGAGAAGAAGTTGTAGCCGGCACGCACCTGCAGGAAATTGCCAATGGGGGCTGCCACGTCAACTCCTGTACCAGTTGTTCCGAGGGTTAAACCTACCGACAGATGGTCAAAGAGTCCAAACTCTGTGACCTGGGCTCGTGCTGGTGTAGCAAACTGTAATGCTAACAGAGCTGCCAATGCAATGCTCTTGAATGAAATAGACTGTTTCATAAATTTTTAAGTTTTAGTTGTTAATATGATGGTTACACACGATAGCTGTCCTTTCGATTGCAAATTTAGTAAATAAAACGGAAAGTACAAAACATTTCCGATATTTTTTATCTGGCAGTTAAATAATATGAAAAAAAGGAGGGGGAGTATACTGTTTTTGCAGTGTTGTCCGTTTTTTAATGAAAAACAGTAAAACAATTTTATATGAGAAAGTTTTTGTTAAGTCTGATGACGGTGATGGCTGTTGTCTCATGCACGGCTACCGAAGGTAAACTGAGAGTGAAAATGAACTGCAAGCCTGTTGGTGACAGTATTGTGGCGATAGTTAACGCCGGGGAAGAAAATGAGGTGAGGATGAACTTCACGGGCAAGCAGGGCGTCTTTGACTTTGAGATTGACGTACCTAGTCCCGCCAACATGTATCTGGTGGAGCCTGGTGCACTGCGCGGAGAACGTGCTTCGATTTATCAGATTCCCGCCATTCCTGATGAGGAGGTGTCGGTAACCGCTGAAGACGGCTCGCGTTATGATGTCAACGGCTCAAAATTCTATGCACAGTTCCATGAGGCTGACATTGTGATAGAGAATGCCCAGAAAGAGGGTAGGGACGTGACGCAGGTCATCTATGATTTTATCAAGGCACACCCGGACTATGAGGCTTCGGCCTATATTGTCACCATGATGCGTGACTTGGAGAAGATGAAAGAGGCTGTTGCGTTGTTGAAGCCCGATGTACGTGAAGGACGCATGAAACCTTTATACCAAGGAATGCTCGACCAGATTGAGGCAGCGATGAAGGCAGAGGAAGAGTCTGCCAAGAAGCAGTCTGCCGGCATTGAGGCTCCTGATTTCACATTGAACGACATCAATGGAAAACCTTTGTCACTGTCGAGCCTGAGAGGCAAGTATGTCATCATTGACTTCTGGGGTTCATGGTGCGGATGGTGTATCAAGGGATTCCCCGAGATGAAGAAGTATTATAACACTTACAAGGGGAAGTTTGAAATCCTTGGCGTGGATTGTAACGATACGGAGGAGAAATGGAAGGATGCCGTCAAGAAGCACGAGCTGCCTTGGCTGCATGTGTACAATCCGAGGAGTTCCCAGGTGCTGAGTGATTATGGCATTCAGGGTTTTCCCACGAAGATCATCGTCGGTCCTGACGGAAAGATTGTCAAGACCATCGTAGGCGAGGATCCCGCGTTCTATACGCTTCTGGACGATCTGTTCGGGAAATAGCAGATGTGCAAGTGTAGGAGATGCGTCTCAGCCAAACAAGGCACGGAGGGCTTCTTCTACCTTACGTACTGGATGGAGCTGGATGCCGGTATATTTTCGTGTGTCGAGCCCTTGAAGATTGTAACGAGGAATAATCATGTCGGTGAAGCCTAGTTTCTGGGCTTCACTGATTCTTTGTTCAATACGGCTGACAGGACGTACCTCACCGCTGAGCCCTACTTCGCCAGCCATGCACCAGCCCTGCTCAATGGGCGTGTCGACATTGCTGGAGAGGACAGCTGCAATGACGGAGAGATCCGTGGCGAGGTCGGTAACCCTCAGCCCACCGGCAATATTGATGAAGACATCTTTCTGGATGAGTTTGAAGCCCACACGTTTCTCGAGTACTGCCAAGAGCATGTTGAGGCGACGCTGGTCGAACCCTGTGGCAGAACGCTGGGGGGTGCCATAGGCGGCAGTGCTGACAAGAGCCTGGGTCTCGATGAGGAAAGGCCGTACGCCCTCGATGGCGGCAGAGATGGCAACGCCGGAGAGTCCGTCGCGTGTGTCGGTGAGCAGCAGCTCAGAGGGATTGCTTACCTGGCGAAGACCGGTGGGCAGCATCTCATAGATACCCAGTTCGGAAGTAGAGCCAAAGCGGTTCTTTATGCTACGGAGGATGCGATAGACGTGGTGCTGGTCGCCTTCAAACTGAATGACAGCATCGACGATGTGTTCCAGGATCTTGGGACCGGCCAGGGTGCCTTCCTTGGTGATGTGACCGATAAGCAGAACGGGCACTCCACTGGTCTTGGCAAATCGCAGTAGCGCTGAAGCACATTCGCGCACCTGTGCTATGGAACCGGCAGAAGACTCTACGTCGGCAGTCATGATGGTCTGTATGGAGTCGATGACCACCAGTTGGGGCTTCTCTTCCTTGATGTGTTCAAAGATGTCCTCGAGTGAGTTCTCACAGAGAATCAGCAGATGGTCGACACCTGTAGACTGGCTGGCAGAAAGGCGTTCGGCACGCATCTTCAGCTGATGGGCACTCTCCTCACCGCTGACGTAGAGAATACGCATCTGGGGCAGGTTAAGCATGGTCTGAAGTGTGAGGGTGGACTTGCCGATTCCCGGTTCACCGCCAAGGAGCACGATGCTGCCTGGTACAAGACCGCCGCCTAGCACCCGATTGAGTTCTGCATCACGCATGTCAATGCGTGGGTCATCGTGGGCAGGTATCTCGCTGAGTCTCATTGCCTTGTTGCGTCTCAGAGCATGCCCGGTGGTGGCAGCAGCCGATGTCGCTGACTGCTGACGCGTGTCGGATATCCGGATCTCCTTAAAGGTGTTCCACTGCCCGCATGACGGGCATTTACCTATCCACTTCGGCGACTCCTGGCCGCAGTTGGAACATACATATGCTGTCTTGTCTTTTGCCATAATGCTGCAAAGTTACGAAAAGTCGAGTGCAAAACAAAAGATTTTATTCTTTTTTTGCCGAGACAGAGTAACTTCGTGACATTTATGCCACAAAGTTACGAAAAAAAACTGCAAAAAGAATGCGATTTTTGGAAGATTAACGCAATTCGGCCTGAAATAAGGGCAAGACGGGGAAGAATAAGGAAATTTAATTTGGGACAGAAAGCAAAATGGGGAGGATTGGTGAAGGAGTTAGGTTGCCAAATCGTAACCCTGAAAACGAGTCTGTTAGGTGGGTTGTCCTTCCTTTATTGACCACGCAAACCGGGGCAGAATGGCGCACCTTTCGCTACCCGTTTCTTATTCCGCAAACTGCTACATTTTGCATAGCGATGGATGCCTAAAAAGATAGTAGTTTTGCAGCCAAAATTAAAAAAGGAGTAAGAAGCATGAGAAGTACTTTTAACATTCTATGTAAACAAGAGTAAGGAGAAGGGAGGGACCACGAGACTGATTGTCTCGGGGAGGGTACCATGGTGTGGTGCCAGTGATGGGCAGGGTTACGATTAACGGCACCCAGAGCCAGTTCAGTTGTAAGAGGACAATTTCGCTTGACATGTGGGACGTGAAGGGCAACTGTGCAAAAGGTCGTAGTAAGGAGGCGTTGAAGATCAACCGTGAACTGGATAATATCAAGACTCAGATCATCAAGCACTATCAGCACCTGTCAGACCGCGAGGCTTTCGTGACGGCAGAGATGGTGCGCAACTCCTATCAGGGCTTTGGCAGTGAGTATGAGACACTGCTGAGTGCTTTCGACAAGGACATTGCCAATCAGAAGAAACGTGTGGGCAAGGACAGGGCTGCAAGCACACTTTGGGCTATGGAGCGCTCGCGTAAGGATGTGGCAGAGTTCATTCAGTCGCACTACCGTCGCACGGATTTGTCGATGCTTGAACTGACGCCAGAGTTCATCAAGGACTTCGCCGCTTACCTCAGTACAGACCGAGGACTGGCTAACGGTACTATCTGGCAAAGATGCATGTGGCTGAAAGGTGTTGTGCTGAGGGCGCACTACAATGGTAAGATTCCCCGTAACCCGTTTGCGCAGTTCCACATCAGCCCCAACTGCAAGGAAAGAGAGTTCTTGACTGAGGAAGAACTGAAGACTGTCGTAACCCATGAGTTCGAGGATGACAATCTTGCCTTCGTTCGTGACATCTTCGTCTTTGTTTGCTTCACCGCCCTTTCGTTCATCGACGTGAAGAACCTGACGACGGACAACATCGTGGACATCAACGGCGACAAGTGGATTATCAGCAAGCGTCACAAGACGAATATCCCCTTCCAGGTGAAGCTGATGGACGTCCCCTTGCAGATTATAGACCGCTACAAGCACCTACAAGAAGACAAGCCGGTTTTCGGCAAGATGCGCTCGACCTTTGGTCGCTTGGCTCGTCCAAGAACTACTGGTCGATGTGCAAGAAGTTGAAAACGGTGATGACAGCCTGTGGCATTGAGAAAGCCATATCCTACCATTGTGGACGGCACTCGT
>JAEEGK010012687.1_pt1 | contig 19114 bp, 9 predicted proteins | sample 8958771 | NCBI WGS metagenome assembly JAEEGK01 (sample SAMN16246547, study PRJNA631951) | gut metagenome | biome: gut microbiome; feature: rumen; material: SC-attached | host: Bos | place: Iran: Karaj | collected 2018-10
AATCCCCAATCCCCAATCCCCAATCCCCAATCTCATATTTATATTTTTGATTATTAAAAATATTTTTTTGAAATTAAAATTAAAATATTTTATTTTTAAAATATTATTTTTTTTATTTTTATTGTCATTAAATTTTATAAAAATTCATAAATACTTATATATTTATTTTCAAATGAAATTTCTAAAAATTATTTTATATTTTTTATTTCAAAATTTTATTTCTGGTTATAACGGAACATTATATTATAATTTAGAAAATATTGATGGACAAATAGATTATTTTTCTATAAATGATAATTCAATTGATTTTGAGGAAAATAATGAAAGTTATCAAGGAAATTTTATTTCAGGAAGCACAATTTTAATAAAGACATCTAATTTAAGCAGTTGTTCATTTATATATGGTTATATGGAATATGAAGATGAAAAACAAAATACATCTATTATTTGGAAAAATTCTTCAGAAAATATTCAATCAAATAAAAATATTAATTATAATGGAAATATTTGTCCTTATACATGTTTCGATGTTGCTGAGGGAGGTAGTATAAATTTTATTTCTTATATTCCATTTAAATGTGAAGAAGATGTTAATCAAACATATATTGTAAATATAGATAAAGGAATAAATATTTCTAATTTAACATCATATTTCAATTCAACAAATAATTATGAAATATATAGTGCTTCTCTTCCCGATGAAGAAATAGGAATAATTAATGTTGATAAAGAAATAATGTCAAAAGAATTAAAATATAATTCAAAGCAAAATTTCTTTTTTAATGGAACATTAAAAACGGGAATTACATATTTTTCTTTTCATGCTCGTATAAATGAACTACATAAATATACAGCAACAATCACACCATGTACAATGACATTAATTGTTTGTTGGACTGGATGTAAAACATGTAATTATTCTAATATAGCAAATAACACACATCATTATTGTTTTGATTGTATAGAAGGATATGCTTTTAATAAAACAGAAGATAAAGAAGGTGGAATAGGAAATTGCATTAATATAGAACAAGGAATTGTAGGTTATTTTGCATTAAATTCTATTTTATATAAATGTGATGATACTTGTTTAACATGTGAATTAAATAGTACAAATTGTATAGAATGTAAAAATACTTTATATAAAAAAAATGGAGAAGGTAATATATGTAAAATAAAAGAAAAAAATGAATATTTAAAAGATGATATATTATATGATTGTTATCATTTATGTGCATCATGTTCAAAAGGAGGAAATGATACACAACATAATTGTGATACATGTTATGAAGGTTACTATTTATTTAATTTTACAAATTGTATTAATAAACCTCCTGCAGAAAATTATTATTTTGACCGTAATAAATTTACATATTATATGTGTGATATACGTTGTGCTACATGCATTAAAGGTGGTAATGAATTTACAAGTAACTGTATCAAATGTCATCATTCAAGTGATCCTACTTCAATTGATCATATTAATTATTATAGTGTTGAAATAGATAGAAGTCAATGTCTTTCTAAAGAGGAAATAAATAAAATAAAAATTTATAAAAATTATTATTTTAATGATACTGAAAGAGCCTTAAAAAAATGTCATGAATCTTGTGCAACATGTCATAATGAAGGTTATGATAATGATACAAAATGTGATTCTTGTATAGAAAATTATACTTTTATTCAAATATCTGAAAATGTAAAAAATTGCATAGAAGAAAAATCAGTAACTCAAGCATATTCAAATTATTATAAAACAATAGATGAAAATAATAATATAGTTTATTATGAATGTTATGAATTATGTGCAACATGTAAAAAAGGAGGAAATTCAACATTAAATAATTGTGAAACATGTATTGAAGGATATAAAAAATTCGGTTTACTTAATTGTGTAAAAGAAAAAAGTGAAAATAATATAGAAAATGAAAATGATGATATTAATAATAATATTGTAATAATTGATGGAAAAGAAATAAATTGTTATGAAACATGTAAAGGATGTTTTAATGAAGGTATAGAAGAAAATCAAAATTGTTTAGATTGTAAAAATGGTTTAGAATATACAACAGGAAATGAATTAGGAAATTGTTTAGATTTAAATAAAATTACACCTAATCTTTCAGAACTTAAACAATTTCTTCCTTTAATTGGAAATGATGAATTTAAATCATTATCAATAAATGATTCATCATATAATTTTAATTATTATTCACTTTCAATTAATGATTTGAATATTTTAAATAAAAATAAAGTTTCTCATTTAACAATAAATAATGAATGTCAAAATAAACTACATGAAAAATATATATCTTCAAATAAATTTTATGTTGCTCAAATTAATAAAAATAATACTAATATTAATTTTTTGGTTTTCGATCAAGATGGAAATGAAATAGATTTATTAACAAATTGTTTAAATGAAAAAATTAATTTTTATTTTCCAATAAGCATTTCAAATTCAAGCGAAAATTTAATAAATTCTATTCTTTCATCTAATATTAATGAAATAGAATTTAATTCATATGACATTTATAATGAAAATTCAAATTTTTATAATGATGAATGTTTTGATTTAAAAATTAATAAAAAAAGATATTTTTTAGAACAAAGAATTGAAATGTATAATAAACAAATTTATTTTTGCCCAGATTTTTGTGAATTAATAAATTATTCAAAAAATTCAAACATGATTAATTGCGAATGCACAATAAATAATAAATCAGATAATATTAAAATATTTGAAATTAATCGTAATTTAAAATTTAATAAAAATCATATTATTTATAATGGATTTATGTTATTTCAATGTAAAATTTTATTAAAAAATTTTCCTGATAAAAAATCATTTTTACATTATTTTATAATAATTGGAATTTTAATTTATATTATTTGTATTTTTTTATTTTATTTTTCAATTATTTCTCAAATTAGAAAAATTATTAGTTCATCATTAACAAATCCACCAAAAATTAATAAAAAAATTAAAAAAGAAAAAAAAGTTGCTTTTAAAGAAGATAAAATTAAATTTAAAAAAAAACATAAAAAGAAAAAAATAAAAAATAATAGTAAAAATTCTTCAATAAGAGAAATGATAACAATTCAAGAAAAAAATTTTTTTGATTCAAAGATGAAAGAAAAAATGGAATCAAATAATTATTCAAATTATATAAAATTGAATTTTTTATCATTCAAATCTGTTAAAAAAAAAGATAAAAGAACTCCATATGAATATTTTATAGGAATTATTAAAGAAAAAATATTTTTAATATCAATTTTTACAAATAATAATTTTTGGTTTCCAAAAGTTTTTCATTTAATTGTAAATTATTTAATTTTTATTTTAGTTTTAACATTAAATTCATTTTTTTGGAAAACAAAAGACATTTTTTTAAATTATAAAAGTTATTTAATTTCTGCTTTTTTTGGATTTTTATTTTTATCAATTTTACATTATTTTTTAAGTTTTTATAGTTATAATATAAAATATGATAATAATGAAAAAATAAATGATGCTTTAAAAACATTGAAAATTAGAAATTTATTTATTTTTTTGTTTTGTTTTGTTATTAGTGGATTATTGTGGTTTTATTTATATTTATTTGGAGTTATTAATAATGAATATCAAAAAGATATTTTAATGTTAACAATAATATCAATTTTTATTATAATTATATTTCAATTTATTATTGCATTTTTATCAACATTGTTTAGAACAATTGGAATTAAATCAAAAAAAAAGAAATGTTATTTTTTAAGTCAATTATTATATTTTTTGTTTTAAATTATTATTGTATTTTGTTGTTATCATATTTAAAAATATATATTTCACATTATTTTATTAAATATTTTAATGAATTTATAATATAATATTTGTAATATAATTAATTTATTATTTACAATTTTAAATATTCAAAAAAAAAATAATTTTAATTATGAGAATTAATAAAATTATTATTATTATTTATTATATTTTTAAATATAATTTTAGTTAAATATTTAATTATAAAAATTACTAGATTTTTAATAATAAAAAAATATAATTATAATAATAGAATTTTTAATACTTAATTATTTTTATAATAAAAAAAAATAATTAATGAATGATGAAGAAATTGATGATAATAATAATAAAATAAATAATAATTTTATAGTATTAAATAATAATGATGAATTTGAAGAAAAAAAAGAGGAAAAAAAAATTTTAGAAGATTTTGAAGATATAAAAGAAGTAACAGACATAGTAAATGAAATAACATATGCATCAATAAATCAAGATCAAAATTATATTTCACTTGCCAGTAAAAACGGTTTTAAAATATTTTCCGTTTCTCCTTTAAAATTATTTTATGAAAATAAATGTGGTCCCATAAAAATTATAGAAATGTTAAATACAACAAATTTAATATTATTAGTAGGTCAAAATGATTTTGATAATTTTTCTCCAAGAAAAGCAACAATTTTTTCAATAAAAGATAATCGAATTTTATGTTCATTTTGGCCATTTTTAAATGAAATCACATTAGCAAAATTAAATAAAAAAAGAATCATATTATTAGAAAATTTAACAATTCATATTTTTTCTACAAATGATATGGAAGAACTACATACTTTAGATATAATAGAAATTAATATAAATTCTATTGCATTATCACCAAGTTCAGAAAAAAATAACTTTTTAATTTATTCAGATAGTAATAATGAAGGAATTATTAAAGTTTATGATCTATTAAATTTAACATTTAAAAACAAATTTTTAGCTCATAAATGTAAATTAAGAGTTGTTTCAATAAATTATTATGGAAATTTAATAGTCACTTGTAGTATTCAAGGAAAAACAATTAGAGTTTTTAATGTACCTAAAGGAGAAAAAATATATACCTATAAAAGAGGTATTCAAAATGCGAAAATTTATAGTATAAGTTTTGATATAGATTCTAATAATAAATTTGTTCTTTCAAGCGAAACAGGAACAATTCATATTTTTGATTTAGAACAAACGAAAAATGAAAATTATTTAAATAATTTAAATGATAATAAATCATTTATGTCTGATTTAATTAATAAAATTCAAAATAATATTAAATGGAATGGTTATGAAGATTTGTATAATTTTTATAAACCTATGTTGAGTACAAATTTTCCTTCTGTTAAAATTAATAATAAAATTTCATTTTTAGGTGGTTCTAAAAGTAATGAAATATTTATTATTAATGAAGTTGGTATTTTTCAAAAATTTTCTATAAATTATAAAAGCAATAAAATAATTTCAGAAACAAAACAAATTTTAGATGATTTGAAATAAATTATAGAATAAAAATATAAATCAATTTTTTATAAATAAAAATTAATATTAAAAATATTTTATTATTTTAATTTATTTAATTAAAAATTAATTTATTAAATCTTTTTTTATTTAAATGGGAAAGAAACAACAAACAGAAAGTGTAAACTCAAAATTAGCATTAGTTATGAAAAGTGGAAAAGCAGTTTTAGGATATAAACAAACATTAAAAAGTTTAAGAAAAGGATTATTAAAAGCTATTTTTGTTGCCCATAATACTCCATCAATAATTAAAGCAGAAGTAAATTATTATTCAGTACTTTCAAATACCCCAATTTATCATTATACAGGAAATAATATAGATTTAGGTTCAGCATGTGGAAAATATCATAGAGTTGCAATTTTAGGAATTTTAGAACAAGGAGATAGTGATATACTTAATTTATTTGAAAGTAAATAAAATAATATAAATATAATAAATGAAAAAAGAAAATTAATTTTATTATTTAATTTTTTTAATAATTAATTAATTTCAAATTATATTAAAAATTATTTATGAATACGTAATCTATTATTATAAAAGAAAATTAACTTCATTTATATTAAAAAATAAATAATAATTGATAAAATTATAATAACTACACATAAATATTTATATTTATTTTCTTGATTTATATTTATTTTCGATTTTATTTTTATTTTATTTTTTTTACAATTGATTGAATTATGTTCTTCAATTTCATAATAAAAATTGTAACAATGATAACATAAAAATATTTTATTATGATCTAAACAAAAATTAATATGATTTTTAAAATTCAAATGTTCAATCATATTATTACAATATTTACAAATAATTTTTTTTTCTTTTAAATGTTCTTCTTTTTTATATAAAAATAATGTTTTATAACAAAATTCACATTCAAATTCAGAAAAAAAACAATTTTTCATATGTTCAATCATTTCATTTTTATTTCCAACAAAAAATGAATCATTTTTTTTATTAATGCAAAATTTATTTGAACATATAAAAAATGAATAATTACAATAATTAATATGTTCCCAATAATTATTATATTTTATAATTTGTGCACAATTTTGATTTGGACATTTAATTTCAATATTATTTAAAATATTAGAAATATTTAAATGTATTTTATTAAAATTAGAAGAACATTTTGGACATTTTAAATAATTATTTTTTGCACAATATTCACAAGAATAAATGTGACATTTTTCACAAAATAAATTTTTTGGATTAATGAATTTTTTACAAAAAATACATATAAAATTTTTATATAATTCATCTTTATATTTTTCTTTATCTAAAGAAATTCCAATTTGATAATCTAATTTATTTAATAAATTTAAATTATTAAATAAAATATTTTGTTCATTTTCATTATAAATTTTGTTTTCTTTTATTCTAAAATTTGATATGTTAATTAAATTAAGTGAATTAGTTAAATTTAAAAATTTTAATATTTTTTTATAAATAATTAAATATTCATTTTCAATTATTTTTTCATTAGAATTTGGAATTATTTTTGAAATGTTAATAACAAAATTTTTTTCTTTACAAAGATGATAAAAAGTTTCTTTATTTAAATATATAAAAAATAATAAAGAATTAAAAGAATATTTATAATTATTATATATATATGTAATAATATAATTTTTATTTTTATCTTCAAAACATAAAAAATTTAAATTTATATAATTCGAATATTTTTTAAATTTTTTGTTTAAATATTCAAATAATTTTTTATTAATTAAAATAGGTTGATTTTGAATTTTAATTTTATCTAAAAAAATAAAAATATAATTAAAAAGAATAAATAAAAATTCTTCAATATTATATTTATTTTTTATTATTAAATAAATATAACTAAAATTATTAATAAACTTCGATAAATTTTTCCATAATTCATTAAATAATAAAAATAATTTATCATTTGAATATTTTTCTAAATTTTTAATATTATTTTTGAATAAATTTAAAATTAATTCGTTCGTATTATAAATTTTAAATATTTCTTTATTTAATGTTATTTTTTTTTCCATATTCATTTTTTTTCCTTTTTTGCGTTAATATTATAATTTTTATTTTTATCGTTATAAAATAATATTTTTATTAATTAAATTTATATTATTATTTATAACAAAAATTTAAGAAAATAATAATATTAAATTTCTAATTTATACATTCAAAATTGTTTTATATATTATTCAAAATATACCAAAATCATTGTGATATCATCAACAACTTCTTCTTCTTTAATCCATCTTTTTTTACTTTCAAAATATAAATTTTCACAACAAGATTTAATTTCATCTTTTAAATAATAATCTTTTATTATATTAACACATTCATTACTATCTATAAATTCCCAAACACCATCACTAGCTAAAATCATAAATTTATCTTCTTCTTTTAATTCAAATTCTTTAATTTCGGGGCAACATATAGTTCCCACCGAAGCAGCTACCCTATCCCCAAAACTTCTTGTCATAGCCAGACCAGGTATATCATCATTTTTAACCCATACTCTTTGAGGACCTATAAATTCTCCAGTTTCTTCGTTGGTAAATGGTTGAATTCTTCCTCCATTTTCAATGATTCTTTTTGCTTCATCTTTTTCTGTTGGCTTATGATCTCTACTTAAATCTACTGCTTTCCATTTTTGAGATTCTGATATATATTTACCTAAAACTGCTCTACTATCACCTATATTCGAAACTATTATTTTATTTGGGGTGTATATTAAACTTACACATGTTGAGCCGGAAAAATTTGAGTTTATAATTTTGTTGTTTAATAATTTTTCATTGCATTTTATAAATGTTTTTTGAATTATTGAGTTTATTTCTTTTTTTTCGAAAGGATTTTTTGTAGATAGATTTTTATGATATAAATTATTTGATAAGTCTTTTGGGAGAGTTTTTTTTATAAATGATGAAACATTATGTCCTTCTACACCATGTCCATCACATACAGACATGAAAATAAAATTTTGATTTCCGGCAAAATTTTTTTCATAAAAACTTATATCTTGATTATGTTCTTTGTTTTTTTCACCATCAAAACCTACATGAGTAAATTGAAAATATTTTTTTATTTTTTTTGATAATATATTCGAATCTAATAAAATTTTATTATTATTATTTATATTATTATTATTATTATTATGTAATTCGGCAAAATTTGAAGGAAAATTTTGAGAATTAGAACGTGAATTTATTTGTTTTGAAATTGAAATGTTATTAATTGAATTATTAAAACTTTTATTATTATTATTATTTTGATGATTATTAAATTTTGTTATTTCAGTTGAATTATTATAATTATTATTTAATAAATTAACTGGATTATGATTAATTTTATAAATATTATTTTGAATATTATTAATTTGAATATTATTATTTATATTAAAATGAGTAATATAATTATTTTCATTTGGTTTATTTTGATGAACTTTTAATAAATTATTTTTATTAAAATTATTAAATGAACTATCTTTATATAAATTATTTGAATGATTAGTTTTACTTTTTTTATTATCACTTTTTGAAAATCTTTTAGAGTTTTCTATATGTGAATAATTAGAATAAGAATTTATAGAATTATTTGAAATATTTAAAACATTATTTTTTAAAATATTATGTTTTTTCATTTTATTTGTTATTTCACTTTCAATTAAATTTGGCGATTTACTCATATATCTTTTATTTATATTATTATTTAAAGGATAAACTTCAATTTTTTTAATTTTTGTAAATGGACTTATTGAACGATTTGATATTTCATTATTACTATTATTATTATTATTAATTGAATGTGAATTTATTTTTGGATAAATATTGATATTATTAATGTAATTATAATCATTTATATTATTGAATAAATTATTGTTTTTTAAAATATATTTTTTTGGAATTTGTAAAGGAGATTTTCTAGGAATTTTGTGTATATTATTAATATTATTATAAATATTTCTTATTATATTTTTATTTGAATTTGTATTATTAATTCGATTTGATAAAATTTCACTATTTATTAAATTATTTTGTAAATTTTTATAATGAATATTAATATTGTTATTAAAATAAAAAGAATTAAAATCTCCTTCAATTTGAATTTGATTATTTTTCGTTTTTAAAATTTTTTGAACTGGAATTTTTTTAAAAAATTTTTTTTGTGAATTGATATTATTTATTATTGCTTTAGAAGAATTAGTTTTTTGATTATAATTAATTTTATTTTTATTTTTTTCAAAAATATTATTATTTAATATTTTATCGCTACTTTTATTTCTTTGAAAACTTTTATTATTATTTTTATTCATTGTTAAATAAATTATTTAAAAAAAAATAAAATATTAAACTAAATTTCACAAATTTAAAAGAGAAAAAATTATTTAAATAATTTTATAAAATTAAACAAAAATAATTTATTATTTTTTAAATTTTAAATTATAAAAAAATTATAAAAAATTTTAATTAATTATTAAAATATAAAAAAATGAGTCTAAATTTTCAAGAAAATCTTGATGATATTAAAAAATTTTTTCATATTCCTTCACGTTTAGTAATTAAAAATATTCCAAATAATTTAAACGATGAAGAAATAATGGATGTATTAAAAAAAAATTTTGGCGAACACATCATTGATAAAATTTTAGTTTTTAAATTATTAAAAAAATATTCACTTAAAAAAAGAAATAAAATTTGTTTTTTAACAGTCGATAATTTTGAAACTCGTCAAAATATTATTGATTTTTTAGATACTTTTGAATTAGTTGATCCAAAAGGAATAAAACAAAAATTAACTGTTAATGATTGTTTATTACAAAATAAAATTAAAGGAAATGAAGACCAAATTGAAAATACTATTGAAAATTGTGAACATTTTATTAAATTTAAAGAATATTTTGAAAAAGATAAACTCGTTGATTTTAAAAATGAAGAAAAAAACTTTTGTGAAAAATTATTTGATGATGTTCCTAACATTGAAAAATTAGAAAAAGATGAAAAAAAAAATATTAATTTAAATAATTATGAAAATAATGGAAATTCAAATAGTAATTTTGATATTAATAATAATAATAATTCAATTAGTAATCAACCAACACCAATTAAAGGTAAATTTATCATAAAAAAACCACAAAATATTAATAATAATAATAATGATAATAATAATTTTATTAATAATAAAGCTAACAGTTTTAATTATCCAAATTCTAATACTTATGAAGATAATAATAAAAAAAATAATTATTATTATAGCAATAAAAGCAATAATTATTATGATAATAATGATAATCATAATAATGATGATTATTATTCAAATGGAAATAGATATAACAACAAAAATAATAATTATTATAAGAAAAATAATAATTATTATAATAATAATGATGGATATTATGATAACAGTAGTTATAAAAATGGTTATAAAAAAGGTTATAGAAAAGGATATAAGTAATATTATATAACTAATAGAAAAAATAACAAAAATAAATAGAAAGATTATTAATAATTATTTTTAATAATCTTTTTGAGATCTTTATTATTAATTATTTAATTTATATAATAAAGATTTCGTATAGATATCCATCTAATTTTATTTTATTTTTAATATTTATTTTATATTTTAAATAAAACGAACTTTTAATTTATTGAATATTGAGTTTATAATTTATTTATTTAATATATAATTATAATTATTTATTATAATTTAATAATACATTATTTAAATAATAATTAATTTTATGAATGATGGATTTTTAAGCAATGAAAATTTTATAACTAAAAAAGATTTATTATTTTTTAAAGAAGATGTTTTAAAAGAATTTAGAATTTTTGAAAATAATATTAAAGCAAAATATAATAAAAATTCAAATGAATTAGAAAATAAATTAAATGATTATATTAAAAAGCAAAATAATTTAAATGAAAAAATTAATGAAATTCTTCATTTAATTTCAACTGATAAGAATTTAAAAGAAAAAATAGATAATTTATTAATATTTAAAAATAATACAGAAAATAAAATTTTAACTAATGAAATTCAATTAAATAATTTAAATAAAGAATTTTCAAATACAGTTTTAAAATATGATAAAATATTATCTGATAGTGTAATTTATCCAGGATTTATTGGAAATTTATGTAAATTTAAAACTTTTCATGATTTTATGGATTATTGTATATTAAATATTAAAGATTTAAATACATTTAAAAATAAAAATAATATTGATTTAAAAGATTATAAAAATCAATTAACTTCAATGATAAATTTTTTTAAATCTCAAATTAATAATATTTTATCAAATGCAAATAAATTTACAAAAGAAGCAATTTCAAATTCAGAAATAATATTTAACGAAAATTTCGAAAAATTAAAAAAAAAATACAACGAAATTCAAATAGAAAATTCACAATATTATAATGATTTAATAGAAAAATCTAATTCATTAAAAAATGAAAAAGAAAAATTAATTGATTTTAAAGCAGAAATTTTTACAAAATTTCAAGAAAATATTGAAAAAATTAAAAAAGAAAATTTAAAAGTTTTAGAAAAATTTAAAGGATTTAAAGAAGAATTTATTTTAATTAAAAGTAGATTTTCTCAACTTAGTGAATTTATTAAAGATGTGAGATTTAAAGCTAATGTTAATAAACCAATTAATAAAACTGATATTGATAATATTTCAAAAAAAATAGATTTTCAAAAAAAACAAAAAATTAATGAAAAAGAAAAAGATCTTTTAGAAAATACAAATTTATTTTTAACAAATGAAGAAAATAAAACTCATAAAATATTAAAATCTTATGTTTATTATTCTGATAATAATTTAATTAATATGAATGAAGAAAAAAATGATATGCAAAATAATAATAAAAATAATAATATTAATTTTGAAAATAAAACTTTAGATGGATTTTCTTCTGAAGAATATACAAATATTAATAATAAAATAAATGAAAATAATTTTTCAAATAACAATAATGAAATTGAATTAAAATTCGTTGAAAAAGATGTTATAAAAAATACAAATAAAAATAATAAATTATATTTAAAAAAAAGTAATAGTACAAATGATTTTAATTCTATTAATTATATTGAAAATAACAAAAATAATAATAATAATACAAATAAAAATTCTTCTTTAGAAAAAGGTTATATAAATAAATTAAATAACATAATGGAAAATGAAGAAATAAAAAAAACTTTAAAAATTAATAATAATAATAATAATATTTTAAATAAAAATAAAAATTCAAATAGTAATCAAAATATTTTAAATAAAAAACAAAATAATGATAATATAAAATATAATGTTCCTGAATTAGAAAAAAAAATAAATGAAAAAATTGATGATAAAAATTTAAATTCTTATTATTTTCCTGTTTTAAATAACGAAAAAGAAATAGTTAATTTAAAAAAAAGTAATATTATCAATTTAAAAAAAAATAAACAAATGATTAATTTTTCTGAACAAAAAAATAATGAATTAAATAAAAATTATAATAATAATAGATTTATATATAATAATTTTAAAAATTTTAATAAAAAAAAAAGATTAAATTCAGCAAGGTTTAAAAGTAATAATTTTGATTCATTTCAAAGTCATTCAACTAAAAATTTATTAGATCCTTCCAAATTTCAAAAACTTTATTCTCAATTAAAACAAGTTGCAAATTCTAATGAAGAAAAAAAAAATTATAATGTAAATAATAAAATTGATAATTTAAAAAATCATTATTCACATAATATTCATAATATTTATAATTCATATCATCAAAATAACAATAAAATAAATATTTGTTTTTCAACAAAATCTTCATTTTACAAAAACAAAAAAGAACTTTTAAATTCTGCCGAAAATAATTAAAAAAAATATTATAATTTTAAATTTTTATAAATTAAATAATGTTTGAATTATTGTTAATTCAACATATCTTTATGAATACATTTATATATAATGTTATTTCTAGTGTAAATTAAATATAAATAAAAATAAAAACAAATAATTTTATAATTTTATTAAAAATTTATTATATATTTTATATATATATATTTATATTTTATCTTATATAAATTTTCAATCCTGAAATTCCAAAACTTTCATCACAAGAATCATGCATAATTGTCGACCCAAAAATAACTTTTAAACTATTTTTATTATGAGGAAATATCACATTAATTGGATTAGAAAATTTTCCTTCAGGCATTCTTCCACCACATATATTAACTCCATTATTCCCACTAAAAGCAGTATAACTTTCAGTCCAAACATATTTTAATTCACCATCATTATCTTCAATTTTCAAATAACCTGTTTCACCATCCCAATTATCTATAAAATGAAAATTTGCTTCAATTTTAATATAATTATGTTCAGGTAAATTTTCAAAAATTTTAAATGTTTCTCCTTCACCAAAATTACAATATCCTCCTAACATATTAACCCCACCACAAGTAGATACACTATTATTACTCCAACCATTGTTTGAAGTAGTAAAATCTTCTTCATTGAATAAATTCCATTGATATATACCATTTATTTTAATTTTAGAGTTATATTCAAAATTTTTTTCGGTTATTATTTTATTGCTATATATATTTAATTCATTTTCTGGGTTTATATTTAATATTTTTAACTCATTTGAAAATAATGTTAAATCATTAAAATTTCCACTTGTTAAAAATGAATAAAAATTATTTTTACATCCTAATTTAAATTCTATATTGTTATCTTTATTTCCTAATAATGAAAAAGATGTCATATAATTTTCGGAATTTTCTGAATCAAATTGTTGATTTTGTTGTATTAAAAATAATTTTTCATCTATTTTAACTGAATAAATTGAAATAATTAATATAAATAATAAAAAATTTTTCATTTTTTATTTAATTTTTATTTTATTCGTTTTAATTAATTGAAAAAAAAAATATATTAATAATAATATTATTAATACAATAGATTTTTATATTTCAAATAAAAAAGAAAAATAATATAAAAAATAAAAATAAATTTTTTAATTAAATTTAAAAATTTTAATTTTCATTTTATTTTAAAATATAAAAATTAATTTAACTTTTAAATGGAAATTAATTTAACTTGGGAATCTTCAGATATTTATGAAGTTCCAAAGTCAAATCCAATAAATCAATCTTTATGTGATTGTAATATTAGTTTACAAAACGATGAAGATTTTTTATTGTATGAAAAAAAAGATAATAATACTCTAGAAATAATAAAAAATAATGAATTTCCAAAAGAAAAAAATATAAATATATTAATTAAACCAACCGATTCAGCTATAAAATGTATTAATGATTTATTAAAAATAGGTTCAGAAAAAGAAAAAAAATTTTTAGAATTAAAAAATGAACTATCTAATTTATATTCACAAATTAATTTAGATCAAAATTCAATAACAAAAAAAATGATTAATTTATTAACAGCAGAAAATGAATATTATTTTAAACTTTTAAATATGATTATAGATAAATTATTAGATTTTGAAGAATCAAAAAAAGAAATTAAAATAATTGAAGGAAATTTATTAAAATATAAAACTAGTAAATTATTTACTTTATATTATAAATTATATATGATTAGAATGACTGATTCAATTGAATATTTTTTAAAAAAAGCAAATATTTTTACTTCTAGTGAAAAAAATTTAGAAATTTTTATTAATTCTTATGAAGAATGTTTAAAATTTGTAATATCAAAAGCAAATAAAACAATTAAAGAAAAAATTTCATCAAATAATATTTATAAAAGTCATATTAAAGAATATGAAGAAATATTTTCTTTTATAGAAAAAATATTTTTTTTATTTCCTTCTTTAAAATATTTTGATACTAAAACTCAAAAAGTTGTTTATTCTACTTTTGATAATCCTAAATTAATTAGTATGAATGAAAATATTTTTAATGAAATAAAACAAATAAATTATCAAATTCCAAAAAAAGATGGTTTGAAAATTCCTTTTAGTATTTATGAAGAAAATTTAAAAAAAACAAAACAATTTGAAATGAGTTTTAAAAGAATTTTGGATTCATATAAAAAATATAAAGCTTTATATTTTACATTTATATATGCTTCTTTATTATATGATAATTAATATAAAAATTCTTATTTATTATTTTATATTTATTCTAATTAAAAATAAGTAATATGAATATTTAATTAATTTATAATATTATTTATATATTTGTTTAATTTTTTATAAATTAATTAGAGTTAAAAAAGAATTAATTTAATAAATAAATGTAAAATTATAATTTTATTAGAAATTTTATATATATAAAATATATTTTATAAATTACTTTTTTTTATCTCTTTTTTCATATATTAATAAATTATTATAAAATTTATTAATTTTATTAAATATATCTGCAATATCAATTAAATCAGTTCTTTGTTCTTCTACCATTAAAGGTTGAAAATCATTTAATCTTACAGCAATTCCAATTATATATAAAGAATTACTAATTAATTTCCATAATTCTAAATAATCATTTGTTATTTCTACATCATCTAAATTTAAAATTCCACAAATTCCTAAAGACCCACATTCTAAAACATTACTTAAATTAAAAACAATTCCTTTTTTTTTTTCTAAATCAAAAATTAAATTTTCTTTTCTAAATTCTTTAGTTAATGAACTCATTTTAATTTCACTTATTTTTGGATGAGCTAAAAATGGAAATGTAAATATTTTACAATTATTTCCTTTCCAAAATTTTCCTTGATTTAAACTAATATTAATTTTATTTAATTCATTTTCTTGAATTCTATCTTGAGCATGACAATATAAATAATTACAAAATTGAATTGAAGATATTAATTCATTTAAACCAAATTTTAAATCAATTGCCCAATAATTAATATTATTATTACTACCAGTATTATTATATGTTTTAAATAATATTAATTCTATTGTTACATAACCTATTATATTATGTTCATATAGATACTTTCCTATTTTTGTACTAATATCTTTTACATCAAAATTACTTAAATTATTTTCATTATTTGTTAATGTTAAATTATTATTATTATCAATTTTTTTAATTGAACTTATTTCATTTTCATTATTTGTTTCATTATTGTCTTTATTATTATTATTATTTATATTATTTAGTGTATCTGAAGGACTAATAGCACCAATATTTCTAAAACTAAATAAATTAATTTTATCATAAGTAGGTAAATATTCAATATTTCCATCAGGTTCAATTAAAATAGGTAAACAAGGTGAACCAACTACATTAGAAGGATTATAACAAGGACAAGCTTCAATAATTCCTCTATATTTTAAAAAATTAAATAAATAATTTTCCCAAGATTTATATAAATAATCAGCACATATTTTAATTTTTTGACTAATATTATTTTTTAAACATTCACATAATAATTCTTCATATTTTTTAATACTCATAGTATTTATCTTTTTTTTTAATTCAACCAAAGGTTGAATTTTATCTAAATGAATATAAGCAATTCCTCTTCCATTTATTTCATTATCCATTTTGAATACCCATATATTATAATTAGGATATGTTATAATTAAATGAGATAAACTTGCATAAAATTCATATTCAGTTTTAATATCCCAAGCACTAATAGGAACATTTAATTCATTTGCTTCAAAAACTAATTTACTTCCTGATTTTGTAAATATTCCTTGAGATTGAAACAAATCACCCATTAAAATAGGAATATTTAATAAAATTGAAATTTCCATTTCTGATTTACCATAATTTCCAGGAACAATATATGCTTCTTTTTCTCCTATAATTTCTTTAATTTTATTTATTGTATTTGGACTTAATAATAATTTTTCTGAAATTGAATATTTATCTGATAAATTATTTATTTGATCAGGAACTATAATATGTAATCTACTATTTATATTATCTATTCCAACTATATTTAATATAGATGTGTAATAAGATATTATTTCTTTGCTTAAATTTACTGGAGAAATATAAATTATTTCTACATTATTATCTTGTAAATTAACTAATCTATTTAATTCCATATTTTCTTTTTCATTAAAATTATTAAATGTTGTATTCATAAATAAACTATTTGATTGATTTATACTAATATTATTAAAATGTATTTCAATTCTTTTCATACCTTTAATTAATTCCCATTTTTTCTTAAAATTTTCCATCATATTTTTCCAATCATTATATTTTTGTTCAAATAATTTTTTTGCTTTTTTTCTACTATTTATTAATAATTTTGATGATCTATAAACATGTTGAATTAATTTTATTTTTTCAAAATAACTTTGCATTTCTTTAAGTTTTTTTTTTGCTTGAATTTTTCTCCAAAATTTTTGTATTCTAACAACAAATTTTTCTTTATTACTATTATAAAATTTATATTTTTTAGTTGGAATTATATTTTTAGCTAATAAATCTTTTTCACAAACACATTTTAATAAATCAGAATTATTTATATGTCTCATTTCATCTTGAGCTAATTCTAAAATTTTATCTTGATAAACTTCAACTAACATTAAATTTAAATTTTTAAATAATTTTCCCAAATGTTCAAATAAATAATAAATACTTCCCCATTTATCAATATTATTCATATAAAATGTTCTATATTCATCATTTTCAACTACTGTAAAATTACTAAACATAATTGTTTTTCTTTTTTGATTTTTATTTTTTTCTACAATTAATTTTTCTTTTTCAATATATTCATCATAATTATCTTTTAAATTTGATTTAGATATCTCATTTGAAGATATTTTATGAGCTCCATCAGCTTTTGTAATGAATAAATTATCTTCAATATATTTATTATTATCTTCTTCTAATATTTCATATTTATAATCATTAGATTCTTCTTCTTTTTCTTCAATATCTTGATTAATTTTTAATGGATTTCCTCCATTATTTTCAAAGGCAGGAGATAGATCAGCTCCTTTTGGAATTAAACCTCTTTGAATAAGATATAATAAACCTTTATCTAATTCTTCTTTTTTTATTATAGGATTTTTATATTTATCATATGATATTATATTATTATTATTTCTTAAACTTTTTTGTAATGAACTACTATATTGAATTCTTTTACTTGGATCCATAAAATTTGGTCTTTTTATAATTATAGATTCTTCATTATTTAGATTATCATTTTTAATTCCATATTTTTTTAAAATTTTTTCCTTCATTTGATTTTGTTTAAAAACTTCTATTCGATGTAAATTTTCATATTCTGCTATTGTTCTTGGTTTACGTCTTAACATATTATTTATGAAATTTTTTTTTTCTTCTATAAAATCATTATTTTTTTTATAATTTCTCATTCCTTGCAATGGATCTCTTTTTTGATAATTTATAAAAGAATAAAAATCTTCATCAGGGGCTTTATGTTGATTAGTATTAATGTAAGGTAATTTTGGAACACTTCTAATAATATTTTTATTGTTTTTTTGTGATAAAAAATTACTAACTAAATATTTTTCTTGAGAGGTAATATCTTTTTCTATTTCATCGATATTTTTTTTTAATTGAATTATATTTGAATTATTACTATTTTGATTTACTAATAATTTTTCAATTTCATTTTTATATTTTTCAACTGTTTCTTTTACAAAATTAAAATTTTGAATATTTTCATCCATTAATTATATTTTTATTTAATAACTTATTTAATATATATTATTTTATTTAAAAAATAAAAATATTTTAATTTTAATTAAATTAAATTAAAAAAGTAAAATCTTCATATTTTTATTTTTTTATTTATATATAAATATAATAATAATAAAATATTTGAT
>JAEEGK010012688.1_pt1 | contig 19114 bp, 18 predicted proteins | sample 8958771 | NCBI WGS metagenome assembly JAEEGK01 (sample SAMN16246547, study PRJNA631951) | gut metagenome | biome: gut microbiome; feature: rumen; material: SC-attached | host: Bos | place: Iran: Karaj | collected 2018-10
CCCAATCCCCAATCCCCAATCCCCAATCCCCAATCCCCAATCCTAAATCCAAAATAAAAAAAAACATTTTTAAATTAAATAAAAAATCCAATATATATATATTTACATTTAAAAAAACTCTTAAAAAAAATATTAAAAAAACTAATATAAAAACCTAATTTTCCTTATGCAGAATTTAAAGAACTGATAGATTCCTCTTTAATTTCTTCATCATCATCTTCATTATTTTTCTCCTTTAAAATTTCTTTTAAATTCCCAATAAACTTTCCATTAATAAAAGTAGCATTAATAGTAACATTTCCAATAGTTAATTTACCTTTACCATTAGGTTTTCCATTCCCAAAAGGTCCTTCAAATATTTTTCCATCAGTCCATTTAAAAATACCAAAACCTTCTTTAATACCATTAACATAATCACCATTATATTCGCCTCCTTCAGGCCATTTATAAATTCCTTTTCCATCCATTTTCCCATTTAAAAAATTTCCTTCATATGTATGTTTATTTTGCCATTGATAAAATCCATATCCTGTTATTTCATCATCTAAAAATTCCCCTGTGTAATTATCTTCTATTATTTTATATGTTATTTTCCCTTTCCCATTTTTTTTATTATTTTTATAATTTCCTTCATAATAAAATTCTTCTGTTTCTTCTTTTCCAAAACCATCTTTTTTAAAATTTAAAAAATTACCTTCGTAAAAAAAATACTCTGAAGATTTTTTAGTGTTTTGAAAAGATATTCCTTTACCTGTTAATATTGAATTAATAAAATTTCCTTCATAACATATTCCACTTTTATCTATATGTCTTCCCCATCCATTTAAATTATTTTTTAGGAAAATTCCTTCAAATTTTTCATTTTTTTCAGAATATAATTCTCCATATCCATTTAAGTCATAATTATAATTTACTTGTCCTATATATAAATACTTTTGATTATTAAAATTTTTTATTAAACATTTTGAGAATAAAGGATATTCATTTTCTATTTGAAAATCTGGTTTTTGAATATTCTCTTCTGGGAAATATATTTTATAATTTTCAGTTGAAAAATTTTCTTTGAAATGAGAATTTAATTCTTTTATTCTTTTTGTTATATATTTATTCTTTATTTCTTCTATATATTTAGTTTCTTCCTTTATTAATTCATCTTTTATTGTTTGAAAATCAGTTTTTCTAAAAATAAATCCTCTGAAAATACTTTGGATTATAATTTCATTTTTATTTTTTTGAAATATTTTATTGAAAATCCCATTAAACAATTTTAATTTTGGTTTTTTATTATTTTCAGAATTAACATTTGTCTCTATTAAATTATTATTTTCATAATTTGAAGTTATTGTTTCTTCACTTTGCATTTTAATACATGAACATTTATCATAATGTTTTCCCATTAAAATTATTTTTTAAAAATTATTTTTTTTAAAACACAATATATAAATAAATAAAACTACATTTAACTATTATATGATATAATATTTATTTATTAAAAAAATCGTAAAAATTTTTTTAATTTTTTTTTCAGAAGAAAAAATGGTTGATTCAATTCCAAAAAATATAAAAATAGTAAAAATGCCAAAAAAATATGAAGCATCATATGTTCTTGAAGATAGTTTTGATAGAATCTTACTTTTATTTGATTTTAAAATTTTTGAAGAAATAACAAATCAAACAAGTTTAAAAACAATATTTACAAATCAACCGATTCAAACTCCTTTTAATTATCAAATAAGAGAATTATCAGCATATGAATCTTTAAAAATTACTTCTATTATAATTTCAAACGAAAAAATGCCTTGTGAAATAGAAATGAATTTTAATTTCAAAGCAAATACTTTAGACCACACTACTTTACTTACTTTAGAAATTAAATTAGTTAATACTAAATTTACAAATGAACATAATTTAAATAAAATAGTTCAAGGATGTCAAAATTTATGTATTGAATATATAAGAGGAATTGAAAAGTATCTTGAACAAAGATTAGAATTTGTTTATCAAAATGAATCAATTATTATTAAAGTTAATAAAGAAAGAATTTTTGACTATTTAGTTCATTTTAAAATTTTTGATTTTTATGAAGGATTAAATATTGTTGTTCCTAATGAAGAGTGTTTAAAAGTTGGTTCTAAATTTTATTTTATTAATGAATCTTTAGGAATTAAAATTGAAAATACTATTATTAAAATGGAAAATGATCCAAAGAAAAATAAATGGTGTATTAAGTTTTCATGTAATTCAGATTTATTTAAAACTCAAGATATTCATATTTATTTAATTGATTTAGAAGAAAATTTAACTTTTCTTTCTTTAATACATAAATTTAAAGAAAGTATTCAATTTGAACAAATTCAAGAAATTGAGAGAAAAAAAAAAAATTTATTAATTAGAATTAAAGATTTTTTTGAAAATGAAAATGAAAATAATAATTCTACTAATGAAACAAATAATATTTCAAATAATATGAGTGAACAAAATGATGATTTATTAGAAAGAAGATCTTTAAAAGATGATTTATTTCAAAATTTATCCAATTCTAAATAAAATTATTATAAATAATGATATACTGACATATTAGTTTTCAGTTTCGTAAAAAAAATGTATATAAAAAATATAAATTTAAATTTGTGTAATTACTCTTTAAAATATTTTTTATATCTATATAAACTCCTTTCTATTAATAGTGGCAAAGATTATTTATAAATAAATAAGTAGACAATTAATTAAAAACCTTTAAAAAAAAATTAAATTAAAAAATTAAATTTATCAAAAACAAGATTAAAAAATTCATTTTAAAAAATGACTCAAAAGATGTCAGACGAAGCAACTTCAACAAATCCATACAGTCGTTTAATGGCTCTTCAAAAAATGGGTATAGTAGACAATTATGAAATAATTCGTAATTATAGTGCAATAATTGTAGGAGTTGGAGGAGTAGGTTCAGTAACAGCGGAAATGTTAGTTCGTTGTGGAATAGGAAAATTAATCTTATTTGATTATGACAAAATAGAAAATGCAAATATGAATCGTCTTTTTTATACTCCTGAACAAATAGGAATGGATAAAGTTGAAGCTGCAAAGCAAACATTAGAAAAAATAAATAAAGACGTTTTAATAGAAGCTTATTCTTATAATATAACAACAAATGAAAATTTTGATAAATTTATAGATAAAATTGAACATGGTGGAATTAATAATGATAGAATTAGTATTATATTATCATGTGTTGATAATTATGGTGCAAGAATGGCAATAAATAAAGCATGTAATAAATTAAATCAAATATGGATGGAAAGTGGTGTTTCTGAAAATGCAATGTCAGGACATATTCAATTTATTATTCCTGGTGAAACTGCATGTTTTTCATGTGCACCTCCTTTAGTTGTTGCTGAAGAAGGAAATGAAAAGAAAATTAAAAGAGAAGGTGTTTGTACTGCAAGTTTACCTACTACTATGGGAATTGTTGCGGGTTTCTTAGCACAAAATTTTTTAAAATGGGCTTTAAATTTTGGAGAAGTTTCTTATTTACTTAATTATAATGCTTTATTAAATTTTTTTTCTAATGAAATTCTAATGCCTAATCCTTCTTGCTCTGATGAAAATTGTGTTAAATGTCAAGAAGAATTTAAAAAAAGTGGTGTTAGTAGAAAACCGGTTAAAAAAAAAGAAGAAAAAAAAATTGAGGAAAAAAAAAATGAAGTTAATGATTGGGGGATTAAAATTGTTGAAGAAAGTAATGAAAGTACTGAAGTTAAGGAAGTTAAAGATATGAGTGAAAGTAATATGTCTTTGGAAGATTTGAAAAAACAATTTGCTATGTTTAATAAGAAAGAATAAAAAATCATAAATAAAATTTAATAAAATTATGAAAATAAATTATAGTAAAATACTTATAAAAATATATTATTAAAAAGATTTCAAAAATATTATTTATTTATACTAGTTTGATAATCATATTTCCAAAAGATATTTGTTTAGATACTTTATAATATCTAATTTATTTGAATTTAACTTTCAACTAATATTATTCTATATTTTCTATTTATCTTTATCCCTATTATTTTTTAAACACGTTTATTTCCCCTTCCCATCAACTCTTTTCATTAAACAATATAAATTGTCTGAGATTTTAGTAATTAAATCTTTTTTTAAAACTCTTAAAATTTTTACTTGTTGGTAATAATTTACTTTGAATACTAAATAATTATCTCTTAAAAATACCTTAATATCACTTAATTACAAAATATTTTCTTCTATTTGTTACTTCTGAAAATCAGTGTTTGATCAATGAGGAAGTAATTTTATATATAGTATTGAATGTATATTTATTCTTTTCCCTTGACTATTTATATAATCCATATCCTTTCCTTTAAATAATTATTTTTTCAAATTAAATATTTAAATTAATTTTTTTTATTTTTTCTAAATTTTTTTATGAATAAGAATATTTGTAGTTTCAAATTAAATTATGAAAGCAATCGTCCTTCTATAAGAACTCATATTTCAGTCAATGATAATTTAATTGAGCAAAAAAATACTATAGAAAGAGAGAAAGAAAAAGAAAGTGGAAAAAATGATTTGCAAAAAATTATTGCAATGTCTATTAAACATCATAAAATTTTAAATGCTACCAAAGATTATAACAATAAATATTTATTTCATCATCCTAGATTAAAAAATTTACCTTCTAAAGTTAAATTAACCCAATATCAAATATATGAAAATAACAGAAATAAAATGTTATCAAGAAATGAAATTTTAAGAAATGGTTTTAGGACTTTTAATTTTTCAAGTGAGAGAAATGAGAAAAAAACAATTAAATTAATTTCTATGTCTTCAGAGTTAGAAGAAAATGAAAAAGTGAATTGTGGAAATCTTGAAAAAATTAAATCATTTTCATTTAAAGGAATTGATTTACCAAAAATTAAAAATTTTAAAAAAATTTCACATACATATAATAAATTCAATAATAGTATTTACAAATTAAAACAAATTACAAAAAATTTAAAATTAGAATATACAAGACTTCATTTTAGAAAATAAATATAAATATTATTGTAATTAAAATTTAAATTATGATGTTTTTTATTTAAAAAAAATATTTTCATATTAAAACAATTAAAAACAAATGAAGTATTTAATAAAAATAATTCAACTATTTATTTATTTGTAAGATTTTTTTTCATTCTTTTAGCAGCAATATTAATACCTAAATATTTTTCAATATTATCTAATCTATTCATACATAAATTAATTTGAACAAGTAAATCCATTTTTTCTTTTGTAAGTTGAGTTAAATATTTTTGAAGAAGTAAATTTTGGGAATTTAAATCATCATTTTGTTTTTCAAAATCTCCAAATAAATTTTTAATTCTATAATAAAGATCATTTTCAGAATTATCAAAATAATCATCTATATCTTTATGAAGACTTCCAAAATCTTCTTTTTGATTATCAGTTTTTTTTTTAACTTCATAAAATTTTTTATTTAACAATTCAATCCTTTTATCAGCAATACTTTCAATTAATCTAAAAGTATAAATAGGATTATCAATTTCATCTCCTAAAATATGAGTGACTTTCATATCATCAGAAACATTAAAAATATCTCTGTCTGCATCATAAAAATAATCATGAAAAGTAGCCATTAAATATAAAAAATTAAAAAACTGAAAATTATAAAAAAAAAACAAATAAGAGATATTATTAAAAAAATTAAAAAAAAAATATTTAAACCCAAAAAAAAAAGTTAAATGTCAGAATCAAATCTTCCTCCAATAATAATAATAGATAATGGAAGTGGTTATTTAAAAGCAGGATTTTCAAATGAAAAAATACCATCAGTTACAATTCCTGCTTTAATAGGTCGTCAACTTCTTCGTTATGGAGAAAAAATAGATACATCTCTTTTACCCGAAAATGTAAAATATAAAGAAATAATGATAGGTGATGAAGTCACTCCATTTCGTTCTTTATTAGAACTTACTCATCCAATAGAAGAAGGAATAATTAAAAATGAAGATGATTTAGAAAAATTATGGTCTTATGTAATAAATACAAAATTAAAAATAACAGATCCTTCAAATTATAAAGTAATAATAACTGAAGCACCTTTAAATCCATTTGATAATAAAATTAAAATTTGTGAAACTTTATTTGAAAAAATAGGAGTTGGAGCAGTTAACATTGAACCACAAGCTAAACTTTCTCTTTTCTGTCATGGAATTGATACAGGAACTGTATTAGATTCTGGTGATGGAGTTACTCATTGTATTCCAATTGCAAAAGGAGTTATTTTAAAACATAGTATTGAAAGATTAAATATTGCTGGAAGACATATTACTGAATATTTAATTAGATTACTTCAAAAAAAAGGTTATGCTTTTAATTCAACTGCTGATTTTGAATTTATTAGAGAAATAAAAGAAAAATTATGTTTTGTTTCAAATGATATTAACTCTGATAGAGAAATTGATAGAAATACTACTTTTTTTAATTCCTTTTATTTATTACCTGATGGCTCAAGGATTAGAATTTCAAATGAAAAATTTGAAGCTCCTGAAATTTTATTTGATCCTTATTTATGTGGAAAAGATGTAGATGGAATACAATATGTTGTTCATAAAAGTATAATTAATTCACCAATGGATACAAGAGCAGGTTTATTTGGTAATATTATTTTATCAGGAGCTACTACTTTATTTCCTGGTTTTGTTACTAGATTAGAAAATGAAATTAAAACAATTTACAAAGAAAAAAATTTAAAAGAAGCTAAAGAAAAAAATATTAAAATATCTATTAATGTTTTAGATCATCCAAATAGGAAATATTCTGTTTTTATTGGTGCTGGAATTGTTGGTAATTATTATAATACTCCTGAAAGTGATGATTATTGGATTACAAGAGATGAATGGTTAGAATGTGAAGAAGGTACTGAGAGAAATAGGGAAAATTTAATTAAGGAAAAATGCCAAAATTATTTTAAGGATAGCTATAAGAAAGAGTAACATAGAATATTTATGTTTTTATTGAAATTAAAGTCTTTATCACCCTAAAAATATAGTATAATTGATTTCTAATTTTTTGTAATTTTAAATATGTTTTAATCGTTATTTAAATGAATCTTTCACAATGACATTTAATTTCTTATTATTAGATTCTTTATTATTTCCTTTCCTATAAATCTAAATAAATCCTCTCACAAATTTTATGTAAATTTTTACTTTTCAGTAAGTTAACATTTTATTCGTACTGTTTGAATCTTTGCAAAGGGAATCTACTCTATATTTCATATTTTCAATTTTCACTTTACACTTATTTAACAATTATTTCTTCTTTTTATTGTTCTCTATAAATCAATTCCCAATCCAATTAATCATTAATAATAAATTCAAAATTTTAAGATCTTAATTTCTTATTCTTATTGATACACTATTAGAATCTCCTTTTACTAATAATAATCTTTTCATTTTTCCAATATTGTTATTTCATATTATTTTAATTGTTATATTTATTAAGAATTCAGATTTTTATAAAATGTATTTTTAATGTATTTGAATAAAAATTTTATTCTTTTTTTATTAGGAACTTAATTTAGTTGTTTGAGTTATAAATAAATTTTATTTAAATGCGATTTTGAACTATGATATTAAATATTTAATTTAATTATATATATTAATAACAAATTCTTTTAAATTTTAACTATTCTAAACAAAACAGGTTAATATATGTTAAATTCCTGTTTTTATATATATATTTATTATTCACTACTCTGAAATTACAATATGAAAAATGAGCTATATATTTATTTCTTATAACATCTAATTTAAAATTATAATTTATAATATATATAATCTTTAATAAAATTATATATCTTATAAAGGGATATAATGTTCAAAATATTCTCTAAGAATATTTAAAAAGCTTTTATTCAATAAAGATATTTTGAAAATTATATTTCCTGTTGAAACTTGTTCAAACTTTTCCATAATTTGAACATAGCAAGAAATTTCCGATAAAGAAACAATAGAAATTTTAATTTTATAATCTCTTTTTTCTAAAAGAATTTCAATTTCTTCATTAAAAATTTCAATCTTTGAAATTGGAAAAGAACAAATAACTTCATTATTATAAAAATCATCAATTATTAAATTCTTTTTTATCCCTTTATTACAATAAATTTGCGAAAATATTGTTAAAATAATTTTCAAATTATTTTTAATAGTATAAATTGGACGATTAATTAAATTACTATCTAAGATTATTTGACTCATTGAATTATATTGATTATATCTTTTAATACTGTCACAAAAATTACCAAAATATTTACTTAAATACATCTTATCATTTTGACTAATATAATTTTCAACTTCAATTATAACAATTGTTGAGTTGTCATTTATATTATTATGAAAATCAAATTTGGCTATTGTAGAAGAAGAAGAAATGTTTTGTTCATTAATTGAATATATTTCATTCGAATAAGTTAAAATATCCTCTGAAATAGTAGATGATATTGTTCTAACTTTTATTTTTAATGTATTATTTACAATTATTTCTGCATCAGCACCAACTTCATCAAAATTTTTTGAGTTTATAAATTTTATATTTAAATTATTTTTAAAAATTGTTTTTAGCATTTTTTGTTTTGAAAATTGATTAAAAATTTTACTACGATCTTCTGGAAATTTATACAAAAAAGAAATTAGATTATTTTTCATTTTATATTATAAATTTATAATAATGGAAATTAAATTTGAAAATAATTATTTATAATATTTTAATTAATTATTTATTTGTCATTTATTACTTTCTTATTATAAAATTATGATTTTTGAAAAATCTCAATTTTTATTATCATCCCTTTTTTTCCCTAAAAATTCTTTTTTATCTTTTTTATTATCATCATAAAACTTTTTATCTTTTTCAACTAAATATTCAAGTTGATTTTTCTTTTCATATCTTCCAAAAGTAACATTGTTATCTTTAGTAAAACTAATATTATTAATCCCATTATCTCTCTTAGTAAATTTCTCAAACTTCTTATCTTCTATATTACTTTTAAAACCATTATAATTATTATAATTATTAATATTAGTGGCATTACTAATATTAATGTTATTATTATTATTACCAACTTTATAATCCTTCTTTCCAATAATCATTCCTTTTCCACTTAAATTATTAACTACATTCATATTCATAGCATTTTTATTTTTAATTTCCTTCCTCATTTGATATTCATGGGAATCCACATTAAATTTAGGTAAATCACTTGGTTTACACATTTTAGGTTCATGTTTTGTAAAAAAATCATGTTCTAAAGCTTCATTAACACTTATTCTTTTTTTAGGATCTAAAGATAGCATTCTACTTAATAAATCAAAACAGCAATCATCAACTTTTGAATTTCCATTATAACAACTTTTCAATACATTAGGACAATCTTTTTTAGGAACTAAATTATTATATAATGGTAATTTACTAACACCAGGCCAATTAAGTTCATTTGGGCTACCACATTTTTTTACTATTTTATCTACTTGATCCATTTCTTTCTGTCCTTTAAATAATGGAAATCCAGTTAATAATTCTGAAAAAACACATCCAATACTCCACATATCAATAGCAGGACCATAATGTACTTCACCAAATAATAATTCTGGTGCTCTATACCATAAAGTAACTACTCTATTAGTAATTTTTTTCTTTAATGAAGGTGGTATTTCTCTTGCAAGACCAAAATCACCTATTTTAATTTCTCCTTTATTATTTAATAATATATTTGCTGTTTTTATATCCCTATGAATTATATTATTCGAATGAAGATATTGTAATCCTTCTAATAATTGATACATTATACATTTTATATTTGGAATTGTATAATTAGATTTTAAATTCCCTAAGCCACTTATGTCATGTTCCATATATTCAAAAACTAAATATACATTTCCTCTATATTTATTCTTTTCCTTTGGTTTAGATGTTACTATTTCTTTTAATGGAATTATATTTTTATGTTTCAATCTTTTTAATATCATTATTTCTCTTAGAGCAGTTATTGGAAAACCTTCTTTTTCATTATCCATTAATATTTTCTTTAATGCATAAATTTTATGATTGTTTTTATCATTAGGATCTTCTAATTGAGCTTTATAAACTTTACCAAATGTTCCTTCTCCTACTTGATCTATTTTCTTATAGTGTTCTGCACTCCTAAAACTTTTTTTATTCAAAGATTCAGATTTTTTATAAATTTCTTTTTGATTTTGTTGAGGAAATTCATTATTTGGGTTTGTAGTCATTTAATGGTTTATAAAAACTTTTAGAAAAATTTAATTTTAATTTTTTTAACAAAAAAAATAATTAATGAATAAATAATATGTTTTAATATTATTATTAAAAAGTTATTTGATAGTTATATTATTCTATAATGAAATTAAATAATTATAAAGAATAACTTATTAAGCATTAAATTGATTATTAAAAGTAAGGTGGGATAAAAAATATTAATAAATTGATAAAAAGAGAATAAGATATTAATAGAATTAATATAATCAAAAAAAAATTTGATAATTAAAGGGCGATGTATATTAAGAGGTGAAGGTGGGAGTGCAGGTAATGAATTCGTTTGTAGGACAATCTATTTTTGGGAGTCTAAATCCTTTAGATGGTATTTTCTTTCTATATAATTCCCCTTTTGTTACTTTCAAATTTTTTCCACATGTCTGTATTGTAAAAACTGGAATTTTATTTAAATTTTTAATATTATTTATATTGTCTTTATTATTTATTTTTCTGTTTTCTACGTTGTTTAAAGCATCTATAATTTCTTTATATGTTTTATTACTATCGTTTTGACTATCTCTTTTTATTTCTTTTATATTTTGAAAATCTTCTTCTTTTAATAAATTAGTGTTGTTTTTGTTTGAAATATATTTTATATTTATATTAACTGAATTTGTATTTGCAATATGATTTGGAATCATTGGATTTTTTTGACTTTTTCTTTTTTTAATTTCTTTATTTTTATTATTCTTAGTTTTATAAATTTCATTAAAATAATTTATTTCTTCTGGTGACATAAATAAAGATTCTGTTATATCATTTTTATTGATTGGAAGAATATCAAAAGGAATTTTTAAAGAAGATGAATTATCTAAATTATTGTTTGAATTTGTATTGTTTTTTCTGTTATAAATCTCACAATTAAAAACACAAGAAAATAAAGAAAATTTATTTTCTTTTATATTTTCATTATAAATTTGAATTATTAAATTTTCAATATTTGTAATTTTTATTTTCTTTTTCAAATTTTTTTTTGTTTTTTTTATTTTATAAGTTGTTAAAGCACTATGACTGCTAATACAATCATTTGAAGAAATTTTAGATAAAAGATCTTTATTTGGAGTTAATGCCCCTCTTTTTTTAATAGAATTTTCTATTTCACTATTTAAATTTTGATTAAAAGGTAGACTATATTTATATTTATTACGATAAGATATATAATGTTGATTTCCCATTTATCTAATTTATAATATTTTAAGGTTTTTATTTTAAAAAATTATTTAATATAAACTAAATAATAAGGTAACAATTATTTGATTTTGAAATTGAGATTCTTAATTCTTTAAAAAAAAACAAAACTTAAAAGGTAATAATAAAAATTAAAAATTTGAAAAAAGAATAAGAAAAAGATAAAAAGATGTTAGAAATGTATTATTTTGATATATGAAGTTTTAATTAAATATTATTACAAAAATATTATAATAAATAAATTATATTTTTAATTAGTATTATTCTTCTTAAAAATTTCTTTTTGATTACTTTTATTGTTTAATTTTAAATTCTTAAATTAGTAAAATTGAATATCATTCAATAATAATATATTATTTTTCATAAACATTTTTTTTGAAAAAGTTATATTTATCTTTTGACTATAGGAAATATATGAATAACTTAAATAAATAATATTTGAGAAAGAAATTATTCTTAATATATATAATAAACAATAAAATAAAGATGCTTTATTAATAAAAAGAAAAATATTTAAAATAAAATAAATATCAATAATTAATATAATTATAATAACAAAAAATTTTTTTTAAAATAATGGACTATCCGAAATCACTTTTTGTAGGGAATATACCTTATGATTATGATGAAGAATCATTAAAAGAAACATTATCACTAGTAGGACCAGTTAAATTTTTTGAAATAAAATCAGATGAAAAAACTAAAAAACCAAAAGGATATGGGTTTTGTGAATATGTAAATGCTGAAATCGCTGCAAGTGCTTTAAGAAATTTAGAAAATCAAGATTATAAAGGAAGACAATTAAGAATTAATTTACAAGCTATTGATAAAAATAAACCTTTAAAACCAAATGAAGATTTATGGAAAGCTAAAAATGATATCATATATGTTAAAAATAATCAAAGTGGAGATGAAAATTTAATAAATAGTTTAAGAGGTTTAACTGAAGAACAAAAATTACTTTTATTATATTCTATTAATGTTTTAAGTATGAAAAGAGGAAATGATGGGAATAGTGATTTTGATAAATTATTAAAAAATCAAAGTGATGAAGTTCTGGATGCAATAATTGATTTACAAAATTCTGTTATTGATGAATATAAGGCAAAAAATAATATTTAAATTAATTAAAATGTAATATATATAAAGCTTAACTAATAAATTATAAAATATAAAAATATTTAAATTTTTTAAGAAAATATTTATACAATTTTTTTAACAAATTTTAACTTTTTTTTAAATATGAAGTAGAAATTCAAGAACAATAATTTTTATTAAAATAGATAATATGATACAAATTAAAGAGATAATGAAAGAGATGAAGAAAAATATTTTGAAGATTTATATTAATAAATGAATTGATCTAAACACTTTGTTTAAATAAACTTCAAACAATTTATCCAAATTTAAATTTTTTTAATGAAATATTTAAAGAAAAAAAGAGAAATAAAGTTCAAAAAATTATTTTTACAATCACAAAATATTCTTATTTCAACAAATAATAATATAAATAAAAATTATAAATCATATTTTAATAAAATTAAAATAAACATATAAATAAAATACATTTAGAGAAAATGAAGAATTAAAGAACAGAATATATGAATCAAAAAGTGAAATACATTTAATTTTAAAAAGTTAATTTTTCCAAAAAAAATCTTGAAGAGTATTTTAACCTTATTAAAAATATATAAGACAGTATTACCATAAAAATTAATAAAACCCAAAATAAAAAAAATAAAAAAATAGAATAATTTTCAGATATAACATTAAAAAATAAAGATAATATATAAATGATATATATGATGGATATTTATGAAAGTGATGAAAAAGACATCAAAGAAGTCAAAAGTATGAAAATAAGATTTATATTTTTGAAAATAATTCAACTTATAAAATATATTATCCAAGAGAAAAAATAACAAATTTTTGCAAAAAAAAATCATAATGAAAAAGAAAGATTATTATTATTCCTTCTCCTGAAGATATTTTAAATGATTAAAGTAAATCAATGATTAATTAAATATTTTAAAATTAGATTTTATTTTTTTAAATATTTATTTTATTTAAATTAAGAGTTCAAGAAAAAAATATATTATATTTGAAAAAAATAAATTTAATATTAAAAATCCACCACATCATAATTAATAATAAAATATAATAATTATAAATTTAATAAATGAATTCTAATATCATAAATAGTGAAATATCTTTTGTATATCATTTTGATCAAGATCTTTTAAAAATTTCTAATCTTTTTTCAAAGCAAAAAATGCTTAAATTATTTACGAAAAATTATTTATGTTTTAATTTTTTAAATGAAAAAAATTTCGATGAAATAGGAGCAGATGCAGAAATATATTTTAATAAAGATTTAAAAGCAAAATTTATGACAATATTCTCATTTCATTCAGATAAATTAATTTCTTTTTCTCATAAAGTTTATTCAATAAATGAAAAAAATGTTACTTTTGAAAAGATAATAAAAATGTCTTTTCATTCTGATACAAGTGATAATTCAACAATATTAATAATAGAATTTGAAAATGTAAAAAACTTAAAAGTTGTTTTGTGTAAATATTTTGAAGAATTATGTAATATTATAAAAGAATATAATAAAAAGAATTGTTTAAGTCAAATTATTTTGGAAAGTAATGTTATTAATCGTCCTATAGATACAATTAAAAAGAATTTAAATATTATTATTAATATTTTTTCTATTTTATTATCAGATGATAATTCACGAAAAAATTTAAATGTTAATGATATTTATCAATTATTAAATAATCAAATTAATAATTGTTTTTCCATTTCAAAATGTGAATGTTTTAAAGATGAGTTAGAAATTTTTTTAGAAAATATTAATTCACATTATAAAATTAGAATTTCTGTTATTGCTTTGAGTGATATTTCATGTTATATTCAACTTATGGAAAAAATCCATTATTTAAAGTATGGTATTATTGTATCCAAAATATCAAAATTTAATAAATTATTTTTAAAGTTAGTTAAAGAATATTTTGAACATTTTATTCCTTTATAAAAATAATTTTACTTTATGTCTGATGATTGTTAATTGTATATATCCAGATTATTATGATTTAAAATTCAAAAATTTTATATTCAGTATTAGGTTAAGTATAAAATTTAACATATATGTAGTTGATTTATATAGAATTAAGGTATTTAATATATAAATATGTTTAATATATATATGAAAAACTAAGATTGTATTTTTAAAACAGAAAATATATTTTTTTTTTACTTCTTTAACATTATATATATTAAATTAAATTGATATCATAATTTTAATGAATTCATATTATAAAAAAATAAAAATAAATGAAGGTGTCTGTTCTATTCCCCAAAAAAAATGTAATCAAAATAATTTTTCATAATTTAATATATTATATTATTTTGAATAATAATAATAATTAGCACTCTTGATTCTATTGCTAAATAATTAAATTTTAGTGATGATGATATAAATTTGGGAAATTTATATGAATAATTAATATTAGATATATTATATTTATATTTATTATTTGTAAATTGATATTTATTTATAATTAATTTAATTAAAAAATCATCAATCATATAAAAAAAAGAAATTTATGTTTATATATATTAACAAACATTAAATATTTGTTTTTTATAAAAAAATGAAAAGACATTAAATTTATTTAAAAATTTAAATTTAAATTATGAGTAGATTGACTTTTTCTTAAATTATTATTTTGAAACAAAGCTTTAATTTTATTTTCATTAAATTCCCTCATGAAATCATCAATAACTTTTTCACTATTATATTTCTTATTTTCAGGAACAAAATAACATTTAATATTTTTTTTCTTATTATTATAAACACCAAATTTCTTTTTATTACTTTTAAAAAAATCTAAGTTGGAATTATTAAATATTCTAGATACATTTTCAGCATTAATTAAATTTTTTAACCGATTACTATGTAAAGGACTATTATAATTATTAAAATTAAAATTATAAAATGAAGAAATAGGTTTATTAATATAAGAAAGACCATTATTTTTTTTTTTTAATTCTTTCGTAAAATCTTCAATTTGATGTTGAATATCTTCTTGATTAGCATTTCCAACATTAAATTTATTAGGTTTATTATAAGGATTAATTAATCCTGTTTTTTTAATTCTTTTTGGATTTTCCTCAATCATTTTTTTTAAAATAGAAATACTTTTTGAATGAGGAGAAACATAATTAATTCTTTTTGTATTTTTGGCATTAGTTGTACTATTAATATTTAAATTCATTGATTTGTTTAAAAAATCTTCCTTTTTATTTGAAGTTGATATAGTTATATTTGTACTTTTTTTAATTGATATTCTAGGATTTGAATTGGAATTTTGTAATTTTTTTTGTTGATATATATCATTATTGGAATTAATCAATGGATTTAAATGATTTGAATAACTTGAATTAATTAAATTTTCTAATTTTGAAATATAATTTTGTGATTTCATGGTTTTCTTTAGAAAAAAACAAAAAACAATTTAAAAAAATATTATGAAAAAAAATTAAAATAGTCTTTATTAATATATATATTTATTAAAAGATACAATTTTTTAGTGTTAATTTTTTAAAATAATCAAAAAATTTAAAAAATAAAACCAAAAAAATTTTGGTCTCAACATTAATATTATATTTATACAAAAGAAAAGAGATAATTATTCTTTTAATAATGAAATATAATTTATTTTCAAATTTTGAAATAAAATAAAAGATATAAGTTTTCTTTTTTTTCAATATTTTTATAACATAAAAAAATGATTATTAATATATGAAAAGAAAAAACAATAAAAGAATGTTTAAAATTAGATATAGAGGATATTTAAAAAAATTAAATTTTGTAATGGATAATTGATAACCATTTTAACCGACAGACAATTACACAAAAAGATAAAAAAATGATAAAAATCAAAAATTATGACACTGAGAATTGAAATATTGGAGATTCTCCTATTCTTATTTTTGAGAAGAGGATTTAAAGACTTTAAAATTTTTTTTTAAATATTTTTATAGATATTTTAATTTATTGATTTTTTAATGCTTTAATTTTTATTATTTTTTTGGTTTTTTTTGATGTTAGGTTTTTATTATATTTTTATAAATACTATAATTTTTTATTTTTTTGGAAAAATATTTTTATTTAATTTTATTTATTTGTTTGTTAATTTGTTATATTTAATTTAATAAAGGAATTTTCATTTTTTATAATGTCAAATGAAGAAAAAACTATATTAAAAAATGAAGAAGAAACATATGATAGTATAACACCAAACGATAATATTTCAAATCAAAAAAACACAAATTCAACAAATAATATAAAATTAAGTTCAGAAAATGAAGATATTAATAATTCAGTTTTTAAAAGTGTAATTTCTAATAAATTTATTGAAATTAAGGATTTTATTTCAACAAAATTATATAAATTGTTTCAAAAGTTACAAATAGAATCTTCTTATAAGAAATTTTTAATATTTTTTATAATTGGAATTATATTTATTATTCTAAGCTTTTTTAATTTACCTTTAATATTATTAAAACCTACTCAATTTTTATTCACTTATGATATAGGAAATATTTTTATTATTATAAGTTTATTATTTTATTATGGAAGTACTCAATTTATTCAAACTTTAATTGAAAGACAGATTATAATAATATTATATATATTATCAATAGTTTTTGGATTAATTTTTTCATTTAAACAAATTTATATTATTAGTTTATTTTTTTCAATGGGATTATTAATAATTTCAATAATGTTTTTCTTAACATTTATTCCAGGTGGACAAAGTGGGATAGAATTTATCAAGACATCATTAGGAATTCCTTTCCAACAAATTCTATTATATATTAAAAATATTTAGAAAATTAAATATAAAAAATATAAATCCCCAATAAATAAAATAAACTGTTTTTAAATAAGTAAAAAATAAAATCAAAAAATTATGAAAAAAAAATGTCTTTAAATGATTTTCACTTATAAAAAAACTAGGTTCATTTGGAATACATAAAGATTCATAAAATACAAAAAATGATATATATATATATTAAAGCAAATAAAAATAACAATGAATAAAAGATAAAGGTAAAAAAATTCATCAAAGGAAAAAAGATTATGTGCATCATTGTCCTATAAAAATATAATGAAATATAAAGAAAGACGAAAATTTAAAAGATATTAAATATTATAATGAAATATGTAGATGATATATCAATAAACATAAATAATATTTTAGAAAGAAAATGATTCACATAAAAAACAATATGAATTGGATTTATAAATTATTAGAAGGGATCTAATTGTTTCTATTATATAAAAAATAATCAACATACTCAAGTTGAATCTTTATTATTCTTCTCTTGAAATTTGGAAAGACACCTTAGAATTGTAAAATTTATATATGGAGATAGACGCATAATATGAAATTTCTTTGTAAATCCTTTAATAGGAAAAAATATGAAAAATTATAATAAAAATATTAAAATAATTATAACTTAAAAATCTATTTATTCCAAATCTTTAATAAGTAAAAAACCCTAAATTTTAAATTTATTATATAATTAAATATTATTTCAAAACAATCAAATTAGCACTTTGTATAGTAGATAAGAAATTACTAGAAAACTCCAAAAATTCCATTATTCCTCCACTTAATTTATGTAAATCAATTAAATATTCATCTTTTTCTTTGGGATCAACATTACCAAAAATTTGAATTAAAACATTTAAAGCATTAGGATTAATTTCCTTTTCACTTTCACTTCTTTTTTTTCTGCATTTTATTTTATAAGAACTTGAAATAATTTTCCATTCATAACCATTTTTTTCTAAACATTTTAATATTTCATGAGCTAAAAAATAAGGATCTTTTTTACAAATAATACCAACTCTCCAAAGTTCATCTCCTTTCTTTTTTACTTGATGAATATCTTGTATATTATCTTGAGTTATATTTTCCATATTTTTTTGCTGGAATTTTTCTTTTAACTTTTGAAGAACATTTTCTGTTTTTTCAGTCATTTGAATTCTTTTAAAGAAATTCACATCATCTATATTTTATTAAAGTATAATTGTAATTTAATTTTATTTAATATTATATTCTTACTTTTTAATGTTGTTGTTCTTTCTTTTGTTAATCTTTCATTTTTTTTTGTTTCTAAAAATTCATAAATAACACAAAATTCTTTTTTTTCTCTATTTATAATAGCTTGTTTAATTTGATCATCATTATAACCTTCAAAATTAATTTTTTCCAATTTCTTCATTTCTTCAATAATTTCCATATCAACGTTGTTTCTACTTCCATAAATAAATTTATAATTATCAATAATTTGATATAAGCTTAACTTATTATTAAACCATTTATGTTGTTTAATTTCAGGTATACTAATCCTATTAATAGGTTCTTTTTGTAACATTCTAAAAATTAAATCTTTAGCAGGTTCACTTAAAATTTGGGGAATAATATATTTACATTCTCTAATTTTTTGATATAATTTAGGAATTTGCTTTTCATCAAAAGGAAGAGATCCA
>JAEEGK010012689.1_pt1 | contig 19113 bp, 16 predicted proteins | sample 8958771 | NCBI WGS metagenome assembly JAEEGK01 (sample SAMN16246547, study PRJNA631951) | gut metagenome | biome: gut microbiome; feature: rumen; material: SC-attached | host: Bos | place: Iran: Karaj | collected 2018-10
TTCCTTATATGATCTACGTCTCATGCAAGCCTACAAGTCTTGCCAGAGACCTTGAGATATTGCAGGAAAATGGCTACGCTATGACCAGAGCCGTCGCCGTAGATCAATTCCCCTGGACAAGCCATGTCGAAACCGTCGTGCTGCTTACTAAGACAACCGCATAACTATGCGGGTTTGAGGGCAATACCCCAGGAAACTGGTCGACTAAAATCGAAGCAAATATTATGTACTTTTGGCGTACGATGTACATTGGGGGATAGGTAAAAAGACCTACCTGCGGACAATGTTGTTGTACGCAAATATATAAGGATTTTACATCGTACGCCAAGATTTATCTTGATGGCTTTTGAAGCATTTAACTCCGCGGAGAAGTATCAAGATGAGAAATAGATATTGGCGGACAATGAATAGCGTTAAAGGAAGGCTGTGTACACGCAGGCTTCCTTTTTTAAAAGTAAGATTTATATTATTGGAGAACACGATGATAAAGTGCAATGAAAAATATGGATGCTTGACAGTTCTTGATGAAGGCGAAGAATACTTTCACACAGAGCTATATAAAGATTTGCAGGAAAAAGCAAGGCTCTGGCAAGATAAGATAAAACCATATAAGGATGAACTGAAAGAAATTAAAGAGCAATATCCAGAGCAGTTTGAAGCATATGTTAATCATAATTATTCTGCTTGTGAACCTGGTTTTATACCAAGGATGAGAAGGATACAGTGGGCTACTGTTCCCGAGGCAAAAGAATTAAAAACTGTATCAAATAAACTAAAAAAGCATTATAAGTGTCAATGCAAATGTGGCATGGTACATTTCTATAATGAGGAAACAATAGAATCCAAGCCTAGATTTTGTTATTATCCGGTTCCGATTTCAACAAGGTATACATACAGCATCAAAGCACAAAATGCTACGTATCGCAAACAGCAAAAATATGAGAATCATGAAAATGTCGTATTGAAGGATAAGGAGGAATGTCTTCCGGCGGATGACTATTGTGGCAAATATAATGATTACAAAACAAAGCAACTCTTAGAGAAGGAGAAAAAGTTCCAAGGTATTATAGCTGATCTCCCTAGGGTATATGCAGAGAATTATGATGAGGATTTTACAGGATTGCAGTATGAGTCATTACTTGTAGAAAGTTGCGTTAATGATCATCTTGAAAGTCAACCACGTTATCATTTCACGCAACGCCACAATAAAATATGGTCAGCTATTACTGTTTATAAACAGTATAAGTGTAAATGCAAATGTTGTGGAAAGGAACAGCTTGTTACTTGCGATAAATTTGGAATTTATCCTCCAACAGAATATGGATATCATGCGTATTTTGGGTATTGGAGTGATCTATTTTGTGATTGCCACGAAATATCTTCTTTTCAATGGATTGTTTGCAAGCTGCTTATAGAAAACAAGATTAATTATGAGGTAGAGTATAGTTTTTCTGATCTGTATGGTGCTGCTGGCAAAAACTTATTAAGATTTGATTTTGCCATTAAGGATGATAATGGGAATTTGAAGGCTCTAATAGAGTGCCAAGGTGAACAACATTATATGCCGGTTGATGAATTTGGAGGAAAGACAGGTTTTGAACGGCAGAAAAAGAATGATGAATTAAAACGTGATTATGTTAACGCTCACAATATTCCTTATTTAGAAATATCATATAAAACAAAGACATATGAATCAATAAAAGAATTGCTTATATCAAGTGATATTTTAGAAAAGAGTTAAAAGCTGTAGATGCCAGCCTGCAGTTTTTCTACTTATGGTCATCCGGATTATATCCCATATATTTGTAGTAAAATTATAAGAAAAAACGTATAAGGGAAAAAGCTATGAGACTTGAGGAATATATTCTAAAAAGAAAAACAGAAGATGGAATAAATGAGTTTGATAAGGATAAAAGAGCTGAGAATACAAGAATCTGTGTGAATTATGTGTTTGAGTATTTCAATAATTATCTGGAGACCTCAGCCGGAGAAGAAAGGACATTTTTACACGATGAAAAAATAGAAAAGTATGCTCACACACTCGGGAAATATTCAGATGAGATACAGGAGTGGCTTGTGGATATGTATTCTTCTTATGGAAGGTATTTAAGCACGACAATACCTAGGATGATTAAGGATCCATATTTTCTGTTATATGATTCAGAAGCTGAGTTCAGAGCATTATCATATGAGTTATACCCAAAAGTTGTAAAAAAGTATGATTTCATGAAATCACAGTCGGAGATGTTGTTTCGCTTCATAAAGGATGAGCATCATGCAAGGAGTCTGATTTCAGAAGAGTTTGAAACACCACATATTACGGATAGTATAGATGAATGGATTAGAAAAACATATCTTAAATACGGCGTAAATATTTATGATTTTTGCTCGGAATATATATTTTCTTTTTTGGATGATCCAGACAGATGGCCTAAGGCTCATAAAAAAAGATCAGAGTACTATGAGGAATACAGTAAGTCTGATTCGAGGTATAAGATGTCAAAGTCCTTTTTATATGACTATGATTTTAAACAAAAAAGCAATTTGTTTGGGCTAGACATGTTATATAGAGAAATGCCTAAGAAGCCCTTTATCAAAGGGAAGAAGCAGGAAATAGAATGTATTCTCTTGTACATATATTGCCATGAATGGGAAAATCAGGAACAGTACTGGGAAGAGTATTCTGAGAAAATGATTTAACTATTAGAAATGCTAATGAAATACTATATTACAGAACTGTGGGCTTTGGCCTGCAGTTTTTGTTTTACGAGAGCCACTATATCTCGTAAAATAGATAATAGATGATTACAAAATGTGGAGGTTTAGTGCCATGGCAAATAGAAGTGCCAAAATAGATCAGAAAGCGGACCTTATCTGGGCTATAGCAGATAAACTTACTGGAGTATATAAGCCACACGAGTATGGTGAGGTTATTCTGCCACTTACAGTTATTAGGAGATTTGACTGTATATTAGCAGACACAAAGGATGACGTACTTGCAAAGTATGAGGAAGTAAAGAATCTTCCGATGAAAGATGTTCTTCTCAGAAAGGCATCCGGTTTTGATTTCTATAATACAAGCAAATATACATTTGAAAGACTAATAGATGATCCTGATCACATTGAAGAAAATTTCAGAGATTATCTTAATGGCTTTTCAGAGAACGTTCAGGATATTATTGCTAAGTTTAAATTTGATGGTCACATAACTACTATGGCTAATAAGAATATCCTTTTTATTGTAATCAAGGAGTTTACTACAGAAAGAGCGAATCTGCATCCAAATGAGATTTCCAATTTGGAGATGGGATATATTTTTGAAGAAATCATTAGACGATTTTCTGAAGCACATAATGAGGACGCCGGACAGCATTATACTCCTAGAGAAGTTATTCAGCTCATGGTTAACATTCTTTTTTATGATGATAATGATATTCTTTCAGGAAATAATGTTGCCAAGACGATATATGATCCTGCATGTGGCACTGGAGGAATGCTTTCTGTTGCAGAAGAATATCTTCACAGCCTAAATGCGTCCACAGAGCTTGTTTCTTTTGGACAGGAGATTAATGATCAGACATTTGCAATATGTAAGGCAGATATGCTTATCAAAGGTAATAATGCTGACTTTATAAAAGATGGAAATACTTTGTCTGATGATCAGTTCAAAGGTCAGACATTTGATTACATCTTAAGTAATCCACCTTTTGGACGTGAATGGAAGAATGAAAAGACCGCAGTGGAGAAAGAGGCAAAACTCGGATTCGGTGGTAGGTTTGGAGCTGGGCTTCCTGCTGCAAGTGATGGACAGATGCTGTTCCTAATGACTGCTATCTCAAAGATGAAGGATATTGAACAAGGCGGAAGTCGTATAGCCATTATTCATAATGGCTCTCCATTGTTTACAGGAGATGCTGGATCAGGACCATCTGAGATCAGAAAATATATATTGGAAAATGATTTGCTTGAGGCTATAATTGGGCTTCCTAATGATATTTTTTATAATACAGGTATTGCTACGTATATTTGGGTATTGTCTAACAAGAAAGCAGGTACGGTAAGAGAAGGAAAAGTTCAATTAATCAATGCAAATGAATTATTCGTAAAACGTCGTAAAGCATTAGGAAACAAAAGAAATGACATACCTGAAGAATATATAGAGGAAATAACAAAGGTATATGGGGATTTTAAAACGACAGAAATAAGCAAAATCTATGATAATGTTGATTTTGGTTATACTAAGATAACAGTAGAACAGCCTTTGTATGATGAAGATGGCAAAAAAATACTCAAAAAAGGCAGGCCGGAGGCGGATGCTTCCTTAAGAGATACTGAGAATGTCCCTTTGAAGGAAAGTATTGAGGCGTATTTAGAAAAAGAAGTATTCCCATTTGCACCAGATGCATGGGTTGATTCAAAAAAATCTAAGGTGGGATATGAGATTCCGTTTACTAGATGTTTCTATAAGTATAGGGCCCCCGAGTCTACAAGTGACATTATAACCGAGATTGCTGAGTTGAAATCTGAGCTTAATAGTCTTGGGGAGGTATTTGAATAATGGGAGAATTGCGAGAAAGTGGAGTTGATTGGATTGATAAAATACCCGTTTCATGGGATGTTAAAAGAATAAAGTTTGCATTGGTTGAAAGAAATGAAAGCAACAATCCAGTAAAGACTGAGAACATACTATCGTTAACTAATGATAGAGGGGTTATTCCATATGATGAGAAGGGCGATGTTGGAAATAAGTCTAAAGATGATATAACTGGTTATAAACTTGCTTGTGTAGGCGATATTGTCCTCAACAGTATGAATGTTTTTATTGGTTCGGTTGGACTATCAAAGTATTATGGTTGCGTAAGCCCAGTGTATTATGTACTTCATAAAAGACATGAGAAAGATGATATACGCTTTTATAATTATTTATTCCAAACTCGAGAACTGCAAAGAAAGTTACATGGATATGGCAATGGTATTTTGGATATACGAATGAGAATACAAATGTCAAAGCTTAATACCGTTCCGATTCCGATACCTGATAGTGCTATTCAGAAAAAAATAGCTGATTATCTTGATGAGAAATGCCTAAAAATAGATAAAACTATCATGTTGCAAAAAAAAATAATATCCAAAATAAGCCAGTACTATTTTTCAGTTGTTTCCGAATTGGTTTATAACGATAGCGAAAATTTAAAATTAATTAAATTGGGGAAAGTGCTTCAGAAGGTTGAACAGGGATGGAGCCCTTCACCAGAAGACACTAAGGATGAAAATGGATGGAAAGTACTAACACTAGCTGCTGTAAAAGGTGGGGTATTCCACGCGGATGAAGTAAAACCGTTTATTGGGAAAGAAGATAGATGTAAACAGTTAGAATTACAAAAAGGGGATTTTTTACTTACACGTTCAAATACTAGAAATCTAGTTGGACAAGTATGCATTGTTGATAATGCTATACAAAATACTATTTTTTCCGATCTGATATACCGTTTATCTTTCGATGAAAACTATATAGATAAGGATTACATGTTATTTGTATTTCAATCAGCTTTTTTACGTCAGCAGATTGAAAGGGATGCCCACGGTTCTAGTAGCACAATGGTTAAGATTACGCATAAAGATATTAATTCATGGGATATTCTGTTACCTGACAAGGTTATTCAAAGGAAAATATCTGAAAAGCTAATGCGTTTAAAAGAAAGACTTACTAAGGAGATTTCTGTAAGAGAATTATTAATAGAAAAATATACAAAGTATAAGTATTCCTTGATATATGAAGTGGTTACTGGAAAGAAGGAGGTCTAGATTGCTGCCACAGATAAATGGTAAAAGTATTCTTGCATGTACAGAATGCGATCTTTCCGTACTGATTGATAATGAGAGCTATAGAGAAAATGAATATCTGGATTACAAGCGTACTTTTGCCTTTTTAGAGGTGAATAAAGGAAATGAAAGGAATGCAAAAAAGGCTGAATTCAGAAGCGATGTATGTTCATTTGCTAATGCAGATGGTGGGTATCTCATATTTGGGATAAGCGATAAAAACGGTTGTGCAGCTTCTATTGAAGGAATAGAGATTCCAAACAATGATACAGATCGCTTTGAACTAGATAGAAGAAATGACTTAAATGGTATTCAGCCTAAAGTACCACCTTTGCAGTTTTCGTTTATAAAACTGGAATCTGGAAAGTACGTAGTTATTCTATTTGTGAGGCATGATAGGTTTGCCCCTTACATACATGTAGAGGAAGAAAAAAACTATAAAATATACCGGAGATATGGGAATGGAAAAAGAGTCATTCCATACACAGAATTAAGACAAATGTTTAACCAGTCGTTTACATTAGAACAATCAATTTCAGATTATACGCATAAGCGGATAGAGTACTATCAAAGTATAGGTAAAGCATTTGGTGAAAAGTTTGTTCATATTATGCTAATACCAGAAACGTTCATGGACTATAGTTATAGGCATAATATGTTTGTGCTTGAGCGTTCGGCTAATGTGAATTTTAGTAGCATGTTCTCAGCTTTTGGATGTAATACTCCATTGATTCCTTGCGTGGATGGTATCAGGTTCATTCCAGATTCTGATTCAGAATATTGCGCAGAATCGTATGTCAGGAATAATGGAGTTGCTGAATCATGCATGGCTTTAGATGATGAAGTACAAAGTGCTTCCGAATGGTATCCAAATGGTTTTTTGGAATGGGAAATGCTATGGAATAAGATACGAGAAATCTGCCGATCGTATACAAAAGTCTTTAAGGATATAAACACGGGCGAACGGGTATATATATGTTTATCTTTAGTTGGATGTCGTAATGTGGAAACTGAAGATAGAGAATTTTTCATGGATTATACGGGGAAAATTGATAGGGATGAGATTATTTGCGAGCCAGTTGAGATTATAAAGATAGATGATGCAGATGAATTTGAGATATTAATGAAAAAAATGTATATATCATTTTTGCTAGCTATAGGGGTAAAACACGACAAAAAATTGCGAGAATTGATTGATGAAGTCTATGGGCGGTTAATTCATAGGATTGAGAGGGGCTAGTATGACAGACTTTGATGTAAAAGAAAAGCGATTTGAGGAAGATATAGAAGATTATCTTATTCATGATGGTGGTTATTCTAAAGGAAATCCTGCGGCTTTTAATAGAAAAACAGGTCTCGATGAAGAAACTTTTATAGAGTTCATCAAGATTAGCCAGCCTAAGCAGTGGGAAAGATATGTGAAAATATATGATTCTGCTGCAGAACAACAGATTATAGAGCGTTTTTGCCGTGAGGTAAAACAGACAAATCTTCTTAATGTGCTTCGTCATGGATTCACAGACAGGGGAATCAAGTTCAAGGCTATTTTCTGGAAGCCAGAGACCTCTCTTAATGAAACAAGCAAAATTCAATATGAATCCAATATTCTTCATTGCACCAGACAGCTTCATTATTCTGTGAAGAACGAGAACAGCATAGATATAGTACTGTTTGTAAATGGTATTCCTGTCGTTTCTATGGAGCTTAAATGTCAGTTTACCGGACAGGATACTACAAATGCCATAAATCAGTATAAATTTGACAGAGCAAGCAAGGACACAATCTTTGCGTATAAAGAACGTGTGCTTGTTCACTTTGCTGTGGACCTTACCAACGTTTATATGACAACCAAGCTTGCTGGACCATCAACATATTTCCTTCCATTCAACCAGGGAAGTAACGGTGCTGGCAATGTTGGTGGCAAGGGTAATCCAAATAATGAAAATGGGTATGACACAGCATATCTGTGGGAAAGAGTCTTATGTAAAGATAGCCTTCTTGAAATTCTCCAGAAATATATGCATCTTCAGCAGGAGTTTGATAAAAAAGGTAACCTTATTAAGGAATCCATGATATTCCCAAGATACCATCAGCTTGATGTTGTCACAAAGCTCCTTGCTGACGTCAAAGAGAACGGCTCTGGTAAGAACTACCTTATTCAGCATAGTGCGGGATCAGGAAAATCTAATTCTATTGCTTGGCTTGCACATAGGTTATCTGGACTTCACAATGACTTGGACGAGAAGATATTCCAGTCTGTAATTATAGTAACCGACAGAAGAGTGTTGGATAGCCAGCTTCAGGATACTGTGTATCAGTTTGATCATGTGGAGGGTGTTGTTCAGAAGATTGATAAGAATTCTGAACAGCTTAAGGATGCCATAAATAGTGGCGCCGGTATCATCATAACCACGCTTCAGAAATTCCCGGTTATTTATAAAGAGATAAATGCAGCAAATAAGCGCTTTGCAATTATAGTTGATGAGGCTCATTCATCTCAGACAGGTGATGCTGCTCGTAAGCTAAAGAGAGCACTTGCTGATACAGAAGAAATCTTAAAAGAATATGCAGAGATGGAAGAAGAGGACGAGAAGAATCGTAAGGATGATGAAGATCGTCTGTTAGATGAGCTTGCTGCTCAGGGTATTCATAAGAACCTTTCGTTCTTTGCTTTTACAGCTACACCTAAGGGCAAGACACTTCAGATGTTTGGAACGAAAGATGCTGAGGGGAAATACCGTCCATTCCATGTATATTCTATGAGACAGGCTATCGAGGAGCATTTTATTTTGGATGTTCTTCAGAATTACATGACTTATAAGATGTACTACAAGATTCTGAAGACAATTGATGACGATCCGGTGTTTGATACAACACAGGGAGCTAAGGCAATCCTTAATTATGAGACTTTGCATCCACATAATATTTCTCAGAAGACAACAGTAATGCTTGAGCATTTCATGAATATTACCAGAAAGAAAATGGGTGGCAGAGCTAAGGCAATGGTAGTTACACCATCAAGACTTCATGCTGTTCGTTATGTAAAAGAGTTTAAGAGACAGATTGAGGATAAGGGCTACACGGATCTTGATGTGCTAGTTGCTTTCTCTGGTGAAATCGAGGATGACAAGATTACATACACTGAAGAAAAGATGAATAAGGATAAGGAAGGCAAAACTATCAAGGAAAAAGCCCTTCCGGAGGCATTTCATTCTGATGATTATGGAATCCTTGTAGTTGCCGAAAAATACCAGACAGGTTTTGATGAACCTCTTCTTCATACCATGTTTGTAGATAAAAAGCTATCTGGGGTAAAAGCTGTTCAGACATTATCCAGACTTAATCGTACTGCACCAGGAAAAGTTGATACTTTTGTACTGGACTTTGTAAATTCAGCTGAGGACATCAAGAATTCTTTTGAACCATTCTACGAGGAAACAGTTCTTCTTGAAGAAACAGATCCAAACGTAATTTATGATATGAAGAATACGCTTGATGGATTCAGAGTTTATCAGACAAGTGAAATTCAGAAATTTGCGGATATTTTTTATTCTTCTGATGAACAGTCTGCCGGAGATCTTGGAAAATTACAGGGACAGTTGCGCCCTGCTGTGGATAGGTTCATTGCACTTGAAGTAGAAAGACAGGATGTATTCAAGACAACACTTGCTAGATTCCTTAGAATATATGCTTATATCACGCAGGTATGTAGGCTTTTTGATAAGGATATTCATAGATTCAGTGTATACGCTAAGTTCCTATATAAGATGCTTCCAAAGGGACAAGGGGCAGATAGAGTGTCTGTAGATGATAAAGTTCTTCTTGAGTATTACAAGTTGGAAAAGGACTTTGAGGGCCAGATTGAATTAGAAGGCTCCGATGGCGGTTTTGTTCCAGTAACAGGTGATGCTGGGCATAGAGAACCTAAGAAAGATCCGCTAACAACTATTATTGACAGGATCAATGAGCGCTTTGGAACCAACTTTACTGAGATGGATAAAGTTCTTGTTCAGATGGAAAATGACTATGCTACTCAGAAAAAATGGCAGAGTTATGCAAAGAACAACGATAGATCCACATTTATGCTGCTGTTTGCGAAGGATTTCCCTACAATGGCAGCAGAGCGTTATGAACAGAACGATGAGTTTTTCAAACGTTTATTTGCTGATCCGGATATGATGCAACAAGTAATGGATACTGTTGGCTCTGTATTATATGAACGTCTTCGTAAGCCTAAGATTTATGATCCTAAGTCAGGAGTGATAGAGGAAGCAACTCCAGAAATGTATGTAGAGGATATTTATGCGAAACCTATAGACTGAATGAGACTAGATAATCTACGCTTATGATGATCAGTGGTATGGTTCAAATTCAGAGGGTATAAGAGTATGAATTATATGATTCAAGATGATGAAGCCCAAAAACTGATAAACGATCATTTGGAGCTGATGAAGCAGTATAATGAAAACTTCAAATTACTAACTGAGGAGATAAGAAAAGGAATTGATACTACGCCGCCCAGTGCAAATGATGCTGTTCTTCCTATATGCATATGTTGTTGGTTTAATAAGAGTTTTTATATATCTATGTTTTTGCTGAAAGATCATAGCATAAGTAAAAGTTTTATTGACCCGAAATGGGGCGTGCCGACTCTAAAAATATATATCAAGGCGGAGAATATTGAGCTTATTAAGATGACGGGGTTATCCTCTTCCTTTAGTAAAAAGGATTTTAACTGGCCTTTGAATTGGGATAAGGAATCTGAATATTATGATACTTGGGAATATATAAACAAAAATCATCCTAGATTGCAGGTATTTCGTGAGGAATTACGATTTAGCAAAGAAGTAAAGTATAGGGTTAATAAGGATCATGAAGCTATAAGGGTTTTAATAGAAGAAGTAGAAAGTGTTTATGAACATACAAAAACACAGATTCTTGAGTATGGAGAGGCTTGTGCAGAATATAGAAATAAAATATATTCAGCTGCTGTGAAAAAGTATTCATTGAACAAATTCAATAATGAAGTTTTATTGTTTTCTATGGTGCGGTGTGTTTTTTTAGATGCATTGTTTCAATATAGGACGGATTTTTTGAATGAGCAATCTTTGGATATATATATACCTTCGGAGAAATTTGCGATTGAATATCAAGGAGAATTGCATTTCAAAAGTGTATCGACATTTGGAGGTGAAGAAAGCTTACGAAAAAGGCAAGCGCTTGACAGCGAAAAAGAAAAAGTATGTAGAAAACATGGTATAACTCTTTGCCCGTGGTATTATGACATACCAATTAATGAGTATAACCTTATAAACACATTGTCTTCCTTTCTACACAGGGATTTCATAGTAATGAAAGAGGAATTTAGACAAAATGTTTATTTGGTTTATAGAGGTTGGCTTGGCGAAGATTTTTTGAAATACGCATCAAAGATTAGATATGTTAGACCAAAGAAAGAAATCCATAAGAGTGAACAAAATAATAAAAGTCATATAGATAAACAATTTGTTTACAGGCAATATGATGTTGATGGTAAATTTGTAAAACAATTTACATCGATTGAACAAGCAGCTGAGGAAATACATGTAAAACCTGTTACGATAAACAAGGCGTGCAAAGGCTTACAGAATCTGGCTGGAGGTTTTCAGTGGAGAAAATGTGAATTTGATTCTAGTCAGGAAGATATTTCTCAAGTCGAAGAACGTACTATTTCATCAGGACCGAGGCCCGTTTACCAAATAGACCTTGATGGAGTAATAATAAAAAAGCATGAAAGCATCCAGGCTGCCAGTAAGGAAGTTGGCGTTGATCCCAAAAATATTAGAGCTGTGTTGAAAGGAATCCAAAAGAAAGCTGGTGGCTATTATTGGGATTATGCATAAATCGCGAGATATATATATGACATATTTGTATGTTTACCGAATGACATCTGATACAGGATTTTCCCCATGTGCAGAAAAAGGTCTGCTCTCATTAGCATGCTGTAAAGGTGGACAGATGAGAGGCGATAAGGTAATAAACACAGGCTTAAGGTATCGCATCGGAGCAAAGAAGAATAATGTGGATTATTCGAAGGACGACGTATACATCCTTGGAACCTACAAAGATAAGATGTTATATCTGGCCAGAGTTACTGATGTTGTTACTATGGAGCAATATTACAGCGGAATGTCAAAAGGTAGAACAGATGACATTTATAAGATGGTTAACGGAGGACTCGTCCGTAACGACTGGCTCAGAGACCATGATGTACATACTAAACCAGGACGCGTTATAAGGGATATTGCCGGGAAGTATGTCTTACTTTCTGATGATTATATCTACCTTGGCGAGGATGCTGTTTTTATTGATATTGTAGCCAAGCATAATGCTAAGTTTCAGGAAACAAAGTTTTATGCTGACGAGAAGGCAGAGAAGATAATTTCTGAATGCAAGAAATATAGAGATAAAAAGGTACATTATCCTACAGAACCATATAGAAAGCGTGGGGGCTGCAAATGAAGATAATTCTATCAAGAAAAGGATTTGATTCTTCAAATGGCGGATGCCCAAGTCCAATAATGCCTGATGGTACATTGTTATCTATGCCGATACCTTCAAATGAGGCTAATGATGTATCTTATACCGATGTAGCATGGAATGGGAAAAGCTATTCTGATATATTGCATCAGCTTAGCCCTAAAAAGGTTTTTGCCAAGTGTCATTTGGACCCGGATATAAGAAATAATAGAATAGCTCCACTATCAGAATGGAAGCCTGCATTTGGTCAGATGGGAGCAGCGCAAGGACTGTTAGCCAATGCCGGTGTTGAAGTTGGAGATATATTTTTATTCTTCGGTTGGTTTAGAAGAGTGGAAGAGACTGAGAATGGATATCGATATGTCGCAAAAGATTCAGATGATTTCTATCGCGGAAATGATATGCAGATTGTCTTTGGCTATATGCAGGTAGGGGAAATCATAACTGATCAGAATGCTATTAAGGAATACTACTGGCATCCACATTCATCAGAGGCCCATACTAGAGGTATAAATAATACTATATATCTTCCAGCGGAAAAGCTATCAATAGCGCCTTCTTTGAAAGGGTATGGGACTCTTAATTATTGTAAGGATAGAGTCCTTACCATGGAGAATATGGGAAGGGCAACTTGGATTGAGTACGAATTTCTGAAGCCTGAGCATGTATATGGTAATAAGAAGAACTCTGCAAAAGATGATGGATTATATTATGCGGGCATATGGCAGGAACTGGTTATATATGAATCTGAGGGACTTATCGATTGGGTTAAGCAGCTAATTATCTGAAGGGAGACTATTTACCTATGAAGAAAATGATGAATGAAATAATTCAGATTAAATTCGTAGAGGAATACTTTAGTCCGGATATTATGGGGATTGCCAATAGATGGTACATAGACTTTAACACAGATGGAATCTTGTCATTTGAAAAGAATTATAAAAGCAGGAAAAGAGAAAATGTTCAAAAGGTTTCCGTGCCTTATAAGGAAATGAAAAGCTTTTTTTCTGAAGTATATAAGTTTATCAGGTCAGCAGATCAGAGTTTGGAGGCCATAGATGATTGTGGGCATACTACTACAATTATTTATCCATTTGGTCATAAGGAAATTATTGAAGGACGCCCAGAAAAGGACGGAGAGGAACTGTTTAACATGTTCTTTAGATTTATTGAAGAGCATGGTATAAGGGTTTCTTGATTGAATGTGTCGTAGAATTATATATAGAATACAGCAGATTTCTTGTCTAAGAAGCGAGTTATCAATGAGGGTGAGCTTCAGAAGTTCTATATCAAAGATGATCATGAAGCCTTAATCGATGAGGAAACATGGAGTGCAGTTCAGCAGGAGCTAAAGAGAAGAGAGGACTTCTGTAAGGAGCATTTCACCAATGCCTATGCCCAGCTCCCTGAAAAGAATCCTCTTAGCTGCAAGGTTATATGCGGCGAGTGTGGCAACATTTATTCCAGAGTGATTTATACGGATAGGAAAGGTCGCAGGATCAGCAAGTGGAGGTGCGGTTCCACCAACAAGGCAGGTGGCCGAAGAGTGTGCAGTAACAGATATATCTTTGAGGAATCTCTTATGAAACTTTTTGTGATGAGCTGGAATTCCATAGTGGAGAACTACGCAGACCATGAACCCAGGTGGGAAAGCAATCTTGAGGTCGGAAATGAGCTCCTTCGTTACAAGACAAGGCAGATCATGGAAGAAGCTGCGAAGGGGCCAATCAGGGAATTTGATCAAAAGCTCATGATAGAGGTCATGGATACCATTACAGTTTTTGAAAGTGGGAACCTACGAATCCGATTCTATGATGGAACAGAGTTTAGCTATGAAGCCGCATAAATACTGAGAATATGTGTATATAAAGCTTGCTATTATCTGCCTTTAGAGTGACTAATGTATATACCAAAAGCAAGGAGGATATGCATATGTGGCACGAAGGAACAATCGGAATACCTTTATCAGCAAAGGGAAAAGAAACCAAGATAGCCCACTTCTGGGTGAAATCCTACGATGAAGGCAGCGAGTTCGGAATCAACGGTGGCAAGATCAGTAAGCTCATGATCAAGATCGATGGTCAGACGGTTGTCAGCTACGACAGGGGCTGGGATATTGAACCGGATGAAAATGACCAGACTGTAATGATTGCCTACGGCATTTGCCTTCAGGATTACAACTGAAAGGAGCAAGGGTATGGCATTTCCAAGTAGAGCAGAAGTTGAAAAGGTAAGAGAACAGTACCCGGCAGGAACCAGAGTGGAGCTTGTGAAGATGGATGATGCACAGGCGCCACCTGTAGGCACCAAAGGGACTGTTACCGGAGTTGATGATACCGGGAGCCTACTGGTGGATTGGGATAACGGAAGCGGGCTAAATGTGGTGTACGGGGAGGACAGAGTAAAGACTATGAAAGATGTGTTAAAAGAAAAGGAATGAATGCATGATTCGACATTACTATGCTTTGGTATAAGGGTTGATGATTTGAAACCCATATGGTAGAATTGAAATATCAAAATATAAGGAAAACTATGCTCTTGAGGTTCAGGTTATTTGCGTTGGAAGGAGGGAATAAAGAATGAGCAATACATTGTCAGGTGACGAATTATTCTTTTCGAAGGAAGCAGCTGATTTTCTTGGTATAACAACACAACGTTTAAATAAGCTAGTCCAGGAGGGCAAGATTCGTCCTATAAAGAAAAATGCTTCTGGAGCCGTATTTCATATCGATGAATTGAATAGAAGGAAAGATGAGTTAGCAATTTTTACCAAAGTCGGTCAAGGGGGGAAAGCCGGTATGTTCGTTATCGATTCAAAAGAAAAAAATGAGGCATTGAATTTTGCGACGCTTATGAATGCTATGGAAGTAACTGAGAATAAGCTAGATCCTATGTTTACAGAATTCGCAAAAAATAAGGATGTTTCAGTACCGATTTCTCAAATGGTTGATGTATATGCTCGTTATTTTTCGGTTTCTGAAGATAGATTGATTCGGGAATATGATCATGCTAAGAAGGCATTTAGCTCACTTAGGGAAACTGATGAGATTATAAAAAGAGGAAGTAAGGATTATCCACCACTTTTGAGTAAAACAGAGCAAGCACCACGTTTTCTATACATTAGGGGAAAAAAATCGCTACTTTTTGAAAAACGTACAGTAGCGCTTGTTGGCTCAAGACACGCATCTGATGCGTCTAAGGATAATACGAGACGTTTAGCAGAGAGCCTAGGGAAAAATGGAATAACAGTTGTGTCTGGCTTGGCGAAGGGAATAGATGTAACTGCACACATAACAGCTCTTGAAAATGGATACAATACAATATCGGTTATAGGTACCAATCTTAATCAGTACTATCCACTTGAAAACAAGTCGGTTCAATTGGAAATTGAAAAAAGAGGACTTGTTGTGTCACAGTTTTCACCTGCGTCTAAAACACAGAGATGGTTTTTCCCTCTTCGTAATGGTGTGATGAGTGGACTGTCTCTTGCTACAGTCATAATGGAAGCGGGAGAAACATCGGGTGCTTTAAAGCAAGCTGACTTTGCATTGAAGCAAGGAAGACAAGTTTTGATTCCTAAAAAAGCTTTAGAGATGGAAAATATTACTTGGCCAGCTAAATATGTTCAAAGAGGGGCGATAGTAGTTGATACCCCAAGTGATGTATTACGAGAACTCGCGGAAAATAATATCTTCAAAATGGAAAAAGAAACCGAACCAGTACAACAGACATTAGAGGATTATTTCAACGAGGAGAATAAGCGTAGTACTACTAAGAAAAATGTTCACTGGCTTGATCCAGTGTCAGTATAGAGGGTTGGAGTATGTTTAGGTGTATAAAAAAGGTTAGGGGGCTGGTTTTTGACATCGATAGCTTTAATGCTAATGAAGTAAGCAATTTGATAGGCTTATTTGACAAATATGAACTTCTTTTTATGACTTCTTCCGAAGAAGCTGCGCAGAGAATAGTTGGTGATTTGGGAGAAGACTTTGTTTATAAAACAGAAGGGTTCCAGAGATATTTTGCTCCTAATAAGCATACACATACAGAAGTTTTGGATAAACTAGGTGTTCAAGCAACAGAATTAGTGTACGTTTCTAGAAAGATTAACTTTCTCAGAAATGCAATGAGCTTTATTGGTGGAACGGCATGGATTACAGAGAATATCAATTATGAAGATGTAAGTTGCGCTCCGGATTTGATTTGCAGAAGTATAGAAGGGCTCAGTCATTGCTTGGAGAATGGTGTGGAAGGCTTTTTTGGTGAAGTCGTTGTATACCCGGATTCATCAAAACGTTCGGGAATGATTATACCTGCAGAATTTGCTTCTGATAAAGGGAGCATTTCTATGTACATGCTAGGCCGATATTTTGGTTATTCACATTATATGAGTCAATTGCATCCATATTCTTCGGCTATATTTTTGAATAAAAAAGAAGGCAGAAAGAGCTATGGAACATACAATTCAATCTTTAGAGATTTGATCTCTGCTGCCGTTGGTAAGGTCGTTGATAGTTATAAGATTGATGGAATATGTGCTGTTCCGTCTAGACCAGAAAAAATAGATCGATTTGCAGGAATACTTGATACGGTATCACGAGAATATAACCTGAAGAATTTTGGACCATTACTAATTTGCAAAGAGAATTATCCTAGTCAGAAGTCTTTGTCTTATCAGGAACGACAAGACAATATCAGAGGTGTTTTTTCGTTTGGATGCAAGTTGCATGGTGAAAGTATTATTATCGTAGATGATATTATTACTACTGGTGCAACCATGAATGAATGCATAAATACTCTATACGATGCGGGTGCGGGAGAAATATATATTATTGTTCTAGCTGTGAATCAGCAAGGAACAAATTACTGGTCATCGAATGAAGTTCAAGTGTCATGCCCTCGTTGTGGCAATAAGATGCATTTATTGATTAATAGTGGCAATAAGAGTTTCTTTTACTCATGCTATGATTGTAGTAAAACTATGAATTTCTTGGATGGGCGTGTAGAACTTGAAGAATACGTTGATCAGGAGTATTCATAGAGAGTATTGGATAGTAAAGATTACAAAATTAAGCTATTTTTAATTTATCGTACTAACATATAAAAGTCCTTATAAAAACTTTTTCATTACTAACACTATAGATGTTTTTTGTCCCCACGTTAATGTATCTTCATTCTGCCCAACAAAACCCATCCGTTCCCAAAATGGCACTACACTTGGTTGATAATCATTAACTACGTCTAACGTATTTCGGAAGTTCCATATTTACAGAAAAAATTACATAGGCTCAGAGATTCTAAGAAGTGCCTATTTGTTTACAGTCGTTCTCTGATCAAATTATTGCATGTAGAGATAAACTCCTGAAGGTCCTGATATAGTTGTTTGATTGTTTCAGGATTTCCTGTGCCCAGGTAATTATTATTTTCCATTAGTTTGTCATAGTAATCTTTACTTCTTGCTCCGTCTGAGGTGTAGTAGTCTTTGAGGGCATAATATACGCCGTACATAGTGGGAAGGTTGTTGTCAAAATTATTGGATATGTCTGTTCCAAAGCAGAACTCATAGCTATAACCTATCTGCTTGCCGTTTTCTTCCATTTCCTCGGAAAAACCGCCTTTTCCGATTGTCTTTTGTACCCAGTGACCAAGTGCTGTGGCCTCGGAGTTGATAGAACCGGTATCTTTAACAGCATTGGTAGTGCGGAATCCGGTAAGAATATCCTCTGCAACAAGTCCGGCTAACGGATCTGTGGATGCATCATAGTTTGCTCCGGCGGATGGATCCTCTTTTACAATTTCAATGTTTTCAGCTTTAACTTTGTAAATCTCACGACCTTGCATTTCTTCGGTATAAACAAATTTTATTTCAAATTCATCATAGGGATTTGCTAATACATAATCCATCTGCTTCTTTGTAAGATCCACACTGACCAGATAATCATAATCCAAGTCATATTCCGGATTAGAATCTACTACAGAAAAATAATCCGAAGATTCCGGTCCCTGATTGCTATAGTAGCCGTGAAAATAAAGCTCTGTCCCAACTTCCGGAGAGGAAGCTAAAAGATCTGCGGGCTCATCCTTGACAGTGTCTTCACTTTCTTCTGTTGATGTAGTGGAGACACGTTCTTCCGCTGATGTAGTGGAGACACCTTCTTCCGCAGATGCAGTGGAGACACGTTCTTTCGCAGATTCCTCATAGACATCTTCTGTTGCCTCCTCTGTAGCTGCATCTTTCTCATAAGTGACATCTGATTTTTCTCTCAGACTGCAACCGGATATGAGAAGTGCTGTTGCCATGATTCCTGCGATGGTTTTTAGTAATCCTTTTTTCATCTGTTTTCCCCGTTTTGTAAATTGAGTTTCATTATATATTATAGACACATTTCCGTATATATATGTTGCAGATTCACTCTACGAGAATTATTTCCTAGCTCAAATGAAAAACTAAGTTCCAGTTAATACTACAAAAATTGTCTCATTTGCATTTTTGATGAACTTTGACAATGAAATATATCTTTGAAGTCATGAAAGAACGTGTTAAAATCGGTTTGTCAAGTCTGTTTGTTTGCATAGCAAACAGACAGCTGGAAATGATTGAGCAAAAGTAAATTCCACCTATCAACATGTGTTTTTATATGCCGTGGTGGTTATCTGTCTGCTCTGTTTATTTTATTTTTTTAGGAGTTCCGGTTTTAGCAGGACGTTGTCTGGGGAGACTTCATGTTGTCCTACTAGGATCGGAATTCGTTTGTCTATAAGCAATTTCGC